>FWWL01010781.1_pt1 | contig 10357 bp, 13 predicted proteins | sample 2228331 | NCBI WGS metagenome assembly FWWL01 (sample SAMEA103939775, study PRJEB20133) | metagenome
CAAGTCCATGAAAAAATAAAGACCCCCCGAGTGGCTCTCCACACACCCCCTGCCCGAGTCGCGCATAAGGGATGTCAGGGCAATGATACAGCAGCTCAGAGCTTCGGGGAGGCTCATCAGGGATACGGAGGACTTTCAGGAGCTAAGGCGCAGGCTTGAGTCCACCAAACCCTCTTACGATGAGTTTGTGAAAGGCAAGAAGGCTCTTCAACAGAGAGAGTATGATAGGGCTTACGGGCACTTCAGGAGGGCTGTAGAGCTTTACCCGAACAACTACGAAGCCATGCTCTACATGGCTCTCATACTTTCCGAGAGGAAAGATTACGCAGGGGCTTTGGAGCTTTCCTCCAGGGCTTATAGGATAATGCCTGATGTTTTCTCCACCAACTACATGATGGGTTTTTCCATGTTTAACAACGCAAGGTGCAAAGATGCCATAGGCTACCTTGAGAGGGCTAAGTCTCTGATTCCCTCCGACCCCGATACCCATTACTACCTGGGCAGGTGCTACGAAGAGGTGGGAAACACGGCAAAGGCGAGGGAGAGCTACACCAACGCCATAAACTTGGCGCAGGGCAGGAGACCATGGGTAGAGGATGCCAAGAGAAGACTCCCCAGATTGTAAAAAAAACTTGACAAATGAGAAAACTTTGCATATAATAAGTAGTAGTAAAAACCTTTAAAGGAGGTGTAGCCATGAGCAAGAGCTTGCAGGGAACCAAGACCCTGGAGAACCTTTACCATGCCTTTGCGGGCGAGTCTCAAGCCAATAGAAGGTATCTCTACTTCGCCAGAAAGGCAGACATTGAGGGGTATCCCGACATAGCCAACATACTCAGGGAAACCGCAGAAGGTGAAACGGGACACGCCTTCGGACATCTGGAGTTCCTTGAAAAGTATGGCGGTGGGGACCCTGCCACCAAGATGCCCATAGGGACCATGGAGCAAAACCTCCAAGCGGCAGTAGCCGGCGAAACTTACGAGTATACCGAGATGTATCCCGGCTTTGCCAAGGTTGCCAGGGAGGAAGGCTTTGACGACATAGCGGAATGGTTTGAGACCCTCGCAAGGGCTGAAAAGTCCCACGCGGGCAGGTTCCAAAAGGCTTTGGACAGCCTCAAAGCCTGAAAAACTCCGCCCGGCGCGAGCCGGGTCCTTTCAATCCTTTCTAAGGAGTCTAAGATGAAGAAAATAACCAAGGACGAGATACTCAACATTTACGAATACGAGAAGGTCCGAGACCAGAAAATAAAAGAGATATCACAGCTCAAGAAGAACAGAAGGGTTTTCATAGGCGACATGCTCCACATAGTCTTTGAAAACAGGGACACCGTATGGTTTCAGATACAGGAGATGATAAGGTCCGAGAGGATGGTCAAGGACGAGGAAATACAGAACGAGATAGATGTTTACAACGAGCTCATACCCGAGAAGAACCAGCTCTCCATGACCATGTTTATAGAGATACCCGACGAGCAAGAAAGAAGGAATTTACTTCCTAAGCTGGTAGGCATTCACGACAGAGTTTACCTACACATAGGAAACAAGCACACCATAAGGGCTTTGGCGGATGAGAGGAGTAAAGAGGACTACGAAGTGGGCAAGGCTGCGGTGGTCCACTTTTTAAAGGTAAACTTGACGGATGAACAGGTGGAGGATTTCAAGAAACTTCCGGTTAGGATAGAGGTAAACCATGAGAACTCTAAGGGTATTCAGGAAATACCCGAAAACGTAAAGCGGGAGCTCATAAAGGACCTGGAGAGCGATAAGGGCTTACATGTGATGAGGTGAGGTAAGATAACGCCTTCTGCTTTCTACCGATATAAAAGCTAAGAACACCAGCGTGGCTATGACGAAAAAGCGCGCTATCATAACTCCATAACCGGTCTGTGAGAGGACCTCAGGAAGCTTTGACACACCCCAGAAGTAGAGGAGGGCAAAGATGAAGGTGGGGGAGGCTACCGCAAAGAAATAAACCAAGGGCTTGGGTATCCTTATAAAAGCATCCCTTGTCAGCTCCTTGTAAAAGTTGTTTACACCGAAGACCCAGACGAAGATGATTATCTCCAAAAGACCGAAGAACAAAAGCATGAGCGTCCCCGCCCAAAAGTCCACATCGTCTATAAAACCGGGAACATAAGCGGAGAGAAAGGCACCCAAACTCACCATAACCATGGAGACAGCTACCGACTTGGTATGGCTCCACCTCATCTCGTCCTCAAAGAGGGCTACCAAAGGCTGGACCAAGGCTACCACGGAGGTAAGGGCGGCGATGAAAAGCAAGGAAAACCAAACGAAAGAAAGAAGATTTCCGGCAGGTAGAGCCATGAGGATGGCGGGCATGCTTACAAAGCCCAGCCTGAAGGTCCCTTCCTGAGCCAGCTCTGGAACAGCCATAGCCCCAAAGACCGCAAAGGCTGCGGGTATGGCTATGGAAGCACCTATTACCACCTCCACAAACTCGTTTATGCCGGCGGTCCAAAGACCTGCCTTTACCACGTCCTCCTTTTGCCTAACGTAGCTCGCGTAGGTAGCTATGGCTCCCATCCCTAAGGAGAGGGTGAAGAAAATCTGTCCCGATGCCTCTACCCAGACCTGAGGGTCGGAGAGCTTGGAAAAGTCGGGTGTGTATATGAACTTGAGCCCTTCCAAGCCCTTCCATCCGTTTATGGAAAGGGATACAAAGGACAGGAATATGCCCATGAGGAGCAGTGTGGGAATGCCAACCTTAGCCAGTAGCTCTATACCCCTTGCTACACCCCTTTGGAGTATATACCAGCTAATGGCTATGGTTATTACAAGGAAGACAAGGGCTTCCGCGGACGGAGCGGTGTAGCTCCTGAAGAACTCCAAAAAGGGCTTCATGGCTTCTCTTGGGTCTTGGCTTTGCACCGGCTTGGGCATGCTTCCCATCAGGGACAGGAAGGCAAAGCCCAAGGTCCAAGAGGCTATGTATACGTAGTAGGTCACTATCAGAAAGGGTATGGCTACACCCAAAGAGCCCAAGACCCTGGATGAGTAAGAGTGTCTAAAGAAAGAACCCATTATGCCCGTCATGGAGCCGTGTCCCTTGGCGCCCGCATACCTGCCTATTACCCACTCTATGAGCATCAGAGGGAGCCCTATGATAAAGAGGGCTGTAAAGTAAGGAATCATAAAAGCCCCCCCGCCGTAGAGGGCTACCTTGGAAGGAAACCGGAGCAGGTTCCCCAATCCCACCGCATTACCCGCCGCCGCAAAGATGAGCCCTACCTTAGAAACCCACTGCTCCCTCTGCTTCATAACCATATATTATACAATCGGGGCTGAGGCTGTTGGGAAAATCCCAGAAGCCCACCAGTGCTTGACACACAAGGTATAATGGCATATATTAGAGGTGCTGTAAGGGGGCGAGCGGTTTCGACGGGGACGGTTAGCTAAGGGTAGCAGGCAGGGTGGCAACCTTGATAGCCAAACGGGAAACACATCCCGAAGCTGAACTCGCTCTCGCTGCCTAATTGAGGCAGCGGCTCTCCCGTGGGTGGGCGGAAGGCTCGCGGGAAGGGTTCATACACTTCCGCTAAGGTAGGGCTCTCGCAAGGTGGAGTCCTACCCGAAAAAGTAGCCTTGCCCTCCCCCGAGAGTTTGCAGGTGGACGCTCGGAGGTAAGCACGAAAGCACCTGCTAAGCCTGTAGAAGCCCTTATGCGGGGCTGTCCTCGGACGAGGGTTCGATTCCCTCCGCCTCCACCAAAACTAAGGCACTTCCACGCTACTGACTATCTCCCTTACGAGTTCTACGGAGCTTGAGTAATCCCTGGCGATGAGTCTATGGGGTATGACATAGGGTGCGAGGTAAAGGACATCCTCGGGGATAACAAAGTCCCTTTCTCTTATGTAAGCCAAGGCACGGGAGCAGTTAGCCAGGTGGATGGCGCCTCTGGTGGAACAGCCCAAGATTATCTCGGGATGGTTCCGCGTGCGCCTAACTATTTCTACTATCAGCCTTCCCACCTCCGGAGATATGTAGTTTCTCTTGACTTGCTCCATTACCGCCACAATCTCTTGGAGTTTGACCACGGGTTGGAGCTTGGATACTTTACTCAGTGGGTTTTCACCCCTTACTATTTGGATTTCTGTCTCCTCGTCAGGATAACCCAAGGAGAGGCGCATGCTGAACCTGTCAAGCTGAGACTCGGGCAATGGGTAAGTCCCATACTGCTCCACCGGGTTTTGGGTGGCTATGACAAAAAAAGGATAGGGAAGCTCGTAGGTGGTCCCGTCTACGCTTACATGCTTTTCCGCCATGGACTCCAGCAGAGCGCTTTGGGTTTTGGGCGTAGCCCTGTTTATTTCATCAGCCAGTATGATGTTGTTAAAGATGGGTCCGTGTCTGAAGACAAAGCTCCTTTTGGACTGGTCGTAGACGTTTACACCCGTTATGTCAGAAGGTAGTAGATCGCTGGTAAACTGTATGCGGGCGAAGGAAAGCCCCAGCACTCTGGAGAGGGAGAGGGCTAAGGTAGTCTTACCCACACCGGGTATGTCTTCCAGAAGCAGATGTCCCTCAGAGAGAAAACACACGAGGGAGAGCTCTATTACCTCCTCTTTACCCTTGAGGACTTGGGAAACCCCTTCTACTATAGCCCTTACGTCCATGCAAGAGAAGATTATAATCGGTAAAACCTGTGTGAAGAAAAGCTGTTTATGTAGTCCGAAGGCTTACCCCCTTCCACGTAATCCAAGACCAGTCTTGAGGTGATAGGAGCATGCAGTATACCGTTCCTACAATGTCCGCCCGCAAAGAGGTAGTTCTCTCCGAGATGGAGGATGGGAAGCTCATCGTCGGTGCATGGTCTAAAGCCAGCAAGCATGCCTATCACCTCCGAGCCTTCAAGGGAGGGAATCACCTTGACCATACCCTGCACAAGCCTGAAAACTCCGCCCGCCGTCACCGCTGAGGAAAAGCCTGCCCTTTCACTGGTGGCGCCCACATAAGTGTAATCCGCACGCGGTATTATGTAGGAGACGCTTGAATAATGCACCCTGCTGACGGGTTTCTCTCTTAACAAGATAGCCTGTCCCTTCACCGGGTATATGGGGAGGTCCAAAAGCTCCTTTGCCCAAGCACCCGTGCATAGCACGTAGAAGTCCGCTCCGTATTCCCCATCAACGCCTATGAGTCTTTCTATAAAGTCTTGACGCCTTTGAACCCTGACTATACTATCACGGACTATTTTCACACCCAACCTGTCAAGAGCTTTCAGAAGTGCTTGCATGAGCGAATATGTATCCACCCATGCTTCTTCTTTGTAGTGGATTACCGCCATAACGTTGCCGGACAGATAGGGCATGGATGTGTGGGGGTTTTTGTCCAACTCCACCGCATACCTTTTGGAGTATTCAAGCGCCTTTTTTATAAGCTCGTCTTCTCCTTCCAAAACCACCCTGTTTATGCCATCTGTCCAAAAACCCACCTTTTCTCCGGATACATCCTCAAGCCTGCTTATAAACTCGGGGTAGAGCCTTAGGCTCTCGTAGGAAAAATCCAACACCGCTCCTTCAAGCCCTTCGGAGAGGGGAGCCAGCATGCCACCCGCCACCCAAGAGACCGCCTCGGATATGTCCCGTGTGATTACTTCAACCCTGTAGCCCTTCAGGGCAAGCTCCACCGCGGTGCTTAAGCCTATCACACCGCTTCCCACTACACTGATTTTAATCATGGATTATAATATATAGCGTCATGGGTACGATGGAAAGAAAGCTTGACACGGATTATGTTTACTTTGCGGAGGTGGAGCTTCTGCTGAACTACGGCGTGGGCTACCCAGACCTTGTGATAAAGCTAAGGGAGAAGGTCCACCAGGAAGGTTTGGAGGACAGCGTATACGTAAAGAAGGCTGACAGGAGGCTTTTCCAAAACGTCCACAGGTTTTTAGAGGCGATGGACTCTTCGGACGAGCCGTTAGAGGACGATGATTCCCAGCCTATCCAAAAGTGGTGGTGGCATCTTCACAAGGTAGCCAAGGGTAAATACCCCAGCCTTACTCTGCCGGAGTATCTGAGGGAGATATACAGAAAAAGGCGCAAATACTGGAAACAGAAGGCATCTACCATCATGCCCCCCAGATACGACAACCATTACAGGCATCATCAAAGGATATGAGCCTGGAGGAGCTCAGAAAAAAGATAGACACCATAGACAGGCAGATAGTAAAGCTCCTGAACGAAAGGGCGAGGCTGGCAAAGGCTATAGGTGAAATAAAGAAAAGTCAAGGTATGGAACTCCATGTCCCCGAGAGGGAGAGGGAGGTGGTGGAGAAAGTTCTGAGTATAAACAAGGAGGAGGGTGAGGTATTTCCCTTCGAAGCCCTCACCCACGTTTACAGGGAGATAATGTCCGCATGCCTGTCTTTGGAAAAACAGCTCAAGGTTGCCTACTTGGGACCTAAGGCTACCTTTACCCATCAGGCGGCGCTTGAACACTTCGGTTTTTCAGCCCTTTACATACCCACATCCACCATAAGGGATGTGTTTACGGAGGTGGAGATGGACAGGGCGGATTACGGTGTGGTGCCGGTGGAGAACACGACGGAGGGCGTAGTCAACTACACGCTGGACATGTTTTTGGAATCGGACCTTCGCATAGTGGGAGAGGTGGTCATACCCGTGAGACTACATCTTCTGTCCGCCCAGCAGAGCCTGGACGGTATAAAGAAGGTCTATTCACACAAACACGCCATAGCGCAATGCAGGGATTGGCTTGAAAAGAACCTTCCCCATGCCCAGCTGTTGGAGGTAGAAAGCACCGCAAAGGCGTGCGAGATTGCCTTGGAGATGGACGAGGTGGGCGCCATAGCCAGTGAGGTAGCATCCTACACCTACCACCTTAACATACTGGCGAGCAACATCCAGGACGCCACCAACAACTACACACGTTTTTTGATAATAGGCAAGAGAAGCACCAAGAGGACGGGTAAGGACAAAACCAGTCTCATATTTGCGGTAAGGGATGAAGCGGGAGCCCTCTACAAAGCCTTGGAGAGCTTTTACAAGCACGGAGTGAACCTGACCAAGATAGAATCAAGACCCTCCAAGAAGAAGGCATGGGATTATGTTTTCTTCGTAGACCTTGAGGGGCATATAGAGGACGAGAACGTAAAGAGAGCATTAGAGCTCCTCAAAGAAAGGACGCAGATGATAAAGATTTTAGGCTCTTACCCCAGGGCTCTGATGGAAGAGGGCTAAGGCGGTGAGAATCTTGAGCCTCTGTGCCTCGCCCACCGCCGGCGGGATTACCTCGTCTTCCAGATAAAGCCCCACAGGAAAACCCTCCTCCAAGAGCCTTATGGCGGAGTATGTAAGCTTGGACAGGCGGGTCTCCAAATCACCGTCAAAGGAATTCAGGTCAAGCATCACGGGTGTGCGTGTGGAGGCTTGCATCTCCTTAACCATCAGCTTAGCCAACTTGGCGGAAGCCTTCCAATGGATGAGTTTAATGGGCTCTCCCGCATAATCCCTTATACCGCTGATATCTTCGTAGCCTCTGACCTTTGCGGCTTTTCCTGATTCCCAAGCCTTTTGCTCTTCCTCTCCTCTAAACAGGCTTATGTTCGCGGGTATGGGCTCCGGAAAGACTACCACCCTGGTCTTTATCACCTGCTGATAGTAGCGACTGAAAAGACCTACGGGAAAGTCCGTCTTTACCGTGATGATAACCTCCTCGTAGAGTCCCCTTTTTTCAAAGAGCATGGGCAGGGAGACCTCCGCCTTTTTCACCAGCAGGGGAAGGACGGTCCTTCCGTGCGGAGACTCAAGGGAGATGAGAAACTTGGGAAGTCTATGTGTGTTTTCCAGGATTACCCTGAAGGTCTCCACCCTTTTGGCGAACACTTCCTTGGGAGGCAGTAGTATAACGGACAGACCCTTCAGGTTGTAAAGGGATGTCAAGCCCGACAGGAGCATAAAGGACAGCATGGAAGAGACTACCATGTAAAGGAGGTTGTTTCCCGTGTTTACCGCAGATACCCCTAAGAGTATGGTAACCGCTATAAATATGAGCCCTGCCCTGTTAACCTTGACCTTGTATCTTGTCATCCTTGGTGAATAACCTGAAAAGCTCGGTGGGTATGGGTAGGAGTATGGTGTTGCCGGGTTTGGTGCTGACCGTCTGGATGGTTTCCAAGTATCTCAGCTGGAGTGCTATGGGCTGGGAGGATAGTATCTGAGCTGCTTCCGCCAGCTTTTGAGCTGCCTGATACTCCGCTTCTGCGGTTATTATCTTAGCCCTCCTTTCCCTCTCCGCTTCCGCCTGCCTCGCCATAGCCTTACGGAGCTCCTCGGGAAGGTCTATCTTCTTAAGCTCCACCGCCACCACCTTTACTCCCCAAGGGTCCGTCTGTTTATCTATGATTTCCTGAAGCTGTATGTTGAGCTTTTCTCTTTCGGAGAGGAGCTCGTCCAGTTCCGCGGCACCGCACACGCTTCTGAGGGTAGTCTGGGCTATCTGGGATGTGGCATACAGGTAGTTCTCTACTTCCACCACCGCCTTGACCGGATCCACCACCCTGAAGTAGACCACCGCATCCACACTCACGGACACGTTGTCTTTGGTTATGATGTCCTGTGTGGGCACGTCCAGAGTGACCGTTCGCAAGTCCACCTTGACCATCTGGTCTATCACGGGGATGAGGATAAAAAGTCCTGGTCCCTTAGCACCTATCACACGACCCAGACGGAAGATGACAGCCCTCTGAAACTCGGGCACTATCCTAACGCTGGCTATGAGAAAAACTACCACCGCTATCACCAAAACTATCAAGGGTGAAAAGCTCATGGCTACACCTCCAAGGTTTTCTATGAGCACCCTGAGCAGGTCCCCGCCCACCGCCCCAAACAGGATGACAACCAAGAAAATCAGAAATATGAGTATGTCCAGCAGTCCCCTCATCAGGAGATGATTATAATATACCCTGCATGCTGGATGTCTACAGAAAGAGGGCAAGGCAGTTCTTCTTTGCGAGCGTAGGTCTTTTGAGCCTTATCTTCTTTGCATCCTCGGTTCTGTATCCCTACTTTAGACTACCCTTGCCTACAAGGCTTGTGCTTTACCTTAACGCGATGGTATTGGTCCTGGGCATCCTTTGTATACCGCTCGCTCTCTTTCTCAGAAGAAGGCTCTTCCCCGTAAACTCCGAAGAAGACCCCTACTGGAGCTACACCGCAACGAGAAGATACTTCTGGCTCTTTGTCTTGGTAAACCTCCCCTTTTTGGTGGCTCTCCTCTTTTACATAATCTTTGCACCCCTGTCTACCCTCTTGATAGGCTACTTTGTAAGCTTGTATGGTTTAATATTATTAAGACCACGTAAGGAGGACCTGACATGACGAGAGAAGAAGCCATCAAGATCCTCTTGGAAAGGGACAAGGAATTCAGGTATCACTACGAAAGACACGAGGAGCTGGACAGGGAGATTGACAAATTGGAAAAGCACCACCCCATGACCCACGAGTTAGAGATGGAAATAGAAAGACTCAAAAGGGAAAGGCTCTACCACAAGGACGTGGTAGAGTATAAGATAAATGAGTTTTTAAAGGCTAATGTCTAAATGTTAGCTTCTTGTCTCTCTTTACATTTTACGCATCTACCACACGGAATTACCCTACCTCCTAAGATTCTGGGCATTATGCAGGAGATGGTAATCAGGTAAGGAGCCTTCAAGAGCTTTATTACGCTCTCTTTGTGAAGACCCAAGAAGGGAGCTAATATTTTTATCTCTCTTTTGGTCCCCAGGCTTACGAGTTTTTCCAATGAAGAAAGGTATGCGGAGTTGTTGTCAGGAAAAGGATAAATGCCCAAGCTCCCTATGGCTACCTTCGTTATATTCTTTGAGAGGGCATAGTTGACAGCCGAGGTTATGAGCGTGAGGTTTCTCAAAGGTATAAAGGCGTCCCATTCTTTGCTCACTTGGATGAACGGACCGGCGCTCCTTAAGACTCTCAAGGGCATGAGGTTGTTATGTTCAGTACGAACCCGCCTCCATACCTTCTTGGCTACCAAGAGCTCCGCTCTCTCCCACGGATGACCGCTTCTTATATAGATGGGATAAACCAAGTAATCTCTCCGAAGGAAGTAATAGAGCAACGCTGTGCTTTCAACCCCTCCGCTGAAAAGGCTTACGACTCTTTCCTTCATAAGGGTGTATCATAAGCCCTGTAAGAGGACATGGCAACATTTGTTTCCTCAAACCATTCTCTAAGTTGTTCTGTTGTTAAGTTCTCTGGGGCTTGTTTAAAAATTCCCGACTGGTTGAAACACAATGACTTGAAAATATACCATCCCAAACACAGATCAGACAACAAAAAGACACACCTTACTT
>FWWL01010782.1_pt1 | contig 10356 bp, 18 predicted proteins | sample 2228331 | NCBI WGS metagenome assembly FWWL01 (sample SAMEA103939775, study PRJEB20133) | metagenome
CCCACGGCTTCATAGCCAAGCGTTGCAATATATTTCCTCTGTCTTAATCCTTGTTTTAATGGAAGTGGGTTGCCCACAATCTAACTGGATGGAAATTTGTTCAATTTTGGGTATCGTCTTAATCCTTGTTTTAATGAAAGTGGGTTGCCCACAACAAAAAAACAACAACCAAACTGGACTTCGGTTGTCTTAATCCTTGTTTTAATGGAAGTGGGTTACCCACTATGTATGTTTCAAACGTTTGGCTCAAAGCCGAGGCGTCAACTCACCTAAAAACCTATTTTTACTTCATTCAAAACAAAATTTTATTTGGCAAAATAGCAACACTACAAAATGAAGGTGTGGCAAAACACGGCATTTTACCAAACATCGCCAAATAATATTTGGCAAAAAAACAAAAACGCAAAATAATATTCTTTTCATACCTTCAACTAACAACGTCACCTACAACCAAAAAGATCCCCAGGTACACTCTGAGATGGGTGTTAGATCTGAGTATCTACGGTTTGTATTAGGATGTTGGGATAAATATAGGAAATGCCTCTAGAGTTTTGTATTAGATGAGAGTGATAGTTAATTTTAAAATTTAAAGCTATGAAAAAAGTAAATGTAGTAGATTATTTAAATGTATTCGGGTTATCCGATGAATATTTAGTATTAGAATTAGAAAATTCTAAATTTGTAGTAGTAAAAGGTAATAGATGTAAAGGAAAAGAATTTAGAAGCCTCAGGAGTGCCCTGAGGTATGTATGGTTTGTGGATAGGATGGAGTATTTAAAAGAGACCCTAAGGTCTCTATTTCGAAATCCCCTAAGTAAACCTTAGGGGATTTTTATCCAGGGCGACCACGGCCCGTGACGAATATAGCCTCTGCATGTGGTGTGCAGAGGTATCTTTAAACAACCCAAAAACTATGAAAGAAATAATAGAAATATACAAAGGATATACCGATATATGGTATATCCAAAAAAATAACGACCGCGAATATGTGGTCGTAAGTGATCGTAAAGGAAAACAAAAAAAATTCCGAAGCCTTAAGTGGGCCAGGTTTTATATTAATATTTGTTTCGCCCTAGGAATCTGGGACTAGAGCGATACCCAGTAAGCATGCCTGCGAAAAGGGTACGCTGAGTAACCGCAAGAATACCGTCTGCCGTAAGCCTATCAGTGAACGGAAAGGTAGCGGTGAAAAACGTAACCCCTGCCGACTAGCGGGAGACCGCCGGCCGAAGACGGTTGTGTCAGACCGCTAGTCGGATAGAGCATGCTGAACAGGTTCCAATCCCACCAGAAATAACGAAAAGCCCTGGGTTGGCGGAAATGGAGTTGATACCGCCAACCGTTGGTAAGCCGTACCGAAAAGGTACACTGAGTAACCGAGAGAGTACCGACTGCTATAACTCCTAGGTGGAAGGAATGGTATCGGTGAAAGGTGTACCCTGTCTTTCAATACAGGACTAGGTAGACAGTGCGTGCGGGTTCGATTCCCGCCAGGGCTACAAAATGGGTGGACCGATAATCTCTTTAATGTGCGTGCTGAGTTAAGCCTTCTCACTCAACATGTCATGTATGAATAAGTAGAGGGCAAAATTTAATTCTTTATAGTTATGACAGATGAAAGAAAAATAGTGACTGTAAAAGGTCACATGGATGGGTATTATATCTTCACTTATTGCGGTGAACCCAACAAAGCGGTAGAAATATTGAAACTGGTAGACTTATATGTTTACGGTTTTGATATTTATCTTGAAGGGAGGGAGCATCCTTTACTTGCTCATAGTAAAGAGGATGCAATAAATCTTCTTGAGAATCTTTAACATTAAAGGCGACCACGGCCTAAGACGAAGTTGGTTTCACTTTGTGGTGAAGTGGGACAATATTTAAATCTAAAACCATGAAAGAGTTATTTTATTTTATAGCATTAATAGTGCTACATATTATCTAGCTTCAATTTCGAAATGTCTTGTTAAAGCCACCTTACAAGGCATTTCGTTACAATGAAACAAATAGGTGGCATTAATAAATTCAAACAAATATGGAGTTTATAGTAACTGGTCGACATGGAAAATATATGTTGACCGAAGACGGACTTTTAATAACTTCTAATGGCATCATATTAACAGATATGGGACACGTTTTAGAAGGATATAACAATGGCGAACTCAGCTATGAAGATATAGTGGAATGGATGAGAGATGTCATAGCTGAGTATGAAGAGCCAATGTTAAGAGACATTGAGTTTTAAATACAAGGTGACCACGACCTGAGACGAAGTCTGTTTGCTTTGTGGTGAAGCAAACATTAAATTAAAAACTTAAAACTATGAGTACAACTGTAAAATTCAGCTACCGTATTAACAAGAAAAATTATCCAGTATTGCAACTAGGTGGTAAAGACCTAGCAAATTGGATTGAAATTAATGGAGAGTGGATAGGTCTGGAAGAAGGTAAAAAATACGACCTATTTATCTCAAAGAGGACAAAGAAAAAAATGCTTGGTCTTATTAAATCTCACTACTATGCCATCTTTGCACGAAACAAGGAAACTAACAAAATCAGTGTAGTGAAATTCAACACTGAAGTATCCCTCGAAAACTTCGAGAAGATACTGGAAGTTAGTCAAAAGAAATTTGATAGTTACAAAAAAGGGGGAAAATAAATCCCCCTTTCTTCCTTATAATTTATGGTTAAGCTGTCTTACCATAGGGTATAATAGAGAATAAATAGGCAGCATAATTTAAAAACTTAAAGCTATGAAACGGATATACATTTTAAGAAACAACAAAGCCGAAATGGCTAAAATTACAAGAGCAAAATTCATGTCAAATAGAGAAGTTGTATCTTTGGGAACAACAGTTATCCCATTGAGTGGCAACTTCAAGAATAAAGGTGCTGCTCTTGTTAAGTCTAATAAAGGAGCTGCTGTCATTGTACCGGGACAGCCAGATGAGTATGTAATTATCTATCCATCAAACGTAACTTTACTTGTTGAAGATAAACCTGTACCTGCATTTTGGAGTTATGGTGGTTGGAAAGCCAGCACATGCAGTGATACAGTAGAAGTAAAGTTTGTAGAACATATAAACGAAGAAGCATCAATTTAAACATTCAAGTTAGGGGGAGTTTATCTCCTCCCTAACTTTTTTAATATCACTGCGACGATGAAATTAATAAAGCTTATCATGAATGTTTTATTCTTCATAATTATATTGCTTCTCATCATACTCTCTATATCTATGTATTTCATATATAATGTGAACTTAGGTGTAACGATAATATTTGAATGTATATTAATAATGCTTTTAAATATACTTTTAAACATGATGAAAGAATCCTGATATGCTGTTAATATCAACATATGAAAATTGAAATACTAAAAAGCATCGTGTATAAAGATAAAGACAAACTTGATATAGGATATTTTGAAGATTTCTTAAATAAATTTAATGTTGATATACAAAAACACTTTGAATACATAGTATATAATAACTTAGATAAATTATCTTTGAAATGTATAGCAGAAATAATATTAGCATTGCATAAAAGTCTTGATGTAAGTTGGCTTATATCTCAAAACTTTGATCATATACAAATGAAGGAGATTAGATGGGGATTAGAAAAACGACTAGACGTGTCTATTTATGCAAAACTAGAATTTGATTGGGCACAAATGAGAGAAATAAGAAAAGGATTAGAAAAAGGATTAGATGTGTCTATATATGCAAAACCTGAATTTGATTGGAAGCAAATGCAGGAAATTAGATGTGGATTAAAAGAAGGATTAGATGTTTCTATATATGCTAAATCAGAATATGATTGTGAACAAATGGAAGAAATAAGAAAAGGGTTAAAAAAAGGATTGGATGTTTCTGTTTATGCAAAGCCGGAGTTTAAAAAGATGCAAATGTGGCATATAAGAATTGGATTAGAAAAGGGATTAGATGTGTCTATATATGCTAAACCTGAGTTTAATTGGATGCAGATGGAAGAAATTATGTTTGGATTAGAGAAAAGATTAGATGTTTCTGTTTATGCAAAACCAGAGATTGATTGGGAACAAATGAAAAAGATTAGATTAAAATTAGAAAACCAAACATATGAAAATTGAAATACTAAAAAGCATCGTATATAAAGGTAGGAATAAATTAGATATAGATAAATTTGAAATGTTTTTAGGAAGGTTTAATATAAACATTCATAAATTATTTAAATTTATAATTGATAATAATTTACATGATTTAGACTTTAATTGTTTAAAAGAAATAGCATTGGCGTTACACAAAAAGCTTGATGTTAGTTGGATGATAAAAGATAAATTTGATTGGGCACAAATGCAAGAAATAAGACTAGGCTTAGAAAAAAGATTAGATGTTTCTTTATATGCAGGACCAGAGTTTGATTGGACACAAATGCAAGAAATAAGACTAGGCTTAGAAAAAGGATTAGATGTTTCTTCATATACAAAACCGGAGTTTTATTGGGCACAAATGCAAGAAATAAGACTAGGATTAGAGAAAAAATTGGATGTATCAATATATGCAAGAACAGAATTTAATAGTGTACAAATGGAAGAAATAAGGTTAGGATTAGAAAAGGGATTAAATGTATCTATATATGCCAAACCTACGTATAGGCGGGAACAAATGAGAAAAATTAGATTAGAATTGGAACAAAAACAAGCAATTAAAAAGATTTGTTAAACTTTTAAAATGTTTAGACGTCATGGAAACAGAAAAGATAAAAATTAAAGGATATATTCACGCCATACTATATAGAATCAATGACTTATATCATTGATGGACTAAAAATTAACAAAATAGAACAAATGGAAATCTACATAAATGTTTTTGAAAAATGGATAGAAGAAATATCAAAACTAAATTAGCATGATAGAATACATTATTGAAAAAACAATATTTAAAAATAATGCATATTTATATAAGCTTGTAGAACCTTACTTGGCTGATAAAGAGTTTGCTATAAATGTAATATCTAAAATAAACTACGATATTACAGAAGAAAAACTCTATGAACTAATAAGAGGTTATAATCATGGATTATCAACCGAAGAAATCAATATATATAATAAACCTTCATATACTGCCGGACTGATGAGAGAAATAAGATGCTGTTTGATGAAAGGATACAATATTCCAAATGAAATTGTAGATCATCCATATTTAGATCCTATAACAAAAGAAGAAAAATTGAAAAATTATAGATTGATGCTAGAAGAAAAAGAAACTAAAATTCAAAAATAAAAAAGAAAAATTAAAAACCATGAAAAAAGATAAAAAACCTATTATTACTTTATCTACAAGAGATTGTTTTGATTATGAAAAAATGAAAACAATCATTGAAGAAGATCATAGTGGAACATTAAGTGAATACGAAAAAGAAGTATATCTATATGATATGATGTCTATTTACAGAGAAGAAGAATACAATAGTATGATCAAAGAATTAGATGTTTTTATGAATACACATGGAAATTTATACCTGCATATTGCAGATTATGGATTATGGTTTGGAAATGCGAATAAAGCAGGTATCCATTTATTCCATAATGCGACATCATTCTTCAAAAGATTAACAGATGATCTATATGATATCGATATGGAAGTATATACAGATAAGGTAACAATCAGATGTCATCATCATGATGGAACCAATTATCATGAACTCATACCAGCATCTAAACTAACAAAAAAAGAATTACTTGAATGGGGAAAAGAGATATTTAATGAAGATCAATATAAAGAAATGAAAGAGATTAAAAATAAACAAGGTCTTATAAACTTCTTGGAATACAATTTACCTTGGGAATATGTTTACAATTGATAAAGATTTGACGATTAAAGAATTATTCTCATTTGAAGAAATGATAGATATATTTGACAATAAAAATAAGTTCATTTCTATATTGAAATCTATAATGATTGATGCTAATGAATTGAAATGGGAAGATATAAAAAAGATCAAATGTAGGATATACATAGATAATGAGTTAGCATACATAAAATGTTATCCATATAAGTTATTGGTTAAGAAAGATGATCTTATTATTTCAGATGTAAAGTATATCAAGTATTTAATTAGTGACATGTATATCATATATAATAGAGAGAATATGGCAAGAATGAAAGATTTTCTTAACAATAAAATTCCAGAAACAAAAACATATAAATATAATGAAAATGAATATTTAATTTTACCAGTATAAAAGCATATCAACTAAAATAACTTTTAAAACTAATTAATTATGAAAACATCAATTGCAAAAGCAATAGAAATTATTAAAAAATCAATCCAATATCATCAAGCTAATCCTGATACAAGAAAATTAGAATACTGCTTGTTGGGTCCTCCAGGAATAGGTAAATCGACCTCAGTAATTCAAATGGCTAAAGAATTAAATATGAAAGTTTCTATTCTCACACCAAGTAGTAGAGAAAAAGAAGATTGGAAAGGTGTACCTTCTGTAAATTGGGATGATTTGATTTACTCTTTCCAAAAAGGAAATAAAGAAAACTTAAAAGTAAAATATACAAGACCTGATTATCTCGATTCAGATATTATATTTATTGATGAAATCACTAATGCAGAACTGTATGAATTTACACCTATAGCTCAACTAATAACTGAAAGAAGATGTGGTGAACATGAATTAAATCCAAACACGTTTATAATCGCTGCAGGAAATAGACCAGAAGATAGTATCCTGGCAAGAGATTTACCTTCAATCATCACAACCAGATTTAATATATTAGACGTTGACGTTAACGTCGACGAATTCATTGATTATATGATGAAGAATAAATGGGAATCAGAAATCATTGCTTTCGTTGAAAGAAATCAATCACTCTTACATTCTATAAAAATGGATGAAGTAAATAAAAGTTTCCTTTGCCCTAGAACATTAGAAAAAGCAAACGTTACTATTAAAATGTATAAAGAAAACTTTATTGATAAAACAGAAAGAGATATAATGTTAGAATCAGAGTTAGGAAAACAAGCAAAATCATTGATTGTATTTATAGATAAACTATCAAATAAAATATCTTATAAAGAATTAAAGAAATGGATTGAAGAATGTAATGATGTAGAATTCATGAAAAACGTAGAAAAATATAACAAAAACAACGAAGCTGTTCTGATATCTACAGTTGTCGATTTGGTTTATTATTTACAGACAGAGCATATAAATCTAAAGAAATTGAAAAGATCATTCAATTTAATCCAAAATAATATTGCTAATAGTGTATATAAAGCCATGCTTTTGAAAAAGACAAAAGATGGAAGAATATTAGATCAAGTTATAGAAAAAGTAATCGAAGATAAAAATTTAGAAATCTCACAATTAATAGAAGAACTCAATAACGCAAGTCTCGTTCTATCAAGCGAAGAGTTAGAAAAGTTCATAAAATAACCAAACCAAATTATTATGACAACAAAAATCGATAAATCAAAGAACGTCAAAGAATATTTTTCATTAGAAGAGTTATATGAATACTTTAAAAAAGAATATGGCTATATTTATAGTAATAGACAATTAAAGAATTTGACATGCTTATTTTATGAGTATAATTTTAGTTTTGACGTGATGGATGATATAGAAGTTCAAGGTAATACGGTATACATAGGAAATAATATATATGTTATACTAACAGACGAAGAAGCTAATGAAGAAGCAAAAAGATATATATTGGATTATTTATACGAAATTTTAGCAAGTGAAAAACTTAAAGACTTGTACGAATTTATCGACCATGATAAGTACGTAGAACATATGACGGATAATTATAGAAGTAGAGGACAATGGATCTCATTCTATGATGGAAGTGAAATATCAGTCCTTTTCAATGATACCTGGTATAACATCTACAGAACAAAATAAACATAGTATCATGAAAATGAAAGTTAAAACCAATGTGGGAGAATACGATATCGAACTAAATGAAGTGATAGACATCGAATATAAAGATGAAGAACTTATAATTCAGTTCGATCATAAAACAGCAATACATTTATTCGGAAATAAAATAAATGTGAAAATATCCAAGATCGATGGAAACAAATGAAAAAACAGAGCTCAAAAAAATCATATATAACCTGGCAAAGACAGAAGAAAAGAAAAGAAAAATAAGAAAACAACTAGATGAAAATGAATTTCCTTTTGTAATAATACAAGATTATTATAATGAAATGAACAATAAGTATAAAGATTTTTATGTAAAAATAATCGTTGAATTTTCGAGAAAATCAACTTTAATTTATAAATTCGGTCAATTGTTTAGTCAGGGATTTGTTCACACACATAATCCGATAAAAAGAAGAGGATATACAGACTATGTTAAATTAAATGAAATAATGGAATTTTTGGATAAAAATAATATAGAATATTACATAACAAACATCGCACCCAGAAAGGGAAAATGGGGAGAACAAGTTCACTTAAAAAACTTTATGAACAATGAATACAAACCAAGCTGACAAAGTATTAGAAATAATTAAATCCTTATTATGTTACAAGCTTCCCGAGATAGCTGTAAATATAGTAGGAGATTTGAAGTATAAAATAGATAACAACTTTAGATATCACGGATATATAAATAAGAATGGAGAAATAGGAATAAACTTAGAGGAAATTAAAAACAGTTATGCTGATGTGTTTGATAAACCACTCAAAGACAATTATGAAAACGATAAAGACTTCATATTCTTTGGTGAGTTTGTAATGCTTCACGAGATATGCCATTTTGTATTAAGGCATTTCACCCGTGAAGATTTATTTGAATCACATATTAGAAAACAAAATAGAAATTTCAACAGAAGTCTATATGAATTATGTCAAGAAATTGAATGCAATAATGTTACAGAAAAGTTGTATAATCTAACATCAAGAAAGAAAACAAATGACGCTATAAATTTACAAAAGAAATTGAACTTGATGTGTATACATAATATGCCTGACTATATAAAGGATTTACTTGGAGATATAGATAATATGACGGCAGAAGAAATGTATGAAATTCTAGATAATGATCAAAATCTGAAGAATAAAAAGATAGAAGGATGTGAAGATATACAAAACATTATTAATGAAAATAAAATAACCGGATATATAATATTGGAAAAAATCATCAATGAAAATAAAGATGAGATTTCAAAAAATGAAAAAGATAAATTAAAAACACAAGAAGAACTCTTTGATCTTAATGATGTTATAAAAATTATAGGAGATGAATCAGCAGGCTTACTAATAAAAATAAAAAAGAAAGTAAAAAAAGTATATGTTCCTGACTTTAAATCTTTAGCATACACTATCAACTCTAAAAATAGTAATCCCAAAAAAACATATGCAAGAATTAGTTATCTGTCTACAAGTTTTCTAAATATATTCGAACACAGAATTAGAGATTTAAAACAAATAACACCTGTAGGAGTTGTATGTGATACAAGTGGTAGTGTGGACGAAAGACAGTTAGAAAGTGTGTATAGTTTATTAGAAAATCTAATTGATAAATGTGGAATAGTATATTTAGTTTCTGTAGATACAGCCGTATCAGAAGTAGTAAAATTTACAAGCAAAAACGATATAATCTTGAATGATTACTTAGAATTTAAAGGTGGTGGTGGGACCAGATTACAAGCAGGTATAGACAAACTAGAAGAATATAAAGACATAAAACAAATAATTGTTTTAACAGATGGATATATAGAGGAAGATGATTTAGTGAGAAGAAAAAAACCATTAATGGTAATGTTATATAATGTATCAAATTCTACGGATGAAATAATAAAACATAAACACGAATATTACTATTTAACTAATGAATGATATGGAAAGTTATTGGGAATATCAAGAGTCACAAAAAGAGTGCGATGTCCATATAGATTTAGAAACTAGAATATGTTTAGGTGAAAACGATATGATTATAGAAAAAGAATTGTATAATAGATTGGAATTTAACAACGATGAATTAAAATATATATTAAAGCATTCCAATAGTTTGGAATCAGCTGCACAGATCATAAACATGCTTTGGATGAAAACAGCAGACGAACCTCTAACCAAAACAATTATAGACCTGATAATCGTTAAACTGAAAAACTTACAAAACAAGTAAACAGAATTTTATATGACCTATTATAATATATTTAAAAGCATAAACTATGAGCAAAAGAAAAACATTAATTAAAAAGCTAAAACATAAAATAAAGAAAATGAAGAAAGAAAACAATAAAATGGAAGCATATATAATAGAGTTAGAAGGAAAATTAAGTTGTATTATGAAATATTATGAAAATAGAAATACTTAAACTATTTATATATAAAAATAAATCTATAGATGAA
>FWWL01009160.1_pt1 | contig 10355 bp, 14 predicted proteins | sample 2228331 | NCBI WGS metagenome assembly FWWL01 (sample SAMEA103939775, study PRJEB20133) | metagenome
TTCACTCTCGAACAATGTAACATCAAAATAATCAATAGATTTATCATTCGTAAATATTTTACTTGCTTCTAAAATTTCCTTCATAGGTTTTGAAATATAAACTCTATTTTTCTTGTTTTTAAACCTTTTTATTCTTAAATAGTGATCTGCATGTGTATGTGATATTAATATTCCATCATAATTATCTTTAAAATCAACTTCTACATCCTGCTCAATTTTATTGGTAATCCTATATCCAGCAAAATTGAATTATTTTCTGAAGTTAGTTCAATACAATTACCCCCTAACTCTCTCCCTCCACCCAAAAACTTTATTATCATATCTTACCAACTCCAAGATCAAAAACACTAACATCCAATCGTTTAAGTAAATTTTTTAGAAATGGCATTTCACCTTTCATTAATTCCAAATATTCTTCATCTCTTTCATTTTCATTAAAAATTAATACCGCTTTCTTTATTTGTTCTTGCGTATATCCCCTAAAATCCTCATAACTTTTTAAAAAACTATCTTTATCTAACCACTGGTAATATGTTGCTATCTCCAATGCTGCTCTTAATAAAGTTTCTTTATTAGAATCTTTATCCTTGTGTTTATAATACTTAAGTTCTATTAACCATATATTGTTCTTGGATTTGCTAATAAGGTCAATTTTACCTACTCTATCATCCTTTTGTGCTTTCAAAGGTATTTGATAATCTATTATTTCTCCTAATTCTCCAAAAGTAATACCAAAATTTTTCGATGCATTAAATAATGCAATAGCTATTCTATCTTCAATTCTGTTTGAAGTGGTATTGGAAGTGGTAACAACACCTGTATGTCCTACATTGTAACTTGAACGACTAATATGTTGGATTCCATTCAATTGTTTAACAAAGTTTTTAATTATCAATTCTCGAGATATTACCTCAGTATAGTATTCTTCTGTATCTTTGGTCTTTCCCCTGTAATTTAAAAAACCCTCTTTATATAACTCTTCGGGCTTTTTATTTGATAAGGCAAAATTCAATTTATCTATTATTTCTTGTTCTGAATACTTAATCATATTTTTATCCTCCTTTTTTAAATTACTATTATTCTTTCATTAACATCAAAGAAAGTAGTAGCTGTCTTTATACCTTTTACATTTATAGGAACACTTCTTTGATTACGATATCCAAATACAAATCTAAAAAACATAACCATAAAACGCCCCTATAGCTTTCTTTTCATAATCAGTTAAATTTGATGGTATTTTATCATTTACAAGAACAAAAACTTTTACTGGTGGTGAATTCAGTATATCATTGCAGAATATTATTTTATTCATTAATTCGGTATTTTTAACCGTTTTTATGCACTCCTCCCAGAGAAAACCTAAATCAATGAAGTTATTAAATGCTTTGTAAGTTTTATTAAACCCTTCATATATTCTTTGTATTATTTCATCAGTAGTAAAATTCAAACTTTTCCCCTCTTTTCTTACCTTAATACTTTATTTATAAGCCTTTAAATATTAGCCTTATAAGTTTTATAAACCCATTTTTTACAAAAAACAATACTATTTTTTCAATTTTTAAAATTTTTTGAAAATATAATTCATATTTTACTCCCCCAAAAATCAAAAAAGCCCTGATTCTCAAGGCTTTGTATACATTGTATCAAATTCATAGTTCAAATATGGTGGAGACGAGGGGATTTGAACCCCCGACCTCCGCCGTGCGAAGGCGGCGCTCTCCCGCTGAGCTACGTCCCCAAAAATCCAGAGACTATATTTTACCGGAAAAATACTTCTCAAGAGCATCAAGCATAGCAACAACGGTGTAATCCTCAGGCATTACATCGACTCTTATGTCGAGTTTTTCAGCGGCTTTTTTCGTTGAAGGACCGATTACTGCCACAACTACACTTTCAAGCGCCTGAAAAACATCGATATGGGGCTGAAGAAGAGCCAGAAAATTCCTTACAGTTGAACCAGACGTAAAAGTAACAGCATCAATAGTGCCTGACGAAAATGCTGAAACAGCTTCCTCAACATAGCTATTATCAGGGACAGTCCTGTAAACAACAATTTCATCGAAGTTATACCCGGCCTGCTCAAGTTCGTTTTTTAAATCCTTGCTGATTTTTTCAGGTCTTGGATACACAATGCGAGAGCCTACAGGAACAGATTTCTTAATGGTTTCAGCAAGAGACATTCCAGTAAACTCGTCAGGAACAAGTATAACTTTCAAACCGGCTGAAGAAGCAGCCGCAGAGGTCTGTGGTCCGACGCATGCAATTGAAAATCCAGCTTTTTCGATGTCGACTTCGGCTTTTTTGAGCGCCTCAAGGAAGAATCGAACACCGTTTGCGCTGGTAAGAATAATCCAGTCTTTATCAGAAAGACCTCTCAAAAGCAAAATTTCTTCTTCAGAAAGATCGACTGCAATCTGCTTTACTGTTGGAAATAAAAACGGAATACCGCCACGCTTTTTTATAAGCTCAGCCATTCCCTGAGATTGTTCGAGTGAACGTGTAATGCAGATGGTTTTTCCAGAAAGTGGTCCTTTTTCTTCAAGCTGCATCGTTTTACTGTAACTTTCTTATTTCTTCAAGAATTTCTCTGCCACCTGCTTCATAAAGCCGCTTTGCAAGTTTCGTTCCTGTTTCCTCAGCTTCCTCGGGCATTCCTTCTTCTCTGTCACGGTAAAGCTTTGAGCCATCAAGAGAAGCTATCATGCCCTCAAGAACAAGTTTTCCGTTTTCAATTCTACCGTAAGCGCCGATTGGAACCTGGCATCCGCCTTCAAGATACCTTAAAAGGGCTCTTTCTGCTTTTACCGCAGACATGGTATCTGCATCAGCAATCTCGGCAAGCATGCTTAGAATATCCTCATCGTCTGCACGACACTCAATAGCAATTGAACCCTGACCAACCGCAGGAAGCATAATTGAGGTATCAATTATCTGAGTGATATCTGCATCATGGCCCATTCTTTTTAAGCCGGCACGCGCTAGGATAATTGCATCGAACTGTCCTTCATGCATCTTTCTCAAGCGGGTATCAACATTCCCGCGCACATCAACAAGCTTTAAATCAGGTCTGAAATGCATGAGTTGAGCACGGCGGCGAAGACTTGAAGTGCCCACAACTGTCCCTTCGGGAAGGTTTTCAAGGGTTAAGCCATCTTTTGAGATCAATGCGTCTCGAGGGTCTTCTCTTTTTAGAAAAGCTGCAATAACAAGACCATCAGGCTGCTCAGTTGGAACATCTTTTGCTGAGTGAACCGCAATATCAACTCTTTTCTCCTGAAGTGCAATTTCAATTTCTTTTACAAAAAGCCCTTTTGAACCGATTTTTGCAAGAGGCGAATCAAGAATTTTGTCGCCCGTGGTTTTAATTTTTACGATTTCTGTTTCAACTCCAAATTTTTCTTTTAAGATTTCTGCAACGTGGTTTGTCTGCCACAGAGCAAGCGCACTACCGCGTGTTCCAATAACGATTTTTCTACTCATCAGCATCTTCCTTTCTATCTTCGTCGAGCCCGAAAAGGTATCTTAAGGCAACAACATACCTGTAGCCTCTTTTTCTTGCAGCCGCTTCTTTTACTTTCACTATGGGTGTATGCAGAAGTTTATTTGTAATTCCGTGGGCAAGTGCTTTTACAGCTTCAACCTGCTTCTCATCAAGTCCGTTTAAGCGCTTGAGTGCTTTTTCAAGTTCCTGTTCCCTGATTTCGTGAGCTATTCTGTTGAGCTCTTTTATTGTTGGAACGACATCAAGCGTTAAAAGCCAGTCAAGAAACTCATTTACCTCATCTTCTACGATTCTTTCAGCTTTTTGGGCTTCTTTTTCTCTTTCTTTAAGGTTTTCGTCAACAACGTGCTTCAGATCATCGATATCGTAAAGGAAAACATTCTCGAGTTCTCCGACCTCAGGATCAACATCTCGAGGAACAGCAATATCTATGAAAAAAATGGGCTTACCTCTTCTTTTCTTCATAAGCTCTCTAACATCTTCTTTCCGGATTACGTAGTCCGGTGCTCCGGTAGAACTTATAACAATGTCAGCTTCAGCCATCTTTTCAAACTTTTCATCAAAAGGAACCGCCACACCGGAAAATTCGCAGGCAATCTCTTCGGCTCGCGAGAATGTTCGGTTAGTGACCATTATAGGATTTGCACCGTTACTCACAAGGTGTCTTATCGTAAGAACACTCATCTTTCCGGCTCCAACAACCATAACGGGCCGGTTTTCAAGCGACTCAAAAACATTTTTTGCAAGCTGAACAGCAGCATACGAGATAGATACTGGAGCTTCACCTATGGCGGTTTCGGTTCGAACTCTTTTGCCGCATTCTATCGCATGTCTGAAAAGCCTGTTCAAGACGAGTGCCGTTGCTTTGTTTTCGTGTGCTACCTGATAAGCTTGCTTTACCTGACCGAGAATCTGAGCCTCACCGATAATCATTGAGTCGAGACTTGAGGCAACTCTGAAAAGGTGTTTTACAACCTGTTCTTCAGTATAAAAGTAAATGGAGTCTACAAATCTGTCATCATTAAGTTCGTGATAGTCTCTTAAAAAATCTATGACATCTTTTCTGCCTGATTCGATATCCTCAACGACCGCATAAATCTCTGTTCTGTTGCATGTTGAAAGGATAACTGCTTCAGAAACTGTGTCCTTTGATATAAGCATTGAAAGAGCTTTTGGAAGCTCCGAGTCGTGTATCGACAGTTTTTCTCTTATTTCAACCGGTGCGGTCTTATGGTTAAGACCAACGCCAATTACCGGCAAGCTTGATCACCTTTGATTAGTAAATTTTTTGCCTTCGCCAATCAAAAACCCTTACCCCAGGAATGCACACTGTTAAAGAAATAAGGAGTCATATAGGTGAACACAGCCATTACAAAGGCTATGAGTGCCACGTAGCTGCTCCGACGCCCTCTGTGGCCGAGAACATCTCGAGTAATAAAGTAGCTTCCATAAATCAAGAGCATCATCAGCGTGAAAACCTCGCGTGGTTCGTTCCAGCTCCACATTCTTCCCCATTCGAGTTTTGCCGAAAACATACCAGTAAGAAGCAGTACAACATTGAATATGAGTCCAATGCCGAGTGCCCTATGTGTAATAAGCTCTGAAGTTTCAAGCGATGGCAGCTTCTGTGAAGTAGGTTGAAGCCCACGCTTCTTTTTTAACTGGCTCTCCTGAACAAGATAGATCAGAGCAAAGATGGTTCCTATCGTATATGAGCCGTAGGCAAGTATTGCAGAAGAAATATGGATGAATACCCTGAAGCTCCTCAGCGCTGGCGATACACCTGCGCTTACTTCAAACTGAGTCCAGGCAATCAGAAGGAGCAGAACTACAGCTGGAAAAACAAGAACACCTACGGACTTAATTCTTGGTGCTCGGCGAGAATAGGCAGTCTCAAATGCAAGAAAGATAAGCAGCATCGAAAACGCGTAAAAAACGCGCGCAGAAAAAGGACCTGTGAAAGGATGCAGCCCGGTTCTTATCCACTGAATAGCAACCACAGAAACTATCGACAAAAAGGTGATCCATGAAAATATGGAGGAAAGTCTGTGATACACAGAGTCGGTTGTTTTAAGAAAGAATATCCGCAGATAAAAGAGGCTTGTAATTCCTGCAAGCACAAGGCTCAACCAGAATATAACAACTTCTACTTTTTCCATTCTTCACCGACCCGAAAAACAACTTCAAAAGTGAATTATATCACTTCAAATGAATTATTTCATCCTTAAATTCTTCCTGATTTCGAGCGAAATAGAGAATCAGACCAGATAAGAACAATCACAAACCAGATGATAACCATCAAAACAAAGATTACTTTGTACACAAAAACATTTGAACCGAAAATTGCATTCTTCGGATGAAAAACATTGCTGGTAAAAAGCAGCCCGAAAATTGCTGCAAGCGCCATAAAGACGAGGAGAAAGCTGGTGAATTTTTCTTTTGAGGTGCCCGTTTCTATAAGCAGATAAATAACGAGAGAGACAAACAGAAGAACAAGGCCCATGAATGCTTTCGGCTCGGTCCAGAAGAAATTGCCCCAGATTATTTTCATATTGATACCGCCGAGGGCAGTCTGAAAAATCCAGAGGTAAAAGGCCACTGAAAAGAAAGACACTGCTCTTGTGAATCTATTCTTATCACGCTTCAGTAAATTCAACAATGCTGCAACCCCACCAAGGACGAAGAAGATGATAGCGTTCTCAGCGATTGAAGCATGAAAATAGACAAGCCTGACCTTGCTGCCAAGCTTTGCTTCAGGCGGCATCACAAGAAGCAACAGAGCAATCAGAACCAGGCTTGCAGTTACAATTACGATTCTCTTTTCCCACAGCTTATCAAGCATGCTCTCCAACCTCACCTTTCAGAACTTCTATACCGTGAGCAAGCGCTTCAAAAACAAACTCGAGAGATTCTACCGCACCTTTTGGACTACCTGGCAGGTTTAGAACCACCGAGTCCCTAAAGATCACGCAAGCTCCTCGCGAAAGAATAGCATTCTTTGTAATCTCAGAGCTTTTTATTCTAATATATTCGCTAATTCCTGGCACAACTTTTTCTGCAACCTCAAGAGTTGCTTCAGGGGTTACGTCTCTTTTTGAAAAACCTGTTCCTCCGGTGGTAAGAATCAGGTCAGCACCTGATTCAGAAGCTTCCAGTATTGCGTTTTTTATCTCATTAACTTCGTCAGGGACAATTGTCTGATAAATCACATCGCAATCTTTTTGCTTTAAAAACTCGATAAGAGCAGGACCTCCGCGATCCTCTCTTTCTCCTCTTGAAGCTTTATCAGAAACTGTAATCACTGCGGCTTTGAGTTTCATCCTCAGAGCTCCCCCTTTCTATATCTCGCCGGTTTCTTCGAGAAATATTTCATCACCAACTTTAATCTTTCCACCCTTAACAACCTTCGCGAAAATACCTTCCCTCGGCATCACGCAGTCTCCAGCCTGATAATAGATAGCGCATTTTGTATGACATTCTTTCCCATGCTGAGTTACCTCAAAAATACAATCATTTATGAAAAACCGACTGCCAACAGGCAATGATAGGAGATCCACCCCTTCGGTAGTTACGTTTTCAGCAAAATCTCCCGGTCCCACTTTCAGCCCTTTCTCCTGCATCTTTTTAATGCTCTCGAGAGCAAGGAAGCTTACCTGACGATGCCAGCTATCTGCGTGCGCATCTCCTTTTATTCCGAAATTTTCAATTACTTCAGCTTCCTCAACAGGCTTTTTTCTGACGGTCTTTCTTTCGCTCACATTAATAGAAACCACTTTACCAATCTTTATCAACTGTTTCTCCCTCCCTCACATATACACCGCTCTTGCCGCCTTCCTTATAGACAAGTCGAACATTGCTCATAACCATTGATTTATCAATGGCTTTTGCCATGTCATAAATCGTAAGCAGGGCTATGCTTACAGCCACAAGTGCTTCCATCTCCATTCCTGTGACATCAACACCAGTTACCCTGGATTCAGCAATGACCGTCTTATTCTCATCATCAAACTTAAATTCAATCGATACGCTCGAGATTTTTAGAGGATGACAGAGAGGAATAAGTTCGGCTGTCTTTTTTGCAGCCATTATTCCTGCAAGCCGGGCTGTCGACAGCGCTTCTCCTTTTGAGAGTGTGTTATTTTTAATTGCATCATAAGCCGCCTGATTCATTGAGATTGAGCCCCTTGCTACAGCAACTCTTCTGGTCGGTTTCTTCTCGCTGACATCAACCATCTTCATCTTTCCGCGCTTATCGATGTGAGTGAGATCGCTCATTGTCCTAACCCCCTATCTGCCGCATAATTCTTTTATTTAACCTTACAGCCTTCTTGAAGCTCTCGGGTTTCATGCTGAGTGCTTCTTTCAACCTTTCGATGAGCTTTTCTTCTGAATAATGACTGGTGCGCAGGACATCCTTTAAATCGACTTCGAGATCAGAAAAGAGGCATGGTCTTACAGCGCCATCAGCTGTTATTCTGAGCCTGTTGCATTCTGAGCAAAAATGGCGGCTGTAAGGGCAGATAAAACCAATTGTTCCGAGAGCACCTTCCGGCTTAATATATTTTGCAGGACCGAAACCATAAGGTCCTTCAGTTTCTTCAATTCTAATCTTTTCTGAAATTTTCTGTTTTATCTGCTGGCAGTTAACGCCTTCCGTAGAACCACATTTGTTATCGTCAAATTCCATTTTTTCGATGAAGCGAACATGGACTTTTTTCCTGTAGACCAGGTCAATGAAGGAATCAAGCTCACTATCGACGTAATCTCCGGTAAGGACTGCGTTTACTTTAACAGGATCCATTCCCACCTCAATTGCACGATCGATGCCCTCAAGAACGTTCTCAAGACTGCCTCCTCCCGTGATTAGCCTGTAAGACTCGGGATTCAAGGTATCAAGGCTGATATTTATCCTTCTCAAGCCTGCTTCTTTAAGGTCTTTTGCAAGAGAAGAAAGGAGCTGGCCGTTTGTTGTAAGAGAAATGTCTTTTATGCCGCTTATCCGAGCTAACTTCCTTACGAGCTCTACAATATCTTTTCGGATAAGAGGCTCGCCGCCTGTAAGCCTGACTTTTGTAATTCCAATTTTAACAGCAGCTTCAGCGATCTTTACAATCTCCTCAAAGGTAAGGATTTCGCTGTGCGGGAGAAACTTAACATCCTGCGTAATGCAGTATGAGCAGTTCAGGTTGCACCGGTCAGTAACAGAAATCCTTAAATAATCAATTTTGCGCTCAAAGCTGTCTTTCACATCAGATCACCAAAATAATGAATCTTCACTCTCTCTCCAGGCATAACTTCGGTTATTTCTGCAGGAATCAGAGCAATGGCATTTGCGCGGGTTGATGTTGATAAGACACCGGAACCCTGTGCGCCTGCCTTCTGAGCTACATATTCTCCATTTTCAAGCCGAACTGAGACGCGCACAAAGTTCAATCTGCCTGGCTTTTTTCTGTGTCCATCAAGCAATTTAGCATCTAATTCAAGGGGCAAAAAGTCTTTTCTACCGAGGAACTTAAGAATGTAGGGTCTTACATACTCAAGAAAGCAGATGTGAACTGCAGCCGGATTTCCCGGAAGCCCGAAGATAACCTTGTCTCCAAGCTCGTAGAAAGCGAGGGGTTTTCCTGGCTTCTGCGCAACCTTCCAGAAAATCTGTGTTGCCCCTGCCTCTTCAAGAGCTTTTTTGACAAAATCGTAATCGCCCACAGATACGCCTCCTGTGGTAAGAACGATATCAGAGACTGATAGCGCCTGCTCAATTGAATCCTTGATATCTTTAAGACTGTCTTTTACTGTGCCGAAATTAACAACTTTTGACGGAAAACTCTTTAATAGAGCTTCAAGCAGGTAGGTATTTGAATTTCTCACTGCTCCGGGATAAGGATCTTCGTCGATGTCAATAAGCTCTGATCCGGTAGAAATTATAGCTATAACCGGTTCGCGATAAACGAACACTTTTGATCTGCCGATTGACGCAAGCACTCCAGCAACTGAAGGTGCTATCACTGTTCCGGCCTCAAATACTGTACTTCCTGCCTGCACATCCTCGCCTGCAAGCCTGATGTTTGCGCCTTTTTTGCGCTCTTCAAAAACGAGGACTTCATTTCCCTGCACCAGGGTAACCTCTTTTTCGACAACTGTGTCAGCGCCCTCAGGTATGACCGCCCCGGTAAAAATAGAAACAGCAGTCCCGGGTGTAACAGCGCCTTTAAAAACGGATCCTGCTGAAGCTTCACCGATAATCTTTAATTTTGCAGGGTTCGTATCTGTTGCACCTGAAATATCCTCAAACCTGACCGCAAAACCGTCCATCGCCGAGTTGTCTGAAAAAGGAATGCTGTATTTTGAAACCACATTTTCAGCAAGAACGAGACCTGTAGTATCTGAAATAAGCTTCTGGACCCTGCCGCCGGTTTTTGCCTTTTCAAGCACTTTTCTCAGCGCTTCTTCATAGCTGATCAAGCTACCACTCCCTTTCTGCCAGAAGTTCGGTAGGCTCGTGCAGAAGTTGCTTTAAAAGAAACATAACACTTTTTGCCGGATCCAAGCCCGAGATCCAGGAATGACTTTTTCGTAATGAGAGCTGAGAAGCGGAATGGAGCGGCAAATTTAGCTTTTACGCAATCACCCGACTCTTCAAAAGAAGAGATCAGAGCTTCGAAAGTATTCTGCGAGCTTGAATGAGGATTTTCTGTAGATAAAACAATTGAATCATTTCTGATAAGAATATATGCATAATCTCCTGGCTTCATATGATCTTCAGAAATTGCCTGGAGTTTGATTCCAGAATCCGTGCTTACTGTTACAATTGACTGTCCAACATCGGTCGCTTTTCCTTTGACTGCATAAAAAG
>FWWL01010783.1_pt1 | contig 10355 bp, 7 predicted proteins | sample 2228331 | NCBI WGS metagenome assembly FWWL01 (sample SAMEA103939775, study PRJEB20133) | metagenome
AAGGAGAATTTGCTTCTACCTTAAAAGTTGGGGATATCACTAGGGGGCGTAGCCCCCTGTATGTAACTAAAGGGTGGGTTGGGTGGGAAGTTACCCTAGATGGATGCTAATAAAAATTCTTAAGTAGAAACCTCTGGATTACCATTTCACAAATGTGAAAAAATCAAAGCAGGTAATCTAAAATTACTAAAATTTATACAGCTTATAAAGAGGTAGGAAAATGAAAGTAATCGATGTGGTTAAGAAGAAAGGTATAGATAACTTAAGTAATGTCGTAGGTATTAAAATAGGTAATGAATATTTCGACCTTCAAACTGAGGTAGAGTTAGAGAGCCTTGATTCAATAGAAATCGTTTACAAAGGAGCTGAAGGTGAATATGAGTTTCTAAGACATACTACTGCACATATAATGGCTCAGGCTATCCAAAGGATATATGGAAACCCTAAATTTGGTATAGGTCCGGTTATAGAAAATGGTTTTTATTATGATGTTGACCTTGATAGAGCTATTTCCGAAGAAGACCTTCCTACCATCGAAGATGAGATGAGAAAGATAATAAAAGAAGGATTGAGACTTGAAAGAGAAGTTATATCTAAAGAAAAAGCTATAAAATTGTTTTCAGATCTAAAACAGGATTATAAGGTTGAACTTATAAATGAACTTGAGGATCAAGAGATTTCGATATACAAACAAGGGGAATTTGTAGACTTATGTAGGGGGCCACATGTTTCTTCAACAGATCAGATACCAACAGATGGGTTCAAACTGGTTAGTGTTGCGGGAGCCTACTGGAAAGGAGATGAAAAAAATAAGATGTTACAAAGGATTTACGGGGTGCTTTTTAGAACAAAAGAAGAATTAGAAGAGTATCTATGGAGGCTCGAAGAAGCAAAAAAGAGAGATCATAGGAAACTTGGTAAAGAGCTAAAACTTTTCTTATTTCTCGATGAATCACCAGCTATACCCTTTTGGTTACCCAATGGCATGATAATAAAAAATATACTAATCAACATGATGCGAGAGAAACTCTATGATAATGGCTATATAGAAGTCCAGACACCAATGATAATGAAAAGAGAATTATGGGAAGTATCAGGACATTGGCAAAATTATAGAGAAAACATGTACGTTTCCTATACCAGTGATGATAGCATTTCTGAAGAGGCAAATTGGGCTGTAAAACCCATGAGCTGTCCAGGAAGTATACTCATATTCAAATCTGAGATTAGGTCTTACAGAGATCTACCTATAAGGATGCTAGAATTTGGTAATGTTCACCGTTATGAAAGGTCTGGTGTGTTACATGGTCTTTTTAGAGTCAGAGGTTTTACACAAGATGACGCACATATATTCATGACACCAAATCAAATAAAAGACGAGACAATAAACCTTATAAAACTTGTCGATGAGATTTATAAGAAATTTGGTTTCGACTACAAAGTTGAGCTTTCAACAAAACCTGAAAAATACATAGGAACTGAGGAAATGTGGGAAATTGCCACAAATGGTTTGAAGAAAGCCTTGGACTACCTAGGAATTGATTATGAAGTCAAGGAAGGTGAAGGAGCTTTCTATGGTCCAAAAATAGACTTTCACCTTAGGGATGCTATCGGTAGAAATCATCAATGTGGAACTATACAATTAGATATGGCACTTCCTGAGAGGTTTGATGTTAATTATATTGGTGAGGACGGTAAACCACATAGAGTAGTTATGTTACATAGAGCCATATACGGCAGCTTAGAAAGGTTCATAGGTATACTCATAGAACACTATGGGGGCAAATTCCCTGTTTGGCTTGCACCGGTGCAAGTTGTAGTAATACCCATTTCAGAAAAATTCTTAGATTACGCCAGAGCAGTAGAAAATATACTTTTGAAAGAAAAAATTAGGACAAAACTAGATGATGACAATGAGAAATTAGGATTTAAAATAAGAAGAGCTCAATCTGAGAAAATACCTTACATGTTAATAGTTGGGCAAAAAGAAGTCGAGTCAAAAACTGTTTCAGTTAGGTCTAGAGATGAAGGTGAAATCGGTAGCATGACATTGAGTGACTTTATACAAAAGTTAAAATCTCTGTGTTAAGTAAACGTTGAAAAGGTTTTTCATTAAGTGTAAAATTGATATTGGGAGAGAAGATTGGTATTATGATAGAGCTGAAAGGGCTACCTATATCCAAGGGTATAGCCATAGGAAAAGCTTATGTTATCAATATAAGCAATATCGATCTGGCTATTGAAACTATATCCAAGAACGAGATAAAGAAAGAAATAGAAATTTTCCACAAAGCTTTGGAAAAAACCAAGCAAAATTTACAAAACTTGTATGTTTCAAGGAAAGAATTGGGATTATTTTTCATTTCACTTCTTGATGATATATCCAAAAACGTTATATCTACTATAACCGAACAAAGATTAAGTGCAAAGTCTGCATTGTACAAAGAAATACTTAGAATAGAGAATATTTTCAATTTCCGTACTTACATAGATCCAAACTGGGAAAACAAAATATTCGATATGCAACAAGCTATAGGAATGGTAATCAGAGTAATAGAAGAAATCAGAAAAGATGTGATTAGCAAACCCCATGAAAAATCCATAGAAGAAGACTTTATAATGGTAGGTTATAATGTAGATCCCACTCAGTTACTTGAAAGCCTGCAGAAATTAAGATTAACAGGACTTGCGTTGGAGAAAAGCGGCAGTGCTTCACACTCTGCGGTCATAGCTCACCAGTTTAGTCTTCCCTCAGTATTTGCAGTAAAAGATTTGATGAAATATGTAAAAGAAGGTGTTCCCATTATAGTTGATGGATTCGAAGGAAAGGTCATAATAGATCCTTCTGAAAACGAGATGAGAAAATACAAAGCACAACAGATAAAATCCCAAAGAATAACCATAGAGCTAGCAGAAAATCTAAGCAAACCAGCTCAAACCCTGGATGGCGTGTTATGCAAAACCATGTTGAATATAAGTACTCCATCAGATGTTACAGAAAGAGATAGAAATGTATACGACGGTGTAGGTTTGTTCAGAACTGAATTCATGTTTATGGAAAAAAACGCTTTCTTAAGCGAAGAAGAGCAGTTTGAAGCTTATCTAAAGGTAGCAGAAGTATTCCAAGATAAACCCGTTATAATAAGACTTCTAGACCTAGGTGGCGACAAGATATTCGGAGAAACACTAGAAGAAAGCAAACCAGCTTTAGGATGGAGGTCAATAAGAATTCTTTTCAGTAAAGAAAAAGAGTTATTCAAACAGTTAAGAGCTTTGATCAGAGCAAATACATATGGTAACATAAAGATTCTTGTACCGATGATATCTAGTCTCGAGGAGGTATATAAGATAAAAAGCTACCTTGCTAAGGTAAAAAAACAATTGAAGGAAGAAAATTATGAATTTTCTGAAAACATAGAATTGGGTATCATGGTTGAAATCCCTTCTGTTGCAATCATGATAAAAGAGTTTTTAAAAGAAGTTGATTTCATAAGCATAGGTACAAATGACCTAACGCAGTATACTCTGGCGGTTGACAGAAATAACGAAATAATAGCTGAATATTACGAACCTTTAAATCCATCGATTCTAAAGATGATCTACCACTGTGTAAATGAAGCAAATAAAATGAAAAAAATGGTTTCTATATGTGGCGAAATAGCCAGTGATACCAAATATACAAGATTACTTCTAGCTCTGGGGCTCAGAAACTTTAGTATGGCAAAAGAAGCAGTACCTTTTGTAAAAGATATTATATCCCACACCCACACTTACGAACTAAAAATACTTCTACAAAAACTCAAAGAAGCAAAAACCCCAAATGAGGTAAAAAAGATAGTTATCGAAGATCTACAGGAATTCCAGAATAGACTTAGTATTCACTACTTATAGCCCAGATAGTTTTCTTACCTCATCCTTCTTAAAGAGATCCTGATAATAAAAACCTTTTTTGCTTAGCTCTTCCTTAAGTTTATCAGGAAAAGGTATCTTAGTCCAAAATATCCTTCTTATCTCTCTGTCGAGTTTCTGAATTCCCTCTGATTCCTTTACTATCCAGAGAAAATAATCATAGACAAATTTAGACTTTAGATCGCCTTTCCATTTGATGGAGTCATGGTACTGATAATACTCGCCTGTTAGTCCTTCTTCCATCCAATGGTATCCAGCTAGTTCTTTTGCCATAGACCATCTAAAATCACCAAATGCTATTACTATGACTTCTTTGGGGTTTTTAGAAAATATTGGTATGGCCAGCCTACCTTTACTTGTTGCTTTATTATACTTACTGTAAGGCTCCCAACATATACCGTAATTACCATAACCCAACACAAGCAAAAAATAAGGGGATATAGTAAACTCTGTGCCTCTAGCTTTTCTGTTAAAAACAGTTGGATCTATTTCCATCATCTCTTTTACATATCCAATAAAATTTTCTCTAAAGTTAGGTTTCAAATGTGACCTAGGTAGCATGGAAGAAGTTAGTATAGGGAAATGATTACCTTGTCTCCCAACACACATCTTTATCATTTGTCTTACCGAATTTATCTCAGACTTTATGCCAGATTCATCCACTTCATACTCCTCGCTAGTAGTATTATCATTTTGCTGGACCACTTCTAATTTGCTTATATCTTCTACCAATTTATCTATTCTTTGTTTTGAAAGTTCTATCTCTCTGTCTAATTTTAAAGCATCTTTTATGAACTCTAAACTCTGGTTAAGCATATTCCTTTCATTATCCGTATATCCTACAGAGTAGTCGTCTTCTGAGACATCTGAAAAATTTTGTGAAAACTCTAGTACCCTTTTTATACTGCTGTAAATACTTTCCTCAACTACTTGCCTTTTTCTAAAAAGTTCCCTCAATGTTGATAGTTCCGCATCAAGCAATCCTTTTTTTCTTTCATACTTTTCTTTATCCAAAATGTTAACGCTACCCTTTTTTCTCTTTCTCGGGACTTCATCGGTAGCACTAGGCTCTATAATACCCTTACCTATGTATTCAAACCACTCATCTACATAAAAAACAGAATTATAAATCTCATCGTCACTTTGGGCTTTTTTAACTGGAACCATTTTTATCATCTCTTGGTCTTCAGGAGTGAGATATTTCAAATCAAGTATCCCAAACCTCACAAGAAGTTTCTTCTGAAGAGGTACTTTATCATACCACTTCGTTGCAATCTTGTAAACTATATCACTGTAAATCTCCCAAAAAGCACTAGAAAACCTTTCTCTATACATTACTTTCTTATCTTTATCCGTCTCTAATTCGTATGCTTTCTTATATTCCAAAAGCCTCTCTACAACTTCTTCGTTTTCGCCTTCCAAAGCAGATTTCATAAAACTAGGTTGTAAAGTACTATAAAGTTTACCCATTAGGCCTCCTTTCAATCTTGTAATTCATGATAAATGTTGTAAATATCTTTTTCAATAAAATTCATAAATTTTGGATATTTTTTTCGATAAACTTTCCAAATTTTTATTTGCTTACAGGAATTTATGTCTAACAAAAATTTTTACCTCTAAAAGAACAATTAGAGAGAGTACCTAAGGCACTTGTGTCTAAGGTGCCTAGGGCACTTTTCTAAAAAAATAGGGGTATCTAAGACACTCTCTTAGAAAAGAGACTTAGCCTCGTGCCTAAGGCACTTTCCTTAAAAAACGGGGATACATTAGGGGCAAAGCCCCCTATAAGTAACTAAGGGATGGTGGATGGGGGATACTCTAAATCAGTTACTAAGCAAACGAGAAATAACTACTTAGTCTATACATCAAGCTTGAGTAGAAACAAATTACTTATCTCCTAAAAAACGGGGGTAATCTTAGGGGGTGAAACCCCCTATGAGTAACTAAGGGGTGGGGGGGAGTTACTCTAGATAGGATGCTAATAAAAATTCCTAAGTAGAAACCTCTTGGACAAGATTAAAATATGTTGAATAATCCGGATGTATAAAATTAAAATTTACCATTTACGAGGTACTTTATGGTAGACGAAACTAATCAAGTTATTTACATATATGATACAACTATGAGAGATGGTAGGCAATCAGAAGCCGTGGATCTTTCTCTTTCGGATATGATTTCTCTAACCAAGAAATTAGATGAATTTGGTATAGACTACATAGAAGGAGGGTGGCCTGCTTCAAACCCTAAAGATAAAACCTTTTTCGAAGAGATAAAAAAGGTAGAACTTAAACATGCTAAGATAGCTGCATTCGGTAGCACAAGACATGCAAAAAATAAAGTACAAGAAGACCAAAATATGAAAGAACTTATAAATTCTCAAGCACCTGTTATAACGATCTTCGGGAAAACATGGGACCTACATGTAGAAAAAGTTTTCAATATATCCCTAGAAGAAAATCTTAACATGATCTACGATTCGATCGCCTATCTCAAAGATAACGGTAGAGAAGTTATTTACGACGCAGAGCATTTCTTCGATGGATTTAAAGATAACCCAGACTACGCCATAAAAACCCTTATGGAAGCAGAAAGAGCTGGTGTGGACAACATAACATTCGCTGATACTAATGGCGGTTCTTTACCATTGGAAGTTGCTGAAATTATAAAACAGGTTAGACAAGTAATAAAAGTGCCTCTAGGGATTCACGCACATAACGACTCAGAATTAGCTGTTGCTAATTCTCTCATAGCAGTAGAACAGGGATGTATTCTAGTCCAAGGAACTATGAATGGCTTTGGTGAAAGATGCGGTAATGCAAATCTCATATCAATTATTCCTTCACTAATACTCAAGATGAAGAGAAAAGTTAATAACATAGACTTAGAAAAACTAAAGAAACTTAAAGAGCTATCAGATTTTGTTTACGAACTCACTAATATATTACCTAACGACAGACAACCTTTTGTAGGAATAAGTGCTTTTGCACATAAAGGTGGAGTACATGTCAACGCAGTACAAAAAGATCCAAGAACATACGAACACATAGACCCAGAATTAGTGGGAAATACCAGAAGGATACTTATATCAGAACAGTCCGGTAAAAGTAATATCTTAGCAAAACTAGAAAACCTTCCCAACATTCCAAAGTATTCAATCAACGAGATTATACTAAAAAAAATCCTCGAAAGAATAAAAAAACTAGAGCATGAAGGATTTTCTTTCGAAAGTGCTGATGCTAGTTTCGAACTCATCGTCAGGGAAGAAATAGGCAATCTGAAAACATATTTCAATGTTATAAGTTTCACCGTTAATGTAGTTAATTACGAAGGTAGGTTGATAAACGATGCACTAATCAAAGTCCAGGTAAAGGATAAAGTAGAAATCACTGCTGATGAAGGTGATGGGCCAGTGAACGCGCTAGATAAAGCATTAAGAAAAGCACTTCGAAAATTCTACCCAGAAATAGATAAAGTAAAACTTTTTGATTACAAAGTGAGAATCATAAATCCAAAAGAGGGCTCAGCAGCCAAAATAAGAGTCCTAACACAATTTAAAGATGACAAAATAGAATGGGCAACTATCGGTGTATCTGAAAATATCGTAGAAGCTAGCTTCAATGCAATAAGAGATTCTCTAACCTACTTTCTCATGAAAAGTGAAGATTATAAACTACACAATCCTTCATGAGATACACTAAGATTATACACATACCTAAAATACTCAAAATCATCCACTACAAAACTTTTTTATTTGTAACATCTAAGATTTCACATGATTATGAGACATTTCTCAAAAACTAACCTAAAGCAATAAAATCATAAGTTTCTTTGTTTATATAAGTGGCTATATCCCTAATTGGTTTTTTCTATTTATCTTAAGCATTTCATCTAAGGTAGTTTCTCGCCTACCCTAACTGTTATTTTATGAGATTCTAACCTCTAGTATTACCCTTCCAAAACTTGGAAATAGATTCCATTTTTCTATTAGCTTTCGTGCGCTTCTTCAGAAATTTCTATTTAAGAAAAATTCTCTAACGGAGAAATGGTACCTAAGGGTGCTTAAAGCACTGTGCCTAGGGCACTTTTCTTAAATGATAGGGGTATTAATAGGGGGCAAAATCCCTCTAGAACAACAATTAGGGATGGAGGGTGGGAATTGCCCTAAGTAGGTTGCTAAAGATAGAGAAAATGATTACCCCATTTGAAACGGGGGTACACTAGGGGGCGAAAGCCCCCTGTATGTAACTGAAGGGTGAGTTGGGTGGGAGTTACCCTAAATAGAATCCTAAAAAGCAAACAAAAGTTACCTAATTCAAAGAAGAAAGGCTATTAAAATTGGGGGTACTCTTAGGGGGTAGAACCCCATATAAGCAACTAAGGGATAGGTGGCGGGTGCCTAAGGCACTTTTCTTAAATAATGGGAGTACTCTTAGAGGGCTAAGCCCTCTAGAATGGCAATTAGGGCGGGTGGGTGGAAAGTACCCTAAATAGAATGCTAAAAAGCAAACAAGAGTTAACTAACTAAAACGGGGGTATGCTTAGGGGGCAAAGCCCCCTAGAATCAAACTAAGGGGTGGGTGGGAAGTTACCCTAAATAGATGCTAATAAAAATCCTTAAGTAGAAACCTCTGTATGCTTTTTCGCATTTCATATTAGGATTAAAAAAAGAATTTCTACTATTAAGCAACAAACTCAGGAAGGTTACCACTACAATACCTTATCATTGAAACATGATGTGACGATGCTTTTTAATACTTATAACAAGAAGGAGGAAAGTATGAAAAAGTTTATATTAATACTCTCCACCTTTGCTATAACGTTTCTGGTAGTTGTAAATAGTTTCGGTTTCAAAGAAGCAATACAGGAAAACAACCTAGAAGTTGGAATTGGTGAATCTTTTGGTGGTTTTGGAATCAAAGTAGGATATGAAACTAGCTTTTCAAAAAATGCCCATTTCTACGGGTTTTTTGTGTTTGGAGGTATAGGCAAAAATGTAGGTTTCGGAGTACAGATCGAATTCCCTATAAAAATTTTTGAGAGAAGTTTCTTTTCTCTAGCTATTTCTCCTCTTGGTAATCTCAGAACTACTTTCAATTCAATTACTCAATCATCAGACATAGACTTAGGTGCTGGAGTTTACCCTCTATTTACATTTGACTTTAGAAAAATAAGTGAGGTACCGTTGTCGATATCTTTTGGTGCGGGTCCAGAGTTCAATTTTCTACCTTTCTGGGTAACCGCTTACTACTCCATAGTCTTCTCGTTTTACATCGACAACTTCACAATTCAGCTAGGTGCAAACTCTAGAATAGCTGGAATAGATTTTAAAATAAAAATCTAAAGATTAATACTACCGTCAAAAACTAAATTCGCACCACCTTTCATAAAAACATGATTGTTTTTGTCAGACCATTCTACGTCAAGATCTCCTCCCAGGAGATGTACTTTTATTTTTCTTTTCATACCTTTGTTTAAAACGCTAGCTACCGCAGTAGCGCAAGCTCCAGTTCCACAAGCCATTGTTTCACCACTTCCTCTTTCCCAAACTCTCATGACAATTTCATGATCATTTACAACTTTAGCAAATTCAACATTTGTCTTATTCGGGAAAAAATCATGGTTTTCTATCTTTGGTCCAATGTTTTGTATGTCCAAACTTTTAAGGTCATCCACAAATATCACACAGTGAGGATTTCCCATAGAAACCAAGTTTATTTTAAACCTTCCAAATCCAAAATCAACTTCTTCTCCTATCACGGTATTATTTTTAGATATATGACTTCTTGCTGGGATCATTTCTTTGTCGAGAATTGGTTCACCCATGTCTACAGTAATCTGAATGGGTATTTTCGAATTGTCTATGTAGACTTCTTTTACTCCAGCTTTAGTATAGACTAAAATATTTGTCTTTCTTTCTATTCTTTCGTAAAAATACTTGGCAACTTGCCTTATTCCATTACCGCACATTTCAGCTTCACTGCCATCAGCATTAAAAATTCTCATCTCGCAGTCATAACCTGGTTTGTCAAGTATAAAAATTATACCATCCCCACCTATACCAAAATGTCTATCAGATAATCTAATAGATAGGTTTACAGCTTGCTCTAATAAACTTCTATATTCATGCCTAGAATAGGCATCAATAAGTATATAGTCATTTCCTAAAGCCTCAGCTTTGGTAAACCTCAACAACATAGCATGAAATTATAAAGCAAAAACATAGTATTTTTGAAATACTTCAAAACCTTTACCAGGAATTTCTATTTAACAAAAATTTCTTCTTCTAAAAGGGAGTTATAGAGGGACTTTGTCCCTCTAAGAAAAGAGGCTTAGTGCCTAAGGCACTTTCCTTAAATAATGGGGGTATGCTTATGGGTGTAACCCCCTAGAATTAAACTAAAGGGCGGGTGGGTGGGAGTTACTATAAATAGGATGCTAAAATAGAT
>FWWL01010768.1_pt1 | contig 10352 bp, 11 predicted proteins | sample 2228331 | NCBI WGS metagenome assembly FWWL01 (sample SAMEA103939775, study PRJEB20133) | metagenome
CGGTTTCATTTGCCCCTCCCCCCTGCCCTTGACAAGGGTAGGTTTTTCGCCTCCGACAAGGGAAGGGTGAAAAGCCTTGCCTTATCTGGGGGGCGATGTCGTTCCTTCTCGCCTGACCGTAAACGGTCAGGCTGGGCTTCAGAAGGGCGCTGAAAGCGCCCTTTCCCTCCCAGCCCCGCCGTTTACGGCGGGGCTGGAAAAAACCGCCCAAAAACCTACCCTTGTCAACTGCCCCCCTCCCCGTTGCGGCGTTCCGCCGCACGGGGAGGGGGATGAAATTCGGGGTTTTGCGGGGCGGCGGCGAAGCCGCCGCCCCGCAAAACCTCTGCATCTCGGCGGTGAAAAAGGATGTGCGGGCTGAACAGTGACCGTTTCTCACCATTCGTTCGTCACAGAGTAATAGGGCGCATCGGGAAAGCGAACATCCACGAAGCGGGGATGAATCCCCCGCTCCAGGAGATGGGCCCGCACCTTCAGGTAGACCTGCAGCCGCCGTTCCATCCCCGTCCCTTGCCCGACAACTACCCGCCACCCGGCGGGGTCCTCCAGCACCAGACCGCGACCGGGCCGGTAGAGAATGGGGCCGGGGGGAAGTCCCAACCGTTCCAGTTCCTCCAGCCCGATCAGCACGTCCTGCGGGACCAGGCCACGGGCGTCGGTGGGGAGCGGCCCGCGGACCAGCCACCTCCCCTCCAGCGGCCCCTGGGCCGGAAACGCCCCACCGGCGGCATCCACCCAGTAGTAGGCCCCATCGCTCTCCCAGGCGACCGTCGCAGCCCGCTCGGTGACGACGATGATGCAGCGCGCGGGGAGCAGGCAGACAGCCTGCACCCTTTCCACCGACGGCAGGGCTTCCAGAATTCGGCGCTCCGCCGCTCGCCCGTCAGCCCACAGGATGTGCCGATTCGCCAGGCCGCTGGCGGCGAAGATGGTCTCGGCCGGGATGCGCTCCGCGCCGGCAATCGTCGCGCCGGTGACGTAGAACCGGGGGCTGAAGGCGAACCACAGAACCAGCCCGACCAGAAGAAGCCCAAATGATGCCAGGACTCCGGTGGATGAAATGGAGATGGACGGCGCCGCCGGCCGCGCCCGCCCTCCGATAATCAACGGAGAATATATCCCGACCTCCTGCCGGAATCCCCTGCGGCGCTTATCCCGGGCACTCCTGGTCCTGGTTTTTCGGACATCGGGCATACGGCACCCCCTTTTTACTGAACGCACTCTGTGCTTCCTTTGCGCCCTCGGCGTCTCCGCGGTGGGATCAAACCTCCTCCTCCGGCTGATACGAAATCGCGCACCGCGCCCGGTCGGCATATCGCTCCAGCGCCAGTTGAATCAGCCGGTCAATCAGTTCGGGATACGGAATCCCGCTGGCCTCCCACAGTTTCGGGTACATGCTGATGGCCGTAAAGCCCGGAATGGTATTGATCTCGCTGATGAAGAGATCCCCTGTCTCCCGGGAGAGCAAAAAGTCCACCCGCGCCATCCCGGCGCAATCCACCGCCAGATACGCCCGGATCGCCAGTTCCCGTGTCCGCTCCGCCAACTCCGGAGGAAGAGGAGCGGGGATGAGCAATTGGGATGCCCGGTCCCCGTCGTCCAGATATTTGGCGGCGTAACTGTAGAACTCCCGGCTGGGGATAATCTCCCCCGGCACTGAGGCAATGGGTTCGTCGTTGCCCAGAACGCTCACCTCAATCTCCCGCGCCTGGGGGACGGCGGCCTCCACCAGCAACTTCCGGTCGTAGCGGGCGGCATCCCGCAACCCCCGCGCCAGTTCCTCCCGGTTCCGGCACTTGTGTACGCCGACGCTGGAGCCGAGGTTGGCCGGTTTCGTGAAGACGGGATACCCCAGTGCCTCCTCCACCCGGTCCATCGTCCCCTCCGGGTCGCGCTCCCACTCCCTTCGCTTGACCACGATGTATTTCACCACCGGCAGGCCGTGGGCGCGCATCAGGTCCTTGAAAATGGCCTTATCCATCCCCAGCGCCGACGCCGTCACCCCCGCGCCGACGTAGGGGATGCCCGCGATGTCCAGCAGCCCCTGCACCGTGCCATCCTCGCCGTAGGGGCCGTGCAGGACCGGAAAGACCACGTCCAGTTCTGCCAGCATCGCCCGGGCCAGGTGCGGTTCCAGTTCTTTCAGGGAGACGATTCCCCGATGGGATGGGTCGCCCAGAAGGGCCACCGGAGAACTGAGGTTCTCATCGCCCTGGGCCAGCGCCGCCATCGGATCGCCGGAACCGAGCCAGCGCCCATCCCTGGTGATGCCGATGGGGATGACCTCGTACTTCTCCGGGTCCATCACCCGCATCACCGAACGGGCGGAGATCAGGCTGATCTCGTGCTCCCCTGACCTCCCCCCAAACAACACCCCAACCCGGAGTTTATGGGACGCGGATGAACGCGGAGAAACGCGGATTTTTTGAAAATTATCATCGGGTAACGGTTTTTCGCTCATTCCCCCAAGCCTCCCGACAAAAGCCGGCCCCGGAGTTTATGGGACGCGGATGAACGCGGAGAGACGCGGATTTTCTGCAAATCATCGCCAGGTAACGATTTTTCGCTCATTGCTGAAAGCCCTCCGGCGAAAGTCGGGCTGAGGACCGAAGTTCAACAGCAATCCCACCTCATAGGGAGTTGCCCGCAGATAATTCAACAACTGGGCCTCGTGCTCCTTTGTAATTCGCTCCACTGCCTTTAATTCCACGATCACGGCATCTTCAACCAGCAAATCCGCAAAGTACTCCCCGACCACCTGTCCGTGGAAATACACCGCGATCCGCGCCTGCTGTTGCACGCGCAGGCCTCTTCCCGAAGAGCAATAGCCATTGCGTTCTCATAAACTTTCTCCAGAAATCCGTGTCCCAGTGCCGGGTACACAACCTTGAAGAAAACGTGCAAAATTTTCCCCGTAATCTCCCCATATTTCAACTTCAACGGCGTGCTCATCGCGCGAATTCCCTGCTACGAAAAATAAAACAAATATCCGCGTTCATCAGTGCTCGTCCGCGGGCCATTCCCCCAGCAACTCCACCTCCAGTTCCAGGCGCACCCCGAACCGTCGCTCCACCTCCCCCTGAATGTGCCGGATCAGGGCCAGGACGTCGGACGCGGTGGCGGAACCGGTATTGAGGAGAAAGTTGGCGTGCTTCTCCGAAACCACTGCCCCGCCGATGCGGTACCCCTTCAGACCCGCCGCCTCAATCAGCCGCCCTGCATGCTCGCCCGGGGGATTCCGGAACGTGGAGCCCATCGTCGCCCCAGCGGGGTGTTTGGTGCGCCGCCAGGTCAGAATCTCCTCCATCCGCGCCGCCAGCGCCGCCGGGTCGCCAGGGGACAACTGGAACGTCGCTGCCAGGACAACGGGGCGCCCGCCCGGCGGCAACCGCTTGATCCGGCTTTCCCGGTAGGCGAACTCCAGCCATTCGGCCGGGCGTTCGGCGACACTGCCGTCCACCTCCAGCAAGGTGATACCCCGCAGAACCGCCGCGACATCGCCGCCGAAGGCTCCGGCGTTGCCCACCACCGCTCCCCCCACGGTGCCGGGCAGCCCCGCGGCCCATTCCAGCCCCGCCAGCCCACGCTCCACGGTCTGCCGGGCCAGTGCGGCCATAGAGGCGCCCGCCTCTGCCCAGACGACGCCGTCGGTGCCGATACGGGTTCGGTCGGCCTGGCAGATGACCACCAACCCGCGCACGCCGGCATCGGCGACCAGCACGTTGCAGCCGCCGCCCAGGACGACCCAGGGGGCCCCGGCCGCGCGCGCCGCCTCCACCGCCGCCACCACCTCATCGGTGGTCCGGCAGACCACCAGCAGGTCCGCCGGCCCGCCGACCCGCATGCTGGTGTAGGGGGCCAGGGGCTCATTAAGCCGCGCCCGCTCCCCCAGCACCCCCATCAGGGCCGGGAGCCAATCTGGCGACCCTGCGGGCCGGTTAGAAGAGGCAGTACAGGACGTCATTTTCCGTTGCTATTCTGACGGAAACTGGAAAATCACCTGCATTCTCACACTGGACCGCCGCCACTTCGGCATCGTGCGCCCCAGGCACTGCGCCCACTTTGAAATACTCCCCTGAGCGCTCCAGGCCCCGCCCCACGAATCACTAATCACGAATCACTAATCACTTCCCCCGCGTATTCCGCCGCACCAGTTCCATCTTCGCCGCCAGTACCTCCGAGGCGAAAAGATTGCGCCTGCGCCGACGCCGCCGCACATTGCGCAGCCGTCCCGCAATCCGTTCACTCTGTCCCGACATCTTCCTCCCTCCCGCGAAGGGCAATGAGCAACCACTCCCCCACCCGGTCGCCGTCCCCGGCGCCGAGGGTCAGCACCACATCCCCGGGGCGAACTTCGGCGCCCAGCAGCGCCACCGCCTCCTCCCGCGACCCCACCAGACGCACGTCCGGATGGGCCATCCGGGCCACCACATCGGCGCTGCTGACGCCCAGCGTGTCCTGCTCCCGCGCGGCGTAGATGGGCAGAACGAGGACGTGGTCGGCCTGGTCAAAGGCGCGGGCGAATTCCTCCAGCAGCACCTTCGTCCGGCTGTACGTGTGCGGCTGCCAGACGGCCCAGACCGGCCGCCCGGGGAACCGTTCCCGCGCCGCCGCCAGTGTAGCCCGAATCTCTGTGGGATGATGGGCGTAGTCGTCCACCACAACGATCCCCTCCACCTCCCCCTTGATCTCAAACCGCCGACCGACCCCGCGAAACCCCTCCAGCGCGGACCGGGCGCTGGGGAAGGGGACGCCCAGATGGTCGGCCACCGCCAGCGCGGCCAGACCGTTGAGGACGTTGTGCCTGCCGGGGACGCGCAGTCGCACCTCCCCCAGCGGGCGCCCCGCCCGCACAACGAGGAAATCGGTCCCGCCAGACGGGTTGGGATGGACCCGCCGCGCCGTCCACTGAACCCTCCGTCCCAGCCCGTAGAAGGCGACCGCGCCGCCTTGTGCCATCCGCTCCTCCCCCAACTCCCGCGCCACCGGATGGTCACCGCAGGCCACCAGCAGGCCGTCCGGTGGAATCCGCGCCACAAACTCCGCAAACGCGGCGCGGAAATCCACGAAAGTCGGATAACAATCGGGATGGTCGTGCTCCACATTGGTCACGACGGCCACCTGCGGCGAAAGCGCCAGAAACGTCCGGTCGTACTCGTCTGCCTCTATCACGAAATGAGGCCCTCCGCCCGCGCGGGCGTTGATCCCCCGCCCCGCCAGCGTCCCCCCGACGATAAAGGTGGGATCCAGCCCTGCTTCCCAGAGAACCGTCGCAATCATCGCCGTCGTGGTCGTCTTGCCGTGGGTCCCGGCGACGGCGATACCGATGTGCCCTTCCATCAGTCGGCCCAGGACCCCGGCGCGGCGCAGGACGGGGATGCCCGCCGCCCGCGCCGCCTGGATTTCGGGGTTGTCCTCCCGCACCGCCGAGGACGCGATGACCACATCGGCCCCGGCGATGTTCTCGGCCCGGTGGCCAATGAGGACCCGAGCCCCGTCCCGGGCCAGCGCCTCCGCCGCCGGAGAAAGGGCCAGGTCGGACCCGGAGACCACCGTTCCCTGCTCCATCAGGACGCGGGCGATGGCCGAAAGCCCCGCCCCGCCGATGCCGATAAAATGGACGTGTTGACCGGCAAACGGATTCACAGTAGCACAACCAGGACAATGATCAACGTCACACCGGTGAGGATCAGGATCAGCGTATCGGACATCCAGGCCAGGGGCAGGAGGTTCGCCACCAGGTTGGCCGCGGGCGAGTCCGGGGACGGGGCCTGAATGCCCCAGATACCATATCCGGCCTGCGCCAGAAACCCCCAGATGGTGCCCACCAGCAGGTAGCCGTTGAGCGCCCCCACGACGAACCCCAGCAGGAAGTCCTGCACCTTCTCCCGCCGCGCTTTCCCGGCCAGGGCGGCCGATACCGCCGGTCCGGCGTAGCCGAAAACGGCCATCAGGACGAAAAGCGCGCTGAAAATGTAGAACTGTTCTGTGGGCGCGCGGGCCTTTACATACTCCCTAAGGAAGGGGATGATGTTCAGGGAAAGCCAGCGCAGGAAGTAGGCGGAGATAATCGCCAGAGTGACCAGCAGTTCCCGCACCCATCCGCGCAGGGCGCCGATCAGCCCGAACATCAACACCATTGTCCAGAAGAGGGTGTTCAGAGGTACCATAGTTTCTATCCTTTGGCCAGGGACCGGTGGTGGGAACGGATCAGATCGCACAGGGTTTCGGCCAACTGTGCGGCTGCGTCGGGACGGGCCAGTGCCCTGGCGCGCGCCCGCATTTCTGCCAGACGGTCGGCGTCGGTCAGGAGCGCCCGGACGGTCGGCAGGAGTGCCTCCCTCAGGCGCGCGTCCTCCAGGACGACCGCCGCGCCCCGCCCGGCCAGCCAGTCGGCATTGACCTTCTGGTAGCGCCAGGCGTAGGGGTACGGGACCAGGACGGCGGGCAGGCCGAAATACGGCAGTTCCCCCAGGGTGGACGCGCCCGCCCGACAAACGGCCAGGTCCGCCGCGGCCAGCGCCTGCCCCATCGCCTCGTCGTGGAGATACGGATACGGATGATAACGCCCCCGCCACAGGGGCGAGAGTCCTTCCGCCCGCTCCGCCACCCAGGGCCAATCCCGTTCCCCGCTGACGTGGACCACCTGTGCCACCTCCAGCAGCCCCTCCAGTTGATCCGTTACCGTCTGGTTGATACTGCGCGCGCCGGTGCTTCCCCCGAAGACCAGGAGCACTGGCTCGTTCGGAGATAGACCCAGGGCCTCCCGCGCCGCCTCGCGGCCGATTCCGGCGAAGGCCGGGCGCACCGGGTACCCCGTCACCACGACCTTATGGGCAGGGAGAAAGGCCCGCGACTCCTCCGCGGTGACGGCGATGCGGGTCGCCAGGCGGGCGATGAAGCGCACCGCCAGCCCGGGCTCAATGTCGGGCAGGTAGAGCAGGATGGGCACCTGCAGGGACCCGGCCGCCAGGGCCACCGGCACGCTGGCGTACCCACCGGTGACGAAGAGAGCCTCCGGGCGCTGCCGACGGCCTGCCTTCAGGGCAACGAGAAAGCCATGCAGCAGTTTGAAAAGGTTTCGCGCCGCCCGCCAGGGGGCCAGTCCGTGGATTCCCCCCGCCGGTATCCCTACGAAAGGGAGACCCGTCCGGGCGATCAGGCGCTCCTCCACACTCCCCCGACCGCCCACGTAGACGGCCTCCACCGGTCCGGCGGCCTTAAGGGCCTGCAGGACGGCCAGACCGGGATAGACGTGTCCGCCCGTTCCGCCCCCCGCGATCCAGATGTACACCGTTCTCCTTTTCCAGCGGCGATTCCACCCACGTCCGGGGCGGCCGCCCCCGCGCGATGCTCTGCAGGAGCCCGACGGCCGCCAGCGACGTCACCAGGGATGAGCCCCCTTTCCCGATGAAGGGCAGGTTGGTCCCGGTGAAAGGCAGGAGCGACGCGATGACGCCCATATTGAGCAGGGCCTGAACGACCAGGAGCGCCGTCAGGCCGGCGGCCAGCAGACCGCCGAAACCGTCCCGGGCCCGCAGGGCGATGCGGAAGCCCCGCCAGGCCAGCAGGGCGAAAAGCCCCATCACCACCACACATCCGACCAGTCCCAGTTCCTCCCCCACGACGGCGAAGATGGCGTCGGTGTGGGCCGCCGGAAGGTAGAACTTCACCCGCCCCGCGCCCAATCCGGTGCCGAAGAGGCCACCGCTGGCCAGCGCGTAGAGCGCCTGCAGCGGGTGATACGGCAGAAGTGATGGGTCCCGCAGGCCAGCCAGAAACGCCTCAAACCGCTCGTGGGCGTGGGGGTACACCGCGATCAGCCCCCAGAAAACGGCCCCGCCCATCAGCCCGGCGACGAACAACTGGCCGATGTGTGCGCCGGAAAGGAAGAAGACCACAAACCCGGCAAAGACCAGGACGGCGACCGCGCTCAGGTCCGGCTGCAGGGCCACCAGCCCGGCCACCGCCCCTATCCAGACAGAGAAGGGGACCAGCCCGTAGGTCAGGTCGCGGATACGCTCCCCTTTGGATGAGGCCCAGGCGGCAGCGTAGATGACGGTCGCCAGTTTGGCCAGTTCCCCTGGCTGGACCGAGCCGCCCAGCAGGGCGCGCTGGGCGCCCCATTGCTGCGGGCCGATCACCAGGACGAGCAGGAGCAGGGCCAGCGTCCCGCCCATCAGCGGGACCGCCCAGGCGCGCCAGAGGGCGTAGTCGGTCCGCGCCAGCACAACCGCCACGGCAATCCCCAGGGCGGTCCAGAGCACCTGTTGCTTGACCCAGTACAGGGGATCGCCGAACCGGGCGTACCCCCAGTCAAAGGTGGTGCTGTAGACCATCAGCAGCCCGATCATCAGCAAGGCCGCCGTGGTCAGAATGAGCAGATAATCCGGTGGTCGGGTTTCTCGCATTTTACGATTGGACACTGATTTACGCAGATGAACGCTGGTTTAAAAATATCTGCGTTTTTCCGCGTTCATCTGCTTTTATTCCAGCGCGCGCACCAGTTCTTTGAACCGGTCGCCCCGATGGGCAAAATCCCGGAAGGCGTCAAAACTGGTGCCGCCGGGGGAGAGGAGCACCACGTCCCCCGGGCGGGCCAGTCGGGCGGCGGCCTCCACCGCCTCCTCCAGCGTCCGCACCCGCACGACGGCCTCCAGCGCGCCGGGGGCAGAACGGCGGGCCGCCTCCACCTTCCCCGCGATCATCTCCCCAGCCTCGCCGAAGGTGACCAGCGCCCGCACCCGGGAGACGGTCTCCTGAGCGAACTCCTCCCAGGGCAACTTCTTATCCCGTCCTCCGGCCAGCAGGACGATCGGCTCGTGGAATGAGCGCAACGCCGCCACCACCCGCTCCGGCGCGGTGGCGATGGAATCGTCGTACCACTGGACGCCGCGCCATTCACGGACGAATTCCAGCCGGTGTTCCACGCCGGGGAAGGTGCGGATAACCTCCCGCATTGCCGCCACCGGCACGCCGACGATGCCGCTGAGGGCGCAAGCCGCCAGGATGTTGAGCAGATTGTGCTCGCCCCGCAGGCGGACCTCCTGCCGTTCGCAGATGACCTCTTCCCGGCCGCCCAGCCGGAGGGCCAGTTGCCCGTTGGTCTTGTAGGCCCCCTGATCCAGTTGAACCCCCCGGCTGAAGAAGACGACGCGGGCCGGGGTGCTCAGGGCCAGGGAGCGGGCGTTGGCGTCGTCAAAACCCAGCACTGCCCAGTCCTCCGGCTTCTGGAAGGCGACGATACGCCGCTTGGCGGCGATGTAGGCCTCCATCGTCCCGTGCCGGTCCAGGTGGTTGGGCGTGATGTTGAGCACTGCGGCGATCGGCGGGCTGACCGTTGTCAGTTCCAGTTGAAAACTGGAGAGTTCCATCACCACGACGTCCTGGGGCGAGATGCGCTCCAGGTCGTCCAGGAGTGGGTTGCCGATGTTGCCGCCCACCCAGGTGGGAAGCCCCGCCGTCCGGCACATCTCACCGACCAGGGCGGTGGTGGTCGTCTTGCCCGCTGATCCGGTGATGCCGATGACCCGGGCCGGACAGCGCTCCAGGAAAAGTTGCGCGTCGCTGACCAGGGGGATGCCCTTGCGCCGCGCCTCTACCAGCAGCGGGATGTCCAGAGGCACCCCTCCGCTCACGCAGATGAGGTCGGCCCCGCGCAGGAGACTCAGGGGATGCTCCCCCAGGACATAGCGGATGGGCAGGTCAGCCAGTTCGGCGATGCGGCCGGCCAGTTCGGATCGGTTTTTCAGGTCGGAGACGGTGACCCGGGCGCCGGCGCGGGCCAGGAAGCGGGCCATAGAGACTCCCTGACGGGCCAGGCCCAGCACCACCACCCGCTGACCGGTCAGGTCATCGGGGGTTTTCCGGTCGGTCAATCCCGCACCTCGGCCACCAGGAAATGGTAGGGGAGAACGGTCCGGCTGGGCCGCACCTCCACCTCGCCGACCCGCAGCGAGCGCCCGTTCCCGCCCAGCAGACTGGGATGGACATAACAGACGTTCGGGCGGGAGCCGAACTTTTGCTGGTAGCGGGCCACCGCCCGCTGTACCTTTTCTTCTACCTTGCGCATTGGATTGTCGTCAAACCAGAGAAGACCGCCGGTCATACTGCTCCTTTCCTGTTTGTGAGATTTTTATTACCACAGAGACGCAGAGGGCGCAGAGGAACGTTTGCTCTGCTTCTCTGCCTGAGTGTTGCCTGCGGAAGAGGCTTCTGCAAACTATTAAATTCTCATTCCTCCAACCCCCGACCCAGCCCCCGGGAGCCGATGGGCATTATCACCCAGAACGCCGTCCGAGACCACTCCCCAGAGAAATAGGGAACCTCCTCCCCCCAGATGAGGTCACGCC
>FWWL01004577.1_pt1 | contig 10350 bp, 8 predicted proteins | sample 2228331 | NCBI WGS metagenome assembly FWWL01 (sample SAMEA103939775, study PRJEB20133) | metagenome
CGTAGCCCAGCTCCATGCTCGGGTCGGGTGCGGCGAGATTGCGAACCTCCCACTCTTCGCGCACGGGACGCTCGAAGCGTGGCCCCTCGCCTTCGGCGAAATACAACCCCAGTCCCATCGCATCCGGCACCGTCAGAATGTCCGAAAAAAGAATCGCCGCGTCCAGACCATAGCGCACGATCGGCTGCAACGTCACTTCCACGCACAGCGCCGGGTTGCGGCACAATTCAAGAAAGCTGCCGGCGCGCGCGCGGGTGGCGCGGTATTCCGGCAAATAGCGCCCGGCCTGGCGCATCAGCCACACCGGGGTGCGGTCCACGGGTTGGCGCAACAGCGCCCGTAACAATCGGTCGTTTTTGATCATGGCTTCGCGGCGAGGGTTCGGAAAATGTTTAGGATACCACGACATCGTGGCGCTCTCCTCGCAACAGGATGGCTGCCACGCCGCCATTCGCAGGCAGCTGCGCGGCAAAGACAGAAAGCCAATCCTGCTGCGCGTCGGTTACCCCACGAGAAAGGTAGCTTACCCGGCAAACCCTCAACCACCCCTGCCGTTGTTTCATCGAAGGCCCGCGACACCGACCACGAGCCCGATCTTCAAAGCCAGTTCTTCGAAAAATGCAGCCTATCGGCGTCAACACACCGCTATCGGCGTCAACACACCGCTTACCGCCGCCAAAAGGCTGGCGTGAGCACGACCAAAAACGTAAACAACTCCAGTCGACCCATGATCATCACCAGGCTCAGTAGCAGCGTCTCCGCTTCTCCCAGCCCGCCGTAGTTCTGCGCCGGCCCCACCGCGTTGAGCCCGGGACCGGTGTTGTTGATGCACGCCACCACCGCCGAGAACGCGGTGATCACGTCCACCCCCAGCGCCGACAGAATGAGGGTAGCGGTGACGATCGTCACCATATACACGAACGCGAACGCCAGCACCGCGAACACCACGCGGTTGTCGATGAGCCGCTGGCGGATCTTGAGCGGCACCACCGCTTCGGGATGCAACGCGCGCAGAAACTCGCGATAAACCTGCTTGTACAGGATGATCGCGCGCATCATTTTGATCCCCCCACCGGTGGAACCCGCGCAGGCGACGAAACTGCCAAGAAACAGAATCCACAACTGCGCAAACATCGGCCATAAGCCATAGTCATAAGTGGCAAATCCCAGCGACGTGGCGACGGAAACGACGTGAAACGCCGCGTAGCGCAGCGCGTAGAGCCAGTTTTCGTGCGCGCCCACCGCGGTGAGGTACCAAGTCAAACCCGCGATGCTGGCGGCAAGCACTCCTAGGTAATACGGCAGCTCTGCGTCATGGCGATACGGTCTGAGGCTACGGCGCGTCAGCGCCAGGTAGTGTGTGGCCCAGTTGAACCCGGCTAGCACCGCAAAGACAATGACGATCACCTCGAGCGTCACGCTGTTGAAATGACCCAGCGAGGCATCGTGGCTGGAAAACCCCCCCAGCCCCATCACCGAAAAAGCGTGGATGAGCGCCTCGCCCCACGGCATTCCGCCCCAATGCAACGCCAACAGGCACAACAGGGTCAGCAGCAGGTACGTTTTATACAACCCTTTCGCGGTATCCGCCACCCGCGGGGTGAGCGACTCGTCCTTGATCGGCGTGGGCGATTCGGCCTGAAACATCTGTCGCCCGCCAATCCCCAAAAGTGGCAGCACCGCCACCGCAAGCACCATCACCCCCATGCCGCCCACCCAGTGCAAAAACGTGCGCCACAGATTGAGCGAAAAAGGAAACGCCTCCAGCCCCGAATAGACGGTCGCGCCGGTGGCGGTCAAACCGGAAACCGCTTCGAAATAAGCGCGCACGTACCCCGCTTCCGGCCGATAGGCATAGAGCGGCAGTGCTGCAAATGCCGGGGCGAGCGACCACACCAGCGCAACGATCAAAAACCCGTCCGCTGGCCGCAGCGGGCGCTTGCCTTGGACGGTAGCCAACCACAGCAACACGCCCACCACCAGCGTGACCACCATGGCCAATTCGTAAAGGACATGGCTGCCGTCTCCCACCCACCAGGACGCCGCGATGGGCACGAGGAACAGAAGCGAGAAGAGCATGTGAATATACGAGTAGGCGTGCAACGCCGGCACCCAGGCGCGCATCGGTGCTCCTTACAAAAAACCCAGCGCGACGGAGAAAAGCCGCTCGAGCGCGTGAATGCTGCGCCGTTGCGTGCATAGCGCGATCACGTGATCGCCATCGGCGATCTCTGTGTCGTGGTGCGCAAACAGCACCTCGAAGCCGGCTTCGCGCCCGACATCGCGCGGTCGCGCCAGGGCAGCCACCGATACCCCTTTGGGCCATTCGATCTCGTCGATCCGTCGCCCCACCACTTTGGACGTGCGCCGGTCACCGTGCGCAACGATTTCGATCGCTTCCGCAGCACCGCGCCGCAACCGGTGCACCGCCACCACGTCGCCGCGGCGCACGAAGCGCAGCAGTTCACCGATGGAGACCAGCGCAGGCGACAGCACCACATCCACCGTTTCCCCCTGCACCAGATCGACGTAGGCGCTGCGGTTGATGATGGCCAGCGTCTTCTTCGCCCCCAAACGCTTGGCGAGCGCCGCGGCCATGATGTTGTTCTCGTCGTCGTTGGTCAACGCCAGGAAAAAATCCACCTCGTCGATGCCCTCGCGCTGCAAGAGTTGCTCGTCGGTGGCGTCTCCCTTGAGCACCAGCGTGTCTTCGAGCTGATCCGCCGCCCACTCGGCGCGCCGCTTGTCGCGTTCGATCACTTTGACGCGATGCGTTTCTTCCAGCGTTTTCGCCACCCGCGCGCCGATGTTTCCCGCCCCGGCGATCAGGATCGATCGGTGCGGACGCTCCTGCGGCCGCAATTCGCGCAGCAGCATCGGCACATCCTGGGCGCGTACCAGCACGAACACCTCGTCGCCCCGCTCGATCACCGTCGAACCTTCCGGCAGGATCGCCGCGCCGCTACGATAAATCGCTGCGATGCGCAGATCCACCCCGGGTAAGTGCTCGCGCAGCGCCCGAATCGGCGCCCCCACCAGCTTGCCACCGCGTTCGGCACGCACGACGAGAAGCTTCGCTGCGCCTTGAGCAAAATCGATCACTTGCAAGGTCCCTGGCGTTTCAACGAGCTGCACGATCGCGTCGCACACCAGTTGCTCGGGGCAGATCGCCTCGTCCACCGCAAACGCGTCTTCACCGAACAGATCCCGATAAGCCGCGAAATCCGCGGCGCGAATGCGCGCGATCCGCCGCGGGATGTTGAATAACCGCTTAGCGATCAAGCAGGCACATAAATTGGTTTGATCCGATTGCGTCACCGCAATGAGCAAATCGCAATCAGCGGCGTTCGCTTCGGCAAGCAACCGGGGTGAAGCGGCGTTACCGGCAAGCGTTCGCACTTCGATGCGTTTGCTGAGCTCCTCGAGCCGCATGGCATCGACGTCGATCACCGTGATGTCGTTTTCTTCGCTGGCCAAATGCTCGGCCACCGACGCACCCACCTGGCCGGCGCCGAGTATGATGACTTTCATGCTCATTCCTCGCCGTTACGCCGTGGCTCCAGCCCCAACTGGCGCAGTTTGCGGTACAAATGGGTGCGCTCCAGCCCGGCCAGTTCCGCGAGCCGCTGCATCGGCACCTCCTGGCGCGCCAGTAGCCGCTCCAAATACAGCCGCTCGAACGCTTCGCGCGCCTCTTTGAGCGGCAACGCAAACAGATGCGCCAAACCCCCATCGGCAGTCGCTGGCGCCAGTGCGCGCGTCACCGCTTCCGCGGTCAGTGTGCCGTTGTCGATTTCATTGGCCAGCGCCTCGATCGCTGCCGCAAAATCCATACTCGACGGAATCCCCAGCCGTTGCAATAGCGCCTCGGCCTCGGTGGCGAGGGACACTTCTTTGCCCAGCAAATGCGCCAACCCTTCACTCACCAGGGAAGGCCATCTCGCTTGCGCCTCCCGGCGTCCCGGAACTGGCACAGCTTCGGCGGTCAGCGCCATTTCTAACCGCGCCCCTCCTTGCGTCGCCCAGTGGGCGATCGGTGTCACCCCCTCTATCGACACCAGCACCACGGGAATGCGCCGCGCCGGCGCATGCTGCATCACGAAAGCCACGTTTTTGGCTTGCAGCCGGTTGGCGTGTTCGCCCAACACCGCCACCGCCGTCCGTTCCCGCCAGCTGGCAAACAGCTCTGTACTGACGGTGTGCTGTTCGTCAATGCGCACTGGCGTGCGTTGCTGGTCGAACGCCGGCAATAACCAGCGCAAAAAAAAGTCATCGCTGGCGTGTAGTCGCACCCAGCCGTGTTGCCGCAATGACTCCTGCGCTTTCTCCCACACGGTGCGCAACACAGCCGGTAGCCTTGCCCCATCACCAACGCACCCTTTTTCCGATTGACCGCGCCGTTTGACGATCGCTTGCTTGAGCACCTCGAGCAATTTTTGCATCGCAATGGGCTTTTCCAGTACCCCAAAGGCGCCGATGCTCATCGCTTGCACCGCGAGTTCGATCGTCGCGTGCCCCGAGACCATCACCACCGGCGGCAGCGCTGGATAACGTTCCTTCCACTGGCGTAACAAAGTAATGCCGTCGACGTCGGGCATCCAGATGTCCAGCAGGATCACGTCCGGGAGCCCCAGTTCCAACTGCCGGTTCGATGCCGCGGCATGCTCCGCGCAAGCGACCTGATACCCCTCGTCCTCCAGGATCTCGGTGAGCCACTCGCGGATCCCCACCTCGTCGTCGACGATCAAGACTTTCGCCATCAACCGTTCTCCTCTGCGCGGAATTCGATCACCACTTCCGCACCGCGCTCGGGCCGCTGCCGAAGCTGAATGCGCGCGCCGTGTTCATCGAGGATCTTCTTCACTACTGCCAAGCCCAGCCCCGTGCCTTTGCTTTTCGTCGTGTAATAGGGTTCGAACGCATGCGCCTGGAAGCCTTCCGGGAATCCGATTCCATTGTCGGCGATCGTTAAGATGATTCCCGCCCCTTTACGCTCCAATCGGACGTCGATTCGTGGCGCGGCGATACCGGTAAGCGCATCCTGGGCATTTTGCAGCAGATTATGCAACACTTGGCGCAATTGCGCCGCATCGGCGTGGATCCAATAGGGGCCAGCGCCATCGGTGTGCAGTTCGATCGGCACGCTGCCGCTTTCATACATCAGCAGCACTGCGCGCACCAAGGCTTCCAGCTCCAGCCGCTCCCGCTGCGGCGCGGGCAACCGAGCGTAATCACGGAAGGCGTTGACCATTTCGCTCATCGCCCCTACCTGATCGATGATGGTTTGGGTAGCCCGTTGCAGCAACTGCCGCTCTTTTTCCGCCAGCACCGGCTCGAGTTTATAGCGCAGACGCTCGGCCGCGAGGCGAATCGGGGTAAGCGGGTTTTTGATCTCGTGCGCCAGTCGCCGCGCAATTTCGCCCCATGCCGCCATGCGCTGACCCTGGATGACGTCGGTGATGTCATCCAGCACCACCACCCAGCCCAGAGCGCCGGCAATCGGCGCCACATGCACCAGCAGCGTTCTGCCGCTGCCTTCGATCTTGCACTCGAACGTGCTGGGGCCAGCCGCCGTTTGCATCAACTGCCCCAGCTGCTCGCCCAACGCCGCCTGCTCCTTCCAGGTGCTGGGGGTAAGTCCCAGGGCATCGCGCAAAAAAACGCCCAGCAGCTCGACTGCGGCTTCATTACAGCGCAGCAACCGCCGTTGCGCGTCGAAGACGAGCACGCCAGCGCTGAGATGTTGCAACACCGTTTCCAGATAGCGCCGCGCCGATTCTACCTCGGCGTGGCTTCGCCGCTGCTCGGCTTGCGCTTCCTGCAGCCGCTGCGTCATCACATCGAACGATCGCAGCACGCTGGCAAGCTCGTCGTTGCTGCGCACTTGCCGCGCCAGCGGACGAAAATCCCCTTCTGCCACAGCGCGTGTACCTTCTTCCAGCGCGATCAGCGGCGCGACGAACCGGCGTGCGAAAAAGAGCGCCAGAATCGTCGCCGCGATCAACGCCCCCAACACCGCCACGGCCAGAACGACGAGATACAGCCGCTGCAGGGCTTCCTGTCCTTGCACGATCGCCAGGTAATCGGCGCGCGCACGCTGGATTGCCTCCATGCTTTCGCTGATCGTGCTGGGCACCCGGCGAATCAGCACAAAATAACGTTCTTCTCCCCCCATGCGTTCTGCCCAGACGATCACGCGCACCCACGCCCCCTTCATGTCCTCGCCAAAGCGGTGGCTCTGCCCCTGCGAACGCGCCACCTGCAACTCCGCAGCGGAAACTGGCTCTTTGCTCAGCCACCAGTCCTCGTCACTGGCGAACGCCAGCACTTGGCCGCTTCCGGAAATTGCCAGGATCGCGTCCACGCCGAACTGATCCTTTTGCCGGGCGAGCAATTCTGGCAGCGGCAGCTCGTCTCGCCAGCCGCGTTCACGCAAATACTTTCCTTCGGCAATCAATCGCGCGGCCATCGTATCGGCAGCATGGCGCGTTAGTGTCACCGCACTTTCCAGCGCACGATCCACGCGCACGTCGAACCACGTGTCGATCGCGCGAACGACGAAAAACGCCGACACGCCGTAAAGCACCATCGCAGGCAGCACCGCCATCGCGATCAACATCGCGGAGAGTTTCAGGCGCAGGCGCGTTCCATAGCGACCGCTGCGGTACTGCCGCCACAACAGCACGAATTGCCGCAGCACCAGCACGAGCAAACCGGCGCTGGCGGTCAGCGCAAAGCCGAGCAAATAAGGAAACGCCTGCCCAAACAGCACCGTGTCCAGACTGGCCGCCGCGGCAAAGAAAATCACGTACACCGCCAGCGCCAACAGCGCCGCCACCCAGCGCGAGTTCAGGCTGCTGGCCATGGGTGCCACCGAAATATCCGTGTTTGCCAGATGATGCCAGCATCCCGTGTAGCGGCCAGGCGCAGTGTGGTACTGAGCCGCTCGTCGTCCACGCCGCAGCTCAAATGCGCCACCAGGTCACTGGCGGGATGCACGATGTCTTTTGCCATCGCGTCCCATCCCCGAATCTGCGCCAACGGCGCCACGGCCTCTTGCCAGCTCGTCGCGACGCGCACCGACTCGCCTTGCCGCAACCGCCATTGCCGCCAGCCCAGGTGGTAAGAAAGTTCAAACCGCCAGCGCTTGGCCCACACCACCCGCTCACCCCACCACCACTGTGGCTGCAGAAGCGCCAGCTCCACCTTCACCGGCATCGCGGTTCCCTGCTGCAACAGGGTTTCCCACGGCCCAGGCAACGCGCGCCACGCCACATCCGCATCGAGCCACCAGCGCCCTTCGGACGCTCGCAACTGCGCGCGCAACACCTCGATGGGATCCCGCTCCCTGGCGCGAGCCACACCGCCCGCCAGCATCAGGCCAAGCGTGAAGAGTATTCGACGTCGGTTCGCGTCAGCGTTTGCGCAGCAGCGCATAGAAAAATCCGTCGTGCCTTTCTGTGGGCAGCAGTGGCGATGCCTGCCCGCTCGTCGCTTCGTCCCATTGCGCATCGTCGTGGCGGGTCAAAAACGTGCGCACGTTGTATTCGTTCTCTTGCGGCATCAGCGAACAAGTCACATAGAGCATTCGCCCGCCCGGCCGGAGCGTAGGCCACAACGCCTCCATCAGCTCGCATTGTACCTGCGCGAACGCCGCGATGTCTTCCGCCCGGCGCAGCCATTTCACGTCGGGATGACGTCGCGCCACCCCCGTGGCACTGCACGGCGCGTCGAGCAAAATCGCATCGAACGGCACCCCATCCCACCAGTCCTGCACCGCGCAGTGCCACGCCAAACGACAGACCGCCTGAGTCGCGAGCTCGGGAAAACGCTGCTGCATCGCGGCAAACCGCTCCTCATCGGCTTCCAGTGCCGTCAAACGCACCGCCGCGCGGTCAAGAAGATGCAACGCCTTGCCGCCCGGGGCAGCGCAGGCATCGAGCACTCTCTCGCCAGGTTGCGGTGCCAAAAAATGCGCTGCCCATTGCGCGCCGAGGTCCTGGATCACCACCGCGGACTGCACCGCCGGCGGCAGCTGCCGCCATGCCACCGGCTGGGGCAACCACAAAGCCCCCGGAAGTTCGTCTACCTTTTGTGCTGCGATCCCGGCGGCCTCGAGCTCGGCACACACCGTTTCGGTTTCCTCTGCTCGGCGCACCCGTAAGCCCATCGGTGGCGGCTGATTGTCGAGCTCGAAAAGCGTGGCCCATGTGTCTGGATAGCGCTGCTGCCACGCCCCGATCCACCAGCGCGGATGCCGCCAGCGCGCCACGGGGTCGCTCATCGCTTCGGGCAACCACCGCTCGCGCTCGCGCACGAAGCGACGCAGCAGCGCATTGGCAAAGCCGGCCAGGTGCGATGCGAGGCGTTTGACTGCTTCGACGGTGGCATCCACAATCGCGTGCGTCGGCGCGTCCGGTGGCCGCAACTGCGACACCGCGACGAGCAGCATCGGTCGCAGCCGTGCGGGCACACCGCGCGGCGCCATCGCCGCCAGCACCGCATCGCCCCAGCCGTAATCCCGCAACGCCGTCCACGCCCAATCGCGCACGCGCGCCCATCCCGGATGTTCCGGCTCCTCTGCGGTCAGGACCTGCCACACCGCCCAAGCGTTGCGGCCAGCGATCACCCCCGCTACCACTTCTGCGGCCGCCTCGACGGCGGTCACCGTATCCGTGGGTTGCCTACCGGTGCGACGCGGCGGGCGATGTTTCACGTGAAACCTTAGGCCAACAGCGCGCGCATATAGCGTGGCAGCACTGCCCTGGCGACATAGACCGCGCCGTCGAGATAACGCAGATCGGCAATGCCGCGCTCGAGCAAGCGCGCATCAATCGTCGCTGCATCCAGCGCCGCGCAGTCCGTGCCGTTGGACGCCGCGGCAATGCCCCAATGGGCGCCATAAAGCGGAATGTAGTGAAAATGCGGAAAGACGTATCGGAACACCGAGCGCAACCGCGCGATGAGGGTGCGCACGCGCTCTGGTTGATGATCCGGCGCGCCGAGGTGCAGCGACAACAATCCGTCGGGATTGAGCAAGCGCGCGCATTCGGCAAAGAATTCGGTCTGGTACAACGCCGCCGCTGGACCCACCGGATCGGTCAGATCCAACACCACCAGATCAAACCCGTCGCCAGCGGCAGGTGTAGGCATTTCACGCACGTACGCAAGCCCATCCTGCACCCTCACCTGCACCCGCGGATCGTCGAGCGCCCCACGGTGCACCTCGAAAAAATAACTTCGCGCCAGCTCGATCACCTTAGGATCGAGCTCGACCATTTCCACCCGTTCGATGGTGGGGTGTTTGATCAACTCTTCGGCCGAGCCGCCGTCGCCACCGCCGATCACCAACGCACGTCGAGGTGCTGAATGCGCCAGCGCCGGCACGTGAATGAGGTTTTCGTGGTAGATGAACTCGTCTCGCTCCGAGGTCATCGCCGCGCCATCCAGTCGAAACATTCGCCCAAACAGCGGCGAGACACCGACCTCGTAGTGCTGATAGGGACTATCACCTGCTTCGATCAGCTCGAATTCGTAGTAATAGCCCGTACTCTCCGACAGTGCCTCCCAAAACCGCTCGCGCGCCATCGTTCAACCCCCTCATCCAACCGGCGCTTCGATTCGCCCGCGCACCACCTGATGCGCCACCGTCTCGATGGGCTGCATCGCTTCGATCAGCTGATCGAAGGTCTGCTTGGCCAGCCGCGAATTGTCGCGAGAGTAGTTGCACACGTAGACGTCAAGGGTCACATTACCGTCTTCCGGCCAGGTATGAATGGCCAGATGGGATTCCGCGAGGACCACCGTTCCGGTCACCCCTGCCGGCGTACCATCGTTGTAAGTGAATTGGTAGAAATAATCGCCGAGCACCGTCAGGCCAGCGTCGCGACACGCCTGTACACACACGTCGCGCAACTGGTCGCGTTCCTTGAGAAGTGCCTCTGGGCAACGGCAGCCGTAGAGGTCCGCAATCAGATGAAGTCCGTTCATGGTTCAGCCCCCCATCCAGCCACGGAAAATTTCGTATTATATCACAGAATCAAGCGAGCAATTGTCAACCCCACAATCACTAAAAAAGCTCGCCGCAACCACACCACGCCGTAACGGAAGGCCAGAGCCGTCCCCAACCGCGCGCCGAGGAAATTGCATACCCCCATCCACGCACCGAGCAACCACCACAACTCGCCGTGCCACGCGAACGTAGCGATCGCCGCGACGTTGGTGGTGGCGTTCGCCACTTTCGCCAGCGCCGAGGCGTGCAAAAAATCCAGATGCAACCAGCGCACGAATGCGAAAATGTAGAAACTGCCCGTCCCTGGGCCGAAAAAACCATCGTAGGCGCCAATCCCG
>FWWL01010791.1_pt1 | contig 10349 bp, 7 predicted proteins | sample 2228331 | NCBI WGS metagenome assembly FWWL01 (sample SAMEA103939775, study PRJEB20133) | metagenome
CGCGATGAGATTACGTGATTACATGATTGTCGTGTGATGATGTCCTTACATTCCACGTTCGCACGTTGCCGCGATGAGATTACGTGATTACGTGATTGTCGTGTGATTATGTCCTTACATTCCACGTTTCACGTTTCACGTTCGCACGTTTCACGTTCCCACGTTCGCACGTTGCCGCGATGAGATTACGTGATTACGTGATTGTCGTGTGATGATGTCCTTACATTCCACGTCTGCACATTCCACGTTTGCACGTTTGCACGTTCTCGCGATGAGATTACGTGATTACGTGATTGTCGTGTGATGATGTCCTTACATTCCACGTCTGCACATTCCACGTTCGCACGTTTCACGTTCCCACGTTCGCACGTTGAGATTACGTGATTACGTGATTGTCTTGAGTCACGTTCGCACGTTCCACGTTCGCACGTTCCACGTTCCCACGTTCCCACGTTCCCACGTTCCCACGTTCCACGTTCCCACGTTCGCACGTTCCACGTTCCACACTCGCATCAGATTACCCGTTTGGCGCGCAATTCGCCGATTTGTTCATCGTTCATGCCGAGTATATCTCTCAGCACCTCTTCAGTATGCTCACCGAGTTTTGGACCAAGACGCCTGATCTGCCCTGGTGTTTCCGACAGTTTGGGCACAACGTTCGGCACGATGATCGTTTCGCCCAGATCCTCGACATCGACGGCGACGAGATTGCGCCGCGCGTGCACCTGACGGTTGCCGAAGATGTCGGCAATGTCGTTGAGCGGCGCGGCTGGAGTGGCAGTCGCATAGCATCGTTCCAGCACTTCGGCGCGGGTCAACGAACTACACCAGTCGCGCACGATTTCGTTCACATCGCTTGCGTGCTCGAGGCGTATCTTCTGTTCGCCGTAAATACTCGACGACGCAAGTTCGGGGCGTCCCATCGCTTTGGCAAGCCGGGCAAATAGCTTGTCGGTTGCACAGGAAATCGCCACCCACTTGCCATCCTTCGTCTGAAAGTGTCCGTGAGGGCAGGCAAAATCATTGTGATGCGGTCCGTGCCGTTCACGCACCTTTTTGTACATCCCATAGGCGGGCACCAGCTCGTCGCTGCAACGAAAGACCGACTCGTACAGCGCAGCATCGATATACTGCCCGCGTCCGGTTTTTTCACGATAGTGGAGCGCAATGAGCACCCCGATACAGCCGTACAGTCCTGTCATATAGTCGCCGAGGGTGGTCGAACCAGGCGTAACCGGCGTTCCCTTCGGCATACCGGCAAGATACGAGATGCCGCCGACAGCGTGGGCAATGCGCGCAAACCCTGGTCGATCCTTATACGGTCCCGTCTGCCCATAGCCGGTCACGCGCAGCATGATCAGACCCGGATTGATCTGACTGAGCACATCCCACCCCAATCCCCACTTTTCGAGCGTGCCAGGGCGAAAGTTCTCGCACAACACATCGGCTTTTGCGATCAGGTCCTTGAACAGTTGTGCACCTTCGGGATGTTGCAGATTGAGGGTCACCGAACGCTTGTTGCGCGACTCGCTGAGCCAGGTCAACGTATCGCCGCGTGCCGTCGGCGTTCCAAAACGGCGCAGGGCATCGCCGCCAACCGGATGCTCGACCTTCAACACATCCGCGCCAAACTCGCCAAGCAGCGTGGCACAGAAAGGCGCCGCAACGACAGTTGCAGCATCGATCACACGAATACCAGCCAGCGGCAGGGAACGTTCGTTTCCATCCATTGCAGATCACCTCGTCCTAAATAATCTTTCGGTTGCGCAGGCGCTTGATTTCCTCAGCCGAAATGTTGAGCAGTTCGCGCAAGACCTCATACGTATCATTACCAAGCGGCGGTCCCAGATTTGTGATACGCCCAGGTGTTTCGGAGAGGGTAGGGACGATATTCGGCACAACCACCTTGCCAACGCCTTCCGCTTCGATGCACGCAAGATTGCCGCGCGCTTGAAAATGCTCGTCGTTGAAAATGTCAGCGATACTGTTCAACGGACCGATCGGGACCTCTTTTTCGAGACAGCGTTGCATCACCTCATCGCGCGTCAGTGAGCCAACCCACTCGATCGTAATCTGGTTGACCGTATCACGGGCAGCCAACCGTTTGCGCTGATCGCCATACAGTTCAGAGGAGGCAAGTTCAGGACGCTCCATCGCCTCTGCCAGGCGCTCGAACATCTTGTCGGTCGTGCACGCAATTGCGACCCATTTATCGTCTTTGGTGCGGAAGTGACCGTGGGGCACAGCAATAAAACTTCCCGACCCTTCACGCTCCCGAATTTTGCCGAACAGACCATAGGCAGGGGCAATCTCATCGAGAATGCGAAAGACCGCCTCGTAGATCGCCACATCGATCAACTGCCCTCGACCGGTTTTCTCCTTGTGCAGCAGCGCAATCAAGATACCGATCGCGCCAAACAGACTCGCCACATAGTCGCCGAGTGGCGCCGTGCCTGGCAGCACCGGTGTTTCGCCGGGAAAACCCGCCAGGTACGAGAGACCGCCAAAGGCGTGGGCGATATGCGCAAACCCGGAGCGACGACGATACGGTCCAGTCTGCCCATACCCGGACACCCGCAGCATAACCAGCCCCGGATTGACCTCACGCAGCACAGACCATCCCAATCCCCATTCTTCCATTGTGCCGGGACGAAAGTTCTCGACCAGCACATCCGACTTTGCCACCAGTTTGAGGAACAGTTCAACACCCTCCTTCTGCCGCAGATCGATCGTGACCGATTTGCGATTGCGCGCCTCGCTAAGCCATGCCAGCGTTGCATCGTGGCGTGTGGTAGGGGTGCCGAACCGTCGCATTGGATCGCCGCCGATCGGATGCTCGACCTTCAGAACCTCAGCGCCAAACTCTCCCAGGATAGAGGCGGCATACGGACCGGCAAGAAAGTTACCGACGTCGATCACCCGAATACCACTGAGCGGCAGGCGGTCATGCTCGGATGGTCGATCCGGAAACGGCTCGGGGATTGCAGAGACATCGCTTCTGCTGATCAGAGAGGGTGGATCCTGCCGGGAAGGTGGTGAAGACATTTCTTCAGAAGGGGAGTCACTCGCAGAAACAACTTCGGGAGACGCCGGGGGCGACGCCTCGCCAGAAGTCGATGCCGGAGCATCGATATGCTCAGTCGCAACTGTTGTCTGACTCGCCGTTTTTGCCGAACGCGCCCCTTTCGTCATGATCCTGCCTCCTGTAGCCCATGAAGAATACAATCAGAATGCTCCATCTATCGTACCAGGCATCTGTGCAAGACACTGCACGCGATGCCGTGCGCTGCCGGGAAGAACTGTGTTGGGGGATGATATGAGCAAGATACGGAGAATAGTGTATCATATGAGTAAAATATTGGTAACTGCCGGTGTATGGTTGCGAACTCTTCTTTCCCCGCAGACACCGTTGTAGACCTGTCCGGTTGTCCTTGACACGATAACCACGCATGCTAGAATCCATTCTGGACGGTCACTGTAACGATCCTGACCTGTGGTGAAAGACACGTCGTAGCAGTAGAGACGTTGCACTGCAACGTCTCTACGGGATGGCAGGGCTGATATGAGCACAGAAGACCTGACAGCCTGGATCGGACGGGCGGAGCGTGTCGAGGATGATATCAGCCCGGCGCAGGCGGCGGCGGCAGCGGCAATGCTCGAACCTCCGCCGCCGCTGCCGGTGCATGGTTCGGCGTTGCCACCGTTATGGCACTGGTTCTACTTTCTGCCGCGCGCACCGCAGTCGCAACTCGGCATCGATGGTCATCCCCAGCGCGGCAGCTTCATTCCTCCCATCCCCTATCCGCGCCGCATGTTTGCAGGCGCGCGCATTCGCTTTCATCGTCCGCTCATCATCGGTCAGCCCGCCTGGCGTGAAGGCGTTATCCGCAACATCACCCAGAAATCGGGTCGGAGCGGTCCGCTTGCATTCGTAACTGTCGGTTACAGTATCTATCAGGGAGATGCTCTCTGCATCGAAGAAGAACAGGATATTGTCTATCGTGAACAGGGAGCGCCAGTGCCAGCGCCCGTTCCGGTTGATCTTCCGCCGCCGCCCGCCGGCGCGTGGGTGCGTACTGTAACGCCCGACACCCGTTTGCTCTTTCGTTTTTCTGCGTTGACCTTCAATGCCCACCGGATTCACTATGACCGTCCATATGCCCGTCACGAAGAGGGGTACCCCGGTCTGGTCGTGCACGGTCCGCTGACCGCCGTACTGCTCATGGAACTGGCGCGCCACAATGTCAATCGCCCGATCGCTGGGTTCAGTTTCCGTGGTCAGGCGCCACTGTTCGACCTGGCGCCATTCCGATTGATCGCGCTGCCCGTCGGAGATCGCGTCGAACTCGAAGCGCATGGTCCCGACGGTGTAACAGCGCTCAGCGCAGTGGCGGAACTTGGGTGATTGCGGGAACGGTAACGTGTAACGTGTAACGTGTAACGTTCAACGTTCAACGTGTAACGTTCAACGTTCAACGTGTAACGTCATGGAAATCAGCGATGACCTCAAATCAGAACTGATCCAGACCGCGCAGGCGCTGAAAGGCAGCCAACGTCGGATGTTCATGGCGCGCACGGTGAAGGCGCTGGGTCCAGGTGGGCAGCGTCTCGCGGAACGTGAGCTTGGCTGGAACCGTGCCACCATTCGCAAAGGGATGCGAGAACTGGAGAGCGGTCTGACCTGTCTCGACGCCACGCATCTGCGAGGGCGCAAGCCGGTCGAAGAGCGCCTGCCCGATCTCCTGCACGACATCCGCGACGTGGTCGAAGCCTGGCGTCGCGATCACGCCGAATGCCGCAGCGATGCCAGAGCGCCCTGTATGAGCGTCGAAGAAGTGCGCCGCGCCCTGATCGAACACAAAGGGTATCGCCCCAACGATCTTCCTTCCGTCCAGACCATCGCCGCGCGCCTGCGCGCCCTGGGGTATCGTCCGCGTCGCTCGATCCGCTATCTGCGACGAAGGCGCACCTCCTGAGCAACTGTTCACAATCGGTGGTTCGAGGGGCGCCCACAATCACACATCGGCGGCGGGACAGGTTTCGCAAGCGCCACAAGACGTCGCCCCGCCGACGCAAAACACCATGTTTGCGGTACGTGTGAACCCTTCCCTGCCTGATCCCTGGGATGCGCAAAAAGTATAAACCTGATCAAACCCCAATTCTCTGTAGCAATCTTTTCACACACGATCTCAGCGACTTCTGTTACACTCCCAACCACAACGATACGCCTCTTCTCTGCAAATCTCGACACGATACATATCTATATCGATGATGAAGAGATTGCAACGCTGATCCGCTGCAATCGTCGATCATTTCCGATGCTCTCCACTGCAGACGTGCGAGAGCGAACGTGTCGGAAGCCTGACTCTTACTGTGCCATATCGCGCTGCTGTACACGACTGAAGCGCTTTCTTTCATCCTGTCCCACATTCCCGGTACATCCGTTGTTATTCGATGATACGCGAGGGAGGACATTCGCATGGAAGCGGAAATGCGTGCCTTTGTCGACTCGTTGCGCAAAAACATCACTGCCGAGGATGTGGTCAATCTCGAAGCGTGTATGGACTGTAAGGCATGTGGTGAAGCCTGTGCCTGGTATCTGGTCACCGGCGATGAAAAACTGCATCCCACCCACAAAACCGGTCTGATACGCCAGGTCTACCAGCGCTACATGACGCTCGAGGGCCAGGTTGGAGGCGCACTGGGGCTGGTTCCCACCCCAACGGTTGACGATCTGAAGGAGAACATGCGCTACTTTTGGGCATGTACGGCGTGCGGGCGCTGCACCCTCGCCTGTCCGGCGGGCATCAGCACCCGTCGTATTGTGCGTCTCGCGCGCGCCGCCTACGCCGACTCCGGATTGAGTCACGCCAACCCGACCATCAAATCGATCATTGACAACACCGAACGCCACCGCCACAGTTTCGGCCTGACCGTCTCTCAGGTCATCGGACGCGTCGGTCTGTTCCTCCGCAGCGAAGGAATCGAGGCGCCGGTCGATGTCCATGGCGCCGACATGCTCTTCGTCTGTCCGGCGGCTGGCAACACCAAAATCCCCGATTATGGCATCAAACTGATCAAAATCCTCAATGCCGCCGGGGTCAGTTACACCATCTCACCGTATGTCATCGACACCGGCACCGAGATCGACCATATCGCGGTGCATCATACCCTCTCGAAGCAGATGCTGGAAGAGTGGGAACAGGAAGCGGAGCGGCTTGGCGTCAAGAAGATCCTGCTGGTGGAATGCGGCTGCGACGCGCGCACACTCTATGCTGAAGCATCGGAGACGCTTGGACGCCCCTTCCGCTACCCGATTGTGAGCGTCGATACCCTGATGCTCGACCTGATCAGGGAAGGGCGCCTCCCGATCGAGAAGACCAGTCTGAGCGTCACACTGCACGACCCGTGCTATGCCACACGCCTGTCGGGGCTGGGCGACACCTTTCGCGATCTGCTGCATCTTGTGACAGATGACTTCATCGAAATGACTCCCAATCGCGAATACAACTACTGTTGCAACGGCGGCGCTGGCGGCATGCGACTCCCTGAAAACACCGATCTGCGGCGCAGGATTTCGGTGCTGAAAGCGAACCAGATCAAAGCAACCGGCGCAGCATACGTCACCTCACCGTGCGTGGTCTGCACCCTGTCGCTGGAAGACATCTGTCGCACCTACGGGCTGGCGCAACCCGATGAACGTATGGCGCTGGTGTTGTTCGAGGTCGTCTACGCTGCGATGGAACCGGCGCTGGCGAAACGCGGCGAACTGGACCGTATGCTCGTTCCGGCGGAACTGCAGCGCCGTGATCCTGATTTCTTCCTGGAACACAGCATCGAAGGGCGCATGGCGGCGCTGATGCATCTGCCAGAGTTTCCAGCGCTGCTCGACTGGCTGGAGCGTGATGAAATCGTTCAGCGTTTCGGCAAAGACCATCCGCAGGTGCATGATTATCTGCGCTCGCTGCGTGAAATGACGATGCCGACCATGCCAGCGTTGCGTGCGCGATCAGGAGCAGAGCGGTAATGGCGCGCATGAATCGACCGCATACCTGCATCGTTGCCGGCTAGAACGGGACAGTTGTGGCAGGGGTTGCCTGACCTCAGCACGAGCTCGAGCTCGCAACTTTTCCAGAAAAGGAGGTGGAGCATGATGATTCTCGTCGAAGTGCTGAACATCGTTGCGCCGATTGCGATAGCCATTTTTCTGATCGGCATCGGAGTGCGGCTGGGACGCTTCGCTCAGGTGCTGGTCACGCGACGGCGTTTTCGTGGCGTGTCTCCAACCTTCGAGAACGCACCGCGCCGCCTGGGTTTTTTCGAGGCGCTGCATGCCGTGCTGTTCGGCCCGATCAACCGCTTCCACAAACGAGCCAACCCGACCTGGGGGCGCGGCTACACGTACTATCATGTCGCCATCATCACGGAGGTCATCGGCTACTCTATCTCGGCGCTCATTGTCTTCAGCCACGTCCTGCTCGGAAGGCCAGTGCCAGATGTGGCGCTCCACATCGAAGAGAGTTTCAACTACACGCCATCCAACCTGCTGGCGCTCATCTTCGGCAACGGTGAGTCGCTCCAGTCACACTTTCTGTTCGGCAATGCCGCGCCCTATTTTGTGGGCATCACATGGATCGCCGTCGGCTTCGCTGTCGCTGGCAACCTGCACCTGATGGCAGCGTTGCTGCGGCAGCGGAGCGGTGCAGTAGTCGGAGACATCGACGATGCAGCACGCGGCATCCGCACACCAGGGCGTCTTCCGTGGGATCGGATGCTGGTGCGCAGCATTATTTTCTGTATCATCTGGACCGAACTGTTGGCGCGGTTGAACCTGGTACACGGTATCGTCTACGTGCATGCGCTGCTGGGTCTGGCGCTGTTTACGCTCTTGCCATTCACCTATCTGTTCCATATGATTTACAATTTCATCGCACTCTCCTACGCCGTGCAGCGCCGTATTGAGCGCACAATCGCGTAGACTGTTGCAGAGCAGTTAACTTGCATCTCCGCAGAGAAACGTGTATAGTACGGGCAGCGCGCTGTGGCGCTGTTCTCCGCATGTATTCCGAACCATCTCCATGACGATGATCGTCACCGGCGATGGCTGATGAAGTCAAGGAGGAGTCCTTGAGTATCAGAAGCGCCGATTTACTCTTTACACCGATTCCCGAGCGGATCGCCCGTCTCCGCGACCTGGCATACAACCTGTGGTGGAGCTGGCATCCCGAGGCGCAGGATCTCTATCGCCACATCGACGCTGATCTGTGGGAAGAGGATTACCACAACCCGGTCGATTTCCTGCGTGATGTGCGCCAGCGCAAACTGGAAGCTGCCGCAGCCGACCCGGCGTACCTCGCTGAGTATGATCGGGTGATGGGGTCGTTCGACCGATACATGGCCGCTGAAGACACCTGGTATCGCCGCACGTTCGGCAACGGTAACGGCAATGATGTGATGATTGCCTACTTCTCGGCGGAGTTCGGTCTCCACGAGTCGCTGCCGATCTATTCGGGCGGTCTTGGCGTACTGGCAGGCGACCACGTGAAAGAGGCGAGCGATCTGGGGTTGCCGTTCGTCGCTGTCGGTTTCATCTACCCGCAGGGATATTTCCGGCAGCGTCTGGATCAGAGCGGCTGGCAGGAGGCGATCTATTCGAAGTTGAATTTCGCTGACATTGCCGCCACACAGGCGTTGACCGCCGATGGACGCGAGGTGGTTGTTGAGGTCGATCTGCCCGGTCGCACGATCTATGCCAAGGTCTATCGAATCCAGGTTGGGCGCGTATCGTTGTTCCTGATGGACACGGACATTCATCCGAATAGTCCGCAGGATCGCGAACTGTCGGCGCGGCTGTATGGCGGTGACCAGGAGATGCGCATCGCTCAGGAAATTGTGCTGGGCATCGGTGGGGTACGCGCGCTGCGCCAGCTCGGCATTCGTCCGAACGTCTGGCACATGAACGAAGGGCACTCCGCGTTTCTGGTGCTCGAACTGGTGCGCGAGAAAGTCGTGCAGGGCATACCATTCGATGAGGCATGGCGTGAAGTGCGCGCGCAGTCAGTCTTCACAACCCATACACCGGTTCCGGCAGGTAACGATGCATTTCCGCTCCATCTGATGGAGAAGTACTTCGGTTCGTTCTGGCCTCAACTCGGACTGATACGCGAGCAATTCTTCGACATTGCGTTGCAACATCAGCACTGGGGACCCACCTTCGCCATGACGGTGCTGGCGCTGAAGGGCTCGCATGCGCACAATGGTGTCAGTAAACTGCACGGTCACGTGGCGCGTGGCATGTGGCACTGGCTCTATCCGGGCGCAGCACAGGACGAGGTGCCGATCACTTCGATAACCAACGGTATCCACAGCAGCACATGGCTGGCGCCGGCGATGCGTCACCTGTACGATGAGGCGCTTGGTCCCGATTGGGAAGAGGATCTCGACAATGTCGCACGCTGGGCGAAGGTGCGCGATATTCCCGACGATCAGTTGTGGGAAGTGCGGCAGGCATTGAAACGTGATCTTGTGATACTTGCGCGTGAACGGGTTCGTCAGCGCCATCTGCGGTTAGGGTCGCCGCCGCAGATCTGGCCCGTGCTCGACGAGAAGATCCTCACGATCGGCTTCGCCCGCCGATTTGCCACCTACAAGCGCGCAACCCTGCTGTTCCGTGAACCGGAGCGTCTCAAAGCGTTGCTCAACCGAGGCGACCGTCCGGTGCAGATCATCTTTGCGGGCAAGGCGCATCCTGCTGACGATCCGGGGAAACTCTTCATCCAGCAGGTTTACCAGATGTCTCAGCAACCCGGATTTCTTGGACGCATCCTGTTCGTTGAGGAGTACGACATGGCGCTGGCGCGCGCGCTGGTGCAGGGGGTGGATGTCTGGCTCAACACGCCGCGCCGTCCACATGAGGCAAGCGGCACCAGCGGTCAGAAGGCGGCGCTAAACGGCGTCGTGAATGTCAGCATCCTCGACGGCTGGTGGCCTGAGGCGTACAATGGCAAGAACGGCTGGGCGGTTGGCGAAGAGCGCGAATACAGCAACCAGGACGAACAGGACTGGCACGACTCGCAGCATCTGTATCGCATTCTGGAGCAGGAAGTCATTCCAACGTACTATGATCGCGGGCCCGATGGCATTCCGCACCGCTGGCTGGCGATCAGCAAAGAGTCGATTGCCACGATTGCACCGGTATTCAGCACCCGTCGCATGGTCAAGGAATACGTCACGCGGCTGTACCTGCCGGTGACGGAAATGCAGGCGCCGTAGGGGCACGGCGGTGCCGTGCCCCCCCCGGCGGTGCCGTGCCCCCCCACGGCGTACCGCGCCCCCCCCCGGCGGTGCCG
>FWWL01010794.1_pt1 | contig 10348 bp, 12 predicted proteins | sample 2228331 | NCBI WGS metagenome assembly FWWL01 (sample SAMEA103939775, study PRJEB20133) | metagenome
CGTCGAGGTCGCCGAGGCGGGCGGGGTGGCGTGGACCGAAAAGATCGTGGTGCGCACGGTGGCCGGCGAGAAATACGACCGCATCGTGGGCTACACCCTGGGGCCGAAGCCGGACCCCGTGCCAGTTGGCCCCTCGGAATACGACCTGGACGACGTTCCGTTCTGAACGGAGGCAACGCTGTGAATGCCGTCTTGGAATGCTTGCCCCTGGACTTGGTGGACGACCACCCGGATAACCCGCGGCTGGCGTTCCGCGAGGACGTGATCGACGCCATCGCCGCGAACCTCGATGGCCAGTACCCGCAGAAGCACGCCATCCACGTGCGGCCGGTGGACGGGCGGTTTCAGTTGATGGCCGGCCACCACCGCGTCCGGGCCGCACGCAAGGCCGGTTTGCAGAGGATTTGGGCCTGGGTGGAACCGCTCGATGACCAGGCGGCGATGATGGAACTCGTGCTCTCGAACCAGCAGGGGGAACTGTCGCCCCTGGAAATCGGCTTGCATTGTCTGAAGGCGGTGCCATTAGGCAAAGGCGGTCGTGGCGTTGCCGGCGGACTGCGTGAATACGCTCGCCGAATTGGCAAGACGCATCCATACATTTTCCAAATGCGCAACGCTGCCGAGGTGTTGTCTGAATGCCGGAAAATGGTAAGTCAACTTACCGTTTTCTCGGACAAAGCCCAACACCTGGCGGCCGTCCACAAGCTGCCCCAAGACAGGTGGCCCGAGTTCGTCGAGTGGATCGCCCAAGCCAACCCCACGGTGGCCGAGGTGGAAGAGCGGGTGGCCCGGGCCCTCGGCCCCACAACACACCCCCAGCCCCTCGGAGATCACGATCCGGAGGAGCCAGGCGAGCCGCGAAGCACCATTTGGGACCCCGCATTCGGCCCACCAGACGAAGCCGAGTCGGACGAAGGGGATGAACCCCAGCGCGGGCTGCCCCACGTCGCCTTCAACACGGGCGACAGCGAGTGGTACACGCCGCAGGAGTTCATCGAGCGGGCGGTGGCCGTCATGGGCGGCATCGACCTGGACCCGGCTTCTACAGCCGTGGCCAACCAGGTCGTCCAGGCCGCGGAATACTTCACCGCCCAAGAGAACGGACTGGCGCGGCCTTGGCGGGGGCGGGTGTTTCTCAACCCGCCCTACGCCCAGCCCCTGGTGCAGCAGTTCGCCGACAAGCTCGTCCAACACGTCCAAGAGGGCGACGTGACGGAAGCGGTGGTGCTGGTCAACAACGCCACCGAGACCCGCTGGTTCCAGACGCTCTTGACGGCCGCCCGGGCAGTCTGCTTCCCGGCGGGGCGGGTGCAGTTCTGGCGGCCCGATAGGGGCTCGGCCAGCCCGCTGCAAGGGCAGGCGGTGATCTACTGCGGCCCCCAGGTGGATCGGTTCCAAGAAACCTTCGCGGACTTGGGGAGGGTGTGCCATGTCGCCCAATGATCCACCCCATGTGATGCACTGGGATTGCCGGAAGCATGGATGCTTCAACCAGAAAAAGCGGCTCAAGTTCCGGTTTCTTTCCGACTGTCTGCCCGACCGCATCGCCTTCACAGACATCGACGCCATCACGGAGATCAACGGCAATCTGCTCGTGTTGGAATGGAAGGCTCACACGGGGCTCACCCGAGGCCAACGGATTTTGTTCGAGCGACTGACGCTGACGTGTCCGGCCACGGTGCTGGTGGTCGAGGGCGATGCCGAGCAGATGTCCGTTATCAGCGTCCGCATGGTGTGGTGCGGCAAGATCGGCCCCCCGGAACCCGCGGACCTGGAACGCCTGCGGCAAGAGATCCGAGCCTGGGCCCAGTGGGCTGCGGCCAATCGGGCTTTCCAAAGGAAGTACAAGCATGAGCGAGACCGTTGACGCGATTGACGAACCGGTCATGCTGCCCCAGAAGGGGCTGGCACGCTTCGCCACCGGCGCGGTGCGCGGCACGGACGCCGACGGCGAGCGTTGGGATTTGATCACGCCCATCGGGCTGCGGCGCCTGGCCGAGACCTGCGCCGAAGGCGCGGCGAAGTACGGCGAGCACAACTGGCAGAAGGGCATCCCGGCCAGCGTAATGCTCAATCACGCCATCCGGCACATCTACCTCTACCTGGCAGGCGACAGGGGCGAAGACCACCTGGCCCACGCCGCCTGGAACATCCTGGGCGTGTGCCACTTCGAAGAGGCGCTGCCCGAGATGATCGACATTCCCACCAGGGCAGACGGCAGGAAGTCGTAGATGCTACAGTTGCTCGAAAACCTGTTCGGCGAAGCGCTCTCGCCCGCGCGACGGGTCGTGGTGTTCACCACGCCGTCGCGGCAGACGCGGCTGTTCGCCGACTACCAGCAGTTGGCCGGCTATGCCAACAAGCAGAGCCGCTCGCAAAACGTCTACTTCGGGCTGGGACTGGTGGCGGGAACGCCGCGTGGCCGTGGCAAACAGGCCGACATCGCCGCCATCGGCGGACTGTGGGCCGACATCGATGTTTCCAGCCAGGCCCATCCCAAGCCGAACTTGCCACAGAGCATCGATGAGGCTCACGACCTGCTGGCCCACATGCCGCTTGCACCCTCGGCCGTGGTCTACAGCGGCCACGGCCTGCACGCCTACTGGTTTTTCCATGAGCCGTGGCTCTTCGCCGACGACGCGGACCGCCAGAAGGCAGCCGCGCTAGCCAAAGGATGGCACGCCCTGCTGTGCCGCAAAGCCGCTGCGCGGGGCTGGGCGCTGGAAAACCTCGGCGACCTGACCCGCGTGCTGCGCCTGCCGGACACGCTCAACCACAACAGCCAAGGTCCGCCCGTTGAAGTCCGCCTGTTGCAATTGGATGAACTCCGCCGCTATGCATCTGACGACTTCGAGCCGTACCTGCCCGCCGAGTCCGAACCACAGGTTGTGTGTGGCACGCTGGTCTTGCGTCCCGACGCCCAGCCCCCGGCTCAAAAACTCTTGGACTTGGCCGGCAAAAGCCCCTTGTTCTGGCAAACGTGGAACCGGCAGCGGACCGACCTGGCCGACCCGTCCGCCAGCGGCTACGACCTGAGCCTTGCCACCATCGCCGCACTCAACGAGTGGACCGACCAAGAGATCGCCGACCTCATGATCGCCTTCCGGCGGCACCACAACGACAACCCAGAAAAGGCCCTGCGGCAGGACTACCTGCAGCGAACCATCGCCAAAGCCCGGCAGGCGAAACCGAACGGCGAGGTGGTGGACATCTCATCCCTCATCGGCCCGAGTGAGCCGCAACCACCGGCCGAGCCGACCCCACCCGACCCCGGCCCCATGCCGGACGACCTTCTGGACGTGCCCGGTTTCATCCGGCAGGTGACCGACCACACGCTTGCCGTCTCGCCCTATCCCCAGCCCGCCCTGGCCTTCGCCGCAGCGCTGGTCCTCCAAGCCTTCCTGGCCGGACGCAAGGTCCGCGACGCGGCCGACAACCGCACCAACCTCTACGTCCTGGCCCTGGCCAATAGCGGCGCGGGCAAGAACGAGCCCCGCAAGGTCAACCAGCGCATCTGCGTCGAGGTAGGTCTCCAGGACTGTCTGGGCGACGCGTTCGCCTCCGGGGAAGGCATCGAGGATCGCCTCTTCCTCACGCCCTCGGTCCTGTTCCAAACCGACGAGATCGACGGCCTGATGAACGCCATCAACCAGGCCTCCGACGCCCGCCACGAGGGCATCATGAACGTGCTGCTGAAGATGTACACCTCCAGCAGCAGCATCTACCCCATGCGGGTCAAGGCCGGCGGCCGGTCGCCCGGGGTGATCGACCAGCCGTCGCTGTGCATGCTCGGCACGGCCGTGCCCAAGTACTACTACGAGGCCCTGAGCGTCCGGATGCTCAACAACGGCTTCTTCGCGCGGCTGATCGTCCTGGAGGCGGGCAAGCGCGGCCGGGGCCAGACGCCGGTGTCGCGGCCTATCCCAGAGGCCATCCTCCAAACGGCGCGCTGGTGGGCCGACTTTCGGCCCGGGGAAGGCAACCTCCAGAACTGGCATCCCATCCCAGTGTGCGTAGAGGCGACCCCGGAGGCCGAAGCGGCGCTTGAGGAGTTCCACGAGCTGGCCGACGACCGCTACGCCGAGGCCGAGGACCGGGACGACCCGGCAGGCATGGCCATCTGGGCCCGGGCCTACGAGAAGGCCCGCAAGCTCGCGCTCATCTACGCGGCCAGCGAGAACCGTCTCCAGATGCGGATCGGCGAGCCGGCCGTCCGGTGGGCGTGGCGGTTCGTGGACTACCAGACCCGACGGATGCTCTTCATGGCCGGCCAACATGTGGCCGAGGGTGAGTTCGACGCCCGCTGCAAGCGGATGCTCGAGGTGCTCACCTTGTGGCGGCAGCGGCGCGGGGATGCGTGGATGCCGCACTGGGAGCTGTCCCGCCGACTGAAGTGGAGCGACAAGGACAACGAGGAGGTCCGCCACGCCCTGCGTGGCCAGCGGCGCATCGAGCACGACGTGGGCTCGACGCCCGTGGGCGGTCCCGTTGCCGTGCGGTATCGCTTGCTGGCCCCGAGCGGTGGTGAGCAGTTACCGCAGTTACCACATCAAAATGCGGCAACTGGCGATCCGCAGGGGATAGTTGCCGCCGTACCCTCACGGTTGCCGCCTGGTCCGATGCGGGAACTGGGAGAAGCGTAAGATATGAATAATAAACAACTTACTACTTCTTCTTTTCAGTTGCCTCATATTCTCATCCCGCCCCTGCACGCGCGACGTGCGCACGCGTGTACGCGCGCGAGGCGTGATGTGGTGGCAACGGGTCCTTCCTGGCCCAGCCCCCGCCGAAGAGGCGTGCGGGAACGGGGCCGGAGTTGAGCAGAGTTTGGGCCAAGTGGTCCGGATTTCGGAAGACACAGATGCCAGCGACGCATGCAACCACGTGGGCCAAAGCGGGGGGGAAACTGAAAGCCCGCTTGGATCTCGACTACCGCAACCACCAGATGCTGGCGGCCCCCTGGAGGCGGGCTGCCCACAGCATGGTCCAAGGCTGGCGGATCATCGCCAGCCAAGGCCGGCTGGATTACGTTCCCTCATACCGACGGAGACCAAGCACATGGCACGAGGCAGCACAGGCAATGAAGGCCTCTCTGTACGCCCGGAAGCGGGAACGCCTTCTCGACCCCATGACATGGACGTTCTGGGCGGACCACCTGCCCAATGTACGCTTGCGGTATGTCCCGAAACGCATGCGGAACGTCCCCAAGGGGCGGTGAGCACCGCCAATGTGCTTCGGCTGTTGGAATGGCAGCGATACCGATGTGCGTTGACGGGCCGACCCCTGGAGCCGCAAACGGCATCCCTAGACCACATCGTACCGGTTCGTTGTGGGGGGCAGCACCGCATCGAGAACGTTCAAGTGCTGCACAAGCAGGTCAACCGGGCCAAGGGCACGCTGACCAACGAGGAATTCATTCAGCTCTGCCGCGAGGTCGTGGAGCACGTCGGGCGGCACAACGAGCAAGGAGGCAAGCATGAAGATCGAGCTTTGGGAGCTGGGCCGCATCCGGCCCTACGATAAGAACCCCCGGCAGAACGACCAGGCCGTGGAGGCCGTGGCCCGCTCCATTCGGGAGTGGGGATTCCGGCAACCAATCGTCGTGGACGCCGACGGCGTGATCGTCGTCGGCCACACCCGCTGGAAGGCCGCCCAGAAACTGGGATTGGAGAAGGTGCCCGTCCACGTGGCCACCGATCTTTCGCCCGAGCAGGTCAAGGCCTACCGCATCGCCGACAACAAGACGGCGGAACTGGCCGAGTGGAACTACGAGCTATTGCCCATCGAGCTGGGCGAACTCCAGGGGATGAACTACGACCTCACCTTGCTGGGCTTCTCGGAAGAGGAACTGGCCAAGCTGCTTGACCCTGGCGTGAAGGAGGGCCTTTGCGATCCCGACGAGGTGCCCGAGCCGCCCGATGAGCCGATCACGCGGCCCGGCGACTTGTGGCTGCTCGGCGACCACCGGCTGCTCTGCGGGGACTCGGGCAAGACGGAGGACGTGGACCGGCTCCTGGGTGGCAACTCCATCCACCTGGTCAACACCGACCCGCCCTACAACGTCCGCGTGGAGCCCCGCTCGAACAACGCCATTGCCGCCGGATTGAGTTCGTTTCAGGGCCCCAAGCAGCACCAGCGGTTCGACGTGGAGCGTCATCCCGAGAAGGCCCAGGCCACACACCGGAAGCTGCGGGCCAAGGACCGGCCGCTGGAGAACGACTTCGTCTCAGACGAGGAGTTCAACCAGCTCCTGCACGCGTGGTTCGGCCAGATGGCCCGGGTGCTCTTGCCAGGACATGCCTTCTACATCTGGGGCGGCTACGCGAACCTGGGCAACTATCCCCCGGTGCTCAAGGAGCACAAGCTCTACTTCTCCCAGGGCATCGTCTGGGACAAAGAGCATCCCGTCCTGACCCGAAAAGATTTTCTTGGGTGCTTTGAGCTTGCGTTCTATGGCTGGAAGATCGGGGCGGCCCATCGCTTCTTCGGCCTGAACAACGTGCCCGACCTGTGGCACGTCAAGAAGGTCAGCCCGCAGAAGATGGAACACATCACCCAGAAGCCCGTGGAGCTGGCCGTGCGGGCGATCCAGTATTCGTCGCTTGCCGGCGAGAACGTCCTTGATCTGTTCGGCGGCAGTGGCAGCACGCTCATCGCGGCCGAGCAGACAGGACGAAAGGCCTTCTTGATGGAGATCGACGGGCTGTATGCCGACGTCATCTGCGACCGCTGGCAGCGCTTTACCGGAAAGTCGGCCATCCGGGCGCAGGACGGCGGTGCCTTTCCCAAGGCCCCGCCAGCCCAGCGCGAATCCCTGCAGTAAGCGTTTCACGGAGGAAACCGTGTCGTCAGGATACGTCACGAACTTGGGCTATCGCCGCGCGATGGTGCCCGGAACGCGGAGGCTTCGTATGGAACACGTGCTGGTTTGGGAAGCGCACCACGGTCCCGTTCCACCGGGGAAGGAGATTCACCACATCAACGGGGACAAGTTGGACAACCGGATCGAAAACCTCCGGCTCGCGACTCGCTTGGAGCACAAGAGGATTCACCGCGGCTGCGTACTTCGGGATGGCCAGTGGTGGAAGCCCTGTCGTAGCTGCGGGGTGCTGCAACCGGTGGAGAACTATTACCCGAAGCCGGACGGAAGCATCATGTCGATCTGCCGAAGGTGTGCGATTCGACGGGCTGTGCAGAACAAGCAACGGCGTCGCCATCAGGTATTGGACAAACGGGTCGCCACGGAGGTCAGCCCATGATCTATCTCGCCAGTCCGTACTCGCATCCCGACGCGGCCGTGCGGCAAGCGCGTTTCGAGGCCGCGTGCCACGCGGCGGCGGAACTCATCCGGCGGGGCCACGTGGTGTTCTCGCCCATCGCCCACAGCCACTGCATTGCCCAGCATGGCCTACCCGCCGACTGGGGCTATTGGGAGCGGCACGACCGCCGGCTCTTGGCCGCCTGTGACGAACTGTGGGTGCTCAAGCTCGAAGGCTGGCAGCACAGCCGGGGCGTCCAGGCCGAGATCGCCATCGCCTGGGCGATGGGCAAGCCAATTCGCTTTGTGAGGGATGTTATCGGGAAGCGGTTCGATCAGGAGACTCAGCAATGCGAATCGGTATGAGCTTCGAGGAACACCAAGAGCTGCGTCAGGCAGCCGGAACGGCGCGTGCATCGCTGTTCCCCATGAACACCGTCCAGGCGGCCGACCACCTCCGCTCGCGGGGCTACGACTGCAGGCCCGAGGGGCTTGAGGTGCTGGTGCAGTACGGCACAGTCCGACTGTCGCAGCCGGACACCTGGCAACAAGCCGACATGGAGACAGCGGCCGAGTACTTGGAACACGCCGAAATCTTCACGCCCTACGCTGCGATGTGCCAGACGCTCGGCTGCCGCTTCGCCACGTACCTGCGGGCCCTGCGAGAGGCAGCGGAGCGCGAATCCCAGAAGTACGGCAGGCGTGTTCCTGCGTGCGATCAATACTTCGTGCTCCACCGGATGCCGCCGCGCGACGACAAGGAGGCGGTCGTCTGGTTTACCCTGGCCGACGACGTGCGCCGGCGGCTCGAGCGCGGCAAGGAGGTGTGAAGATGGGAGCGAACCAGAAACGTCACTGCTGGCTGCGCGAGGACTTCGATTGCCTGATGGCCCCGGTGTCGTCGGCGTGGGAGTGGGCCGCCAAGGTGGGCCGCTGTCCAGATAAACGCTCGGCAGGCGCTGCGCTCACTTACCCGAAAACCACCGAAGGGGCCTTGCGCGAACTGCGCCTGCGGGGGCTGAAGTGCGATGCTGTCACCCTGCTAGGGCTTGTGGAGCGGGGCGTCGTGCGCCCGGCGGGTGAACCGCCGGACCTTCAGTGGACCAAGGACGACATCGACACGGCGGCCGAGTGGCTGTACGAGAAGGGCCACTGGGATTCTTGGACGCACTTCTGTTGGGTGTGCAACCTGCGGTTCGGGCAGTGCGTCAAAGCTTACCGCGTGGCAGCGGCCCGATTCGGCTGGGGGTTCAGTCTGAGCTTTGATCTGCTCGGGTGCGTGTCCGTGATCGACCCGCCGGAAGAGCCGGACGGCTACGCCTTCATCCGGTTCTTCCCCACGGAGACCAAGGTCGCGCCCGTAGGGGAAGGTTGATGAGCACTGCGGAACTGGCCGGAGAGAAGGCCACCAAGACGGCGGCCGGCTGAGAGGATTACCGATGCGTCTACGCGAGAATCGAAAGGTCCTGATGCCTCACCGAGCCGCCTTCGAGCCGAAGCACGCTCGTATACTCGTCGGTGATCGAGAACACCTTGCCCGGCAGTCCTGCGGGCAGGCTGGCGAAGTAGAACCCGCCGGGCGTCTCGGAGAAGCACAGCGGGTTGCCGCGGCGGACGACCAGAAGTCGTACCGGGCTGCGCCACAGGCCAAGCAAGGCCAAGGGGCCTTCCGTTCGGGCCACGGCCCAGGCGGCCCGCTCCACGAGCGGCCCGGCCCGGCGCATCATGAGCAAGCCCAGCACTTCGCTGTCGCAGTCGGTCTTGGGATGCAGGCCGTAGCGTCGCACGAGTTCGTGGTAGTTGCGCACGACGCCATTGTGGACCAGCCAGCCGCGCCCGGCTGGGTGGGGATGGTTGTTGCGGTTGTCCTCTGGATCGCCGTGGGTGGCCCAGCGGCAATGACCGATTGCTGCCACTGCGTGGCGGCAGGCGTCCAGGTCGGCCAGGTTGGCCGTGGCCGCGCCCGGGCGCTTGAAGGTCTGGATGGCCCCGTCGGCGTCGATCCACGCCAGGCCGAACGCGTGGCGGCCGCGGGTCTCCGTCTCGGCAGCGATCCGTCTCAGGCGGGCCAGGTCGGGCCCGCGTCCGTCGGTGCTCAAGAATCCGAAGATGCCGCACATGGTCGTCCTCTACTCCGCGTCGCCGGACTGCAATCGGATGGCCTGCAACTCCAACTCCCCTGCGACCGCCTCCAGCATCGCCGCGTCGCGCCGGGCCGTGACGGCCAGTTGGCGCTGGCGGATGACGGCCGCGTCGCCCCGTCGGGCGTCGGCCATCTCCGAAAGGCGTTCGGCCAAGCGGGCGATCTCCGTGGGCCAATCGCCCGGCGGGACATCCGCTCGGATGCCGCGGGCCAGGACGGCGGCCCACCCGGTGGCGGTCAGGCGCTGGTCGGTAGCGAGTCGCTTCGCGTGCGTCATGGTCGTGGTCCTTTCGGTGGTTCGGTTTGGGTTGCCTCGTCAGGCGGCCGGTACCCATCCGGCCGCGACGCCCGCGTCCGTGCGGGCGTTTCGGCTTCAGGGCATGGCGTCGTACTTGCGGGCCAGGCGGCGGAACTCGGCCTTGACCTCATCTTGCGGGACGGTGTCCGAAATCCATCCGTACTGCTTGCCGCCGTGAATCCGGGCGTAGCCGCGGCCCCAGGCCAGGTAGCCCAGGAGGCGTTCCGTCTCGCTCTGGCCCGGGCCCGACTTCTTCCAGCCGCCGCTGGGGGCCTTGGGGTTCCAGGTGGGCATCCGCTTGGCCGCCAGGGCCCGCTCGACCAGGCCCAGGCACACCTGAATCCACCCGGCAACCTTCGTCGGGTTGAGCGATCCGGAGAACACGCGGAACTCGACGGTGTCCTTGGTGCCCCGCGCCAGGTTGGTGAGGTTCAAGGCGTGGTAGCGATCGCGGTCCAGGGCGGGCTTGGCGTCCTTGTCATTCCCGTACTTACGCACCCCGCCGCAGTACCGGCTCCGCTCGCGGTTCTTGGTGCCGGTGATCGCATAGAGACCCTTCTCGAGGTAGGCGACGATGGTGACCAGCCGGGCCAAGGCCTCGCTCGGCCAATCGCGCTTCCACCCGACGTGGACGTGGACGCCGCAGGAC
>FWWL01010795.1_pt1 | contig 10347 bp, 8 predicted proteins | sample 2228331 | NCBI WGS metagenome assembly FWWL01 (sample SAMEA103939775, study PRJEB20133) | metagenome
GCACCTGAGAGGATGATGTATGCGGATAAACTGGAGGCATTTCAATGAGTGCCTGATTGTTGCTCTCATTGTAGTCAACGTATTTGAATTGGAGCTGTTCTACTGGGTACGAGGCAAAACAGGGCTTTACCAACCCACTTCCACATTCCCTTCCTTAGCCGGCTTTGGGTCAAACCCTCAGCGCTATATTCCTGCCGTTACCCCCTGCGTTTTGCTTCGCGTATCCTCTGACTCGTGCAACTATTGCCGGGTCGACCAGCCTTTTTATCGTCGCCTTGCCGAGCAAGTGCGTCACGCTGGATGCGAATCGGTTATTGTTTCTCCGAAAAGTGGACAGCTGAATTTCCAAGGCGATGCTTGGGGTACCATCCATCTTCGGTTCGTCGACTACCGCCTTGGGCGTATCCTAGTCCCATTTGTTACCCCCCAGACCATTCTCCTGGACGGAGATGGACATATTCGATGGTATCGGGAGGGGACTATGGACCAGAAGGCTCTGGCCAAGGCGCTTCGCGAATTGGCAAGACTTCATTCGGATCGAGGTGCAAAAACCGGCTGAGCCGGGGTACCATGGTCTCGTGGCAGGTGTCGTTTGGGGAAAGATTTGCAAGTACGATGTCCCGAGTATAGCAAGGAGACGTATTGTACCGGAGGGACGCCAGATTGAACCCACGAAGAAGAAGTCTCATCCTTGTTGCTGTGGCAACAGCCGTCGTTTGCTTGGCTTCGTGGTTCGTGATCAGCCATAACCTGCGAGGTGGGCGGTGCAGAAGCGTGCCATGTACATACTTTGACGACAGAGGTCGGCCGGTTCCAGGAACATGTGGGGAAAAGGAAGGCGACAAGACCCACTGTTACTGTATCTCCAACGAAGATAAGAGTCGGAGCCAGGAACAGTCCGTCTGCGTCGCTAACCGATAGTTGGTTCTGGGTTCTGCTCTATGCAAAGCGCCACTATTTGTTAGCCAAATCAGACAAGGAGTGATTCTCACGTGAAGGGTCGACGAGGTTTCGCGCTGATGGCATCGGGCTTTGCTGCCCTTCTCCTGACAAGTCGCACACCAGCAGCCGAGGTGAATGAGCCCGGATTCGAAGTGGTCTCCATCCGACCAGTGCCGCCCAACGCCCCTGTTATTCTTCGGTCAGCCGACTTTACGCCGATTCTACCAGGCGGTCGCTTCAGCGATGCGAGAACAAACCTTTTCTCCTTGATCACGATCGCTTATGACGTGAACAACCCGTCAAGGCACTTACTTGGGTTGCCAAAGTGGGCTCGTGAGAAGGCATTCGCGGTATCAGCGCAGCCCGCCGACGGATTTCCCAATCTTCCTCCTGAAGAGAACGAGAGGGCGGTCAAGGCCATGTTGCGCAGAATGTTGGCGAAGCACTTCCAGCTCAAAATCCACAAAGAATCACGGGTGGGCCCCATCTACCGCCTGGAAGTTGCAGGAAGGGGCTTGAAGATTCCGGAGGTGAAGCCAGCCCATCCGTCGGTGAAGCCGGGACGAGTGAACATGGCAGTTGGCGACCAGTCGGGCCGGATCATTGGCCGACAGGTGACGATGTAGGGGCTAGCGACGGCCCTTTCCCTATTTTTAGACGCTCCGGTACGAGATGAAACCGGCGTGAAAGGATATTACGATCTGGATGCCTCCTGGAAAAATCCGGATCCAGTAGATGCGGTGTCCTCGGGCGGCCTCGGTGCGGAGGGTCTGGCCATGCTCATCTCCAATTTGCGAAGCCAGTTCGGACTCCGCCTGACGCGAGCGAAGGGTCCTGCAGACTACTGGGTAGTCCAACATGTGGCACTGCCTATCCAAAACTAACTGGTCGCGCGGTGGAGATCGCCGCCTTCGTGCTGTGCTGCACCAGCCAATTTGCCGCAATTCGAGCCGATTTGTGCGATGAGCCAAAGACAGCACAGTCGTCTTGGAGTGTGGCTTGGAGAGTTTCTTGCCTGTCTCGGCATGTTTGGCGCCTGCTCCGCGGCGGAGACGGCGGACGTCCGCGGGCGTGTTACGTTCGGCGGTATTCCTGTTCCTGGCGTCACTGTTACTGCCACCCAAGGAAGTGTAGTACAATCCGTCATCACGGATTCCGCGGGGTTCTTCCAGTTTTCCAACCTGAGCGATGGAGTCTGGATAGTGGAAACAAACATGCAACTGTTTGCTTCCCAGCGTCGCGAGATCGTACTTCCGACAACTGGCTCGGTTGAGTTCGAATTGCCCCTTGCCCCCTCACTCCCAGAGGCAACCGCGTCCGGACTGGGCACAGTTCCCCCCAACTTCGAACTGGTTGAGGTGCGCGCTGTCAAGCCGGCAAAATCCGTCGACAGGCCCCCGGACACACCACCGAATCAGGTGGCCCCCTCCCAATCCGAACCGGAGGATATTGGAGCGCGTGGCGCCAGTATCTTTCTGATTTCCGGCAGCCAGAACAACGGCGCTACTACGCCCTTTGCACTGACACCGTCGTTCGGAAACAACCGTCCCAAGGCGCGATCTCCCTACAACGGCAATCTGGGCCTCCTCCTGAACCATGCGTCATTTGATGCCCGCCCTTATTCGCTAACCGGGCAGAATACTCCAAAACCGGATTACAGCCGGGTGCAGAGTCTGCTCTCGTTCGGCGGACCACTCCGCATCCCGGGCATTCTCCAGGGACGCAATCTCGGCTGGTTTACTGTCCAGTATCAACGCTATCGAAACCGCGTTGCTGAGACCTTCACGGCATTGATGCCAACGCTCGAGCAACGGACTTCGGTCCCGGAGGATCGCATCAGCCCGCAGGCCAAGGCGCTGCTTGCGCTGTATCCCTTGCCGAACTTCGACGGCGGGTCCGGATACAACTACCAAGTGGCTGCCGTATCCGGTGGGCATCGAGACGACTTACAGGCCAGTTTCAACCAAGCGGTAAACCGGAACACGTTCCAGGTCAACCTGAGCGCGCAAAGCCGCCGTGACAGCAAGCCAGACCAATTCGGTTTCCTGAACACGAGCCGCGGCCTCGGACTAACTTCCAGCTTGGGTTATCGCCGTCTGTTTCGCTCGCCAAAGTTTTTTACCGCTCGTCTGGAATTCAGCCGCCTCTCGGATCGCGTGACGCCATTCTTTTCGAATCGAATCAATTTCTCCGCGGTCGCAGGCATACAGGGCAACAACCAGGACCCTGAGAACTGGGGACCGCCGAACTTGCAATTTGCCAGTGGCATCGCTGGCCTCACACTTCCACAAGCGGCCTTCAACCGGTATCAGAGCTTCAAGGTACCCCTGGAATATGGTCTGGTTCGCGGCCGTCACGACATCGCCCTCGGATTTGCCTTTCAAGGACAGCATTGGAATCTTTTGTCACAGGAAGATGCACGTGGCACTTTTAGCTTTACGGGGGATCGTGACTTTCAAGCGTTTCTTCTGGGTCTTCCCGCGGTGAGCTCGATTGCCTTTGGCAATGCTGATAAATATCTGCGGAACTCCGTCTACGAGTTATTTATCCAAGACAAGTGGCGTGCCAGCTCCACTTTTACGGTTAACGTCGGGGTACGGTGGGACTATTCGTCGCCAGTACGGGAAAAATACGGCCGCCTAGTAAATCTGGCAATTTCTCCCGGTTTTTCGTCTGCCGTGCCCGTGATCCAAAGGGACGACACGGGAGGTGATTGGTTCCCGCGGCCGGATCGCAACAATATCGCCCCGCGCATCGGCTTGGCTTGGCGCCCATTCGCTGCGGCGGCCATGGTTTTCCGGGGAGGCTATGGCATCTATTACGACTCTGGCGTCTACCAGCCCGTCGCTTTACGAATGGCGCAACAGGCGCCATTGTCCACCAGTCTGCGCGTCGCGAGTACGCCTGAAACGCCCCTCACGCTGGCGAACGGCTTTCCGCGACCGCCCTCCATCACCCAGGCGACAACGTTCGGCGTGACTCCTAACTTCCGGGTTGGCTACGCGCAGGTATGGCAGTTCACATTACAGACAGATCTTCCTGCCGCCATGCAACTGGCAGTGAGTTATCAAGGAATCAAAGGTACGCGGGCGCAGCAGCAATTCCTGCCGAACACTTTTCCGGACACCTTCCTCGAACCGGCAGGATTTACTTACCTGGTCTCTGACGGCAATTCCATTCGCCATGCAGGTCAAGTGCGACTTCGCCGCCGGCTCTCAAACGGGTTTGCCGCAACGATGCAGTACACGTACGCCAAATCGATCGATAATGCCTCGCTGGGCGGGCGCAACGAGGCCGGACCTTTGATCGCACAGAATTGGCTGGATTTCAAGGCCGAACGCGCCCGCTCGAATTTCGACGAGCGTCATGTGCTGGACGCAACCCTGGAGTACAGCATCTGGGCCCGCAATCCGCTTCTTCGCAATTGGACATTCACGTCTCAATTTGTCGCGGGCAGCGGATCGCCGCTCACTCCAATCTATTTTGTAAACCTGCCGGGTACGGGCGTTGTGGGGAGCATACGGCCAGACTACACTGGCGCTCCCTTATATGACACTCCTCCGGGTCTATACGTGAATCCGGCAGCTTTCGCCCCGGCTCCTCCTGGCCGATGGGGTAACGCCGGCCGCAACATCATCAACGGTCCAGCGAGGATTGGGATCAACGCGTCGGCTGGCCGTACTTTCGCCGGCTGGGACCGTTTGAGCTTCGACGTCCGCCTGGAGGCGGTCAATGCGCTGAACAACGTCGTGTATACGCGCTGGAACACAATCATTGGCAATAGTCAGTTCGGTTTACCCAATGCGGTAAACCCGATGCGGACCGTGCGGGTGGTCCTGCGCGCCCGGTTTTGACCATTTGCTATGCGGCCTTGGTTACTCTTGCTCTTCGCGCCGGCCCTCCTCTCCGCCCAAGTCGCGCCAAACACACAAACCGGCCAAAATGCCGATTTTCGCATCACGACGCAGTTAGTCACCGAAGTCGTAATCGTGAAGGACAGGCGCGGCAACTTCATCGAAGGTCTGACCGCTGACGACTTTGTGGTGACAGAAAACGGAGTTCCTCAACAGATCCGCTTTTTTGAATTTCAGAAACTCGCAGAGCCGGCGCCTTTGCCGCCCATATCGGTGGATCAGCCAACGGCTTCCAACGTCCACCGGGCGCGCCCTTCTATCCGTTCCATCCGCCCCGACGATGCCCTCTACCGCAACCGGCGGCTTCTGGCTTTTTACTTCGATCTCGCCACTTTAGCAATACCAGATCAACTGCAGGCTCTTGATGCCGCTGCCCGGTTCGTGCAGACGCGCATGTCCTCCCAGGACTTGGTCGCCATCCTCGCGTTTACTCGCGGCAGTGTTCAAGTGTTACTCGATTTCACCGCCGACCGCCAGGTTCTGCTTCAGGCATTAGAAACTCTTAGACGATCCAATGAATACAGTGAAGGCTTCGGCGGGCTGGGCGCCGAAAAGCCAGGTCCGGGCGCTTCCTTCGGCCAAAACAGCCCGGAGTTCAATATCTTTTTCAATGACCGCCAACTTTCTGCCCTGCAAACAGCAGCGAATCTTCTTGGCAGCGTCAATGCGATGAAGGTCCTGGTTTACTTCACGACGGGACTTCGGCTGGAGGGCGTGAACAACTTAGCACAGCTTCGCGCGACCATCAATGCGGCAGTCCGTGCGGGGGTTTCGCTTTGGCCTATAGACGCGCGCGGACTTGACGCAGAGCCGCCGCTTGGGGATGCCCGGAGCGGTTCTGTGAGCGGACTTGCCTTGTATACGGGAGCAGCTCTGGAGCGTGCGGTCGAGAACCGGGAGCGCCGGCAGGACACATTATGGACCCTGGCCGCCGAAACGGGGGGCCGGGCGCTGCTGGATTCCAACGACCTGTTGTCAGGAATCGTGCAAGCGCAACAATCCATGAGCAGCCACTATATCCTGGGCTATTACACCACCAACGATCAGCGTGATGGCAAGCTTCGCAAAGTGAGTATCGCGCTGCCAAAATATCCTGGGGCAAAGCTCGAGTACCGCAAAAGCTACTACGCACCGAAAGAATTCAGCGCGTTTGACGCTGCCGACAGGGAGCGCCAGCTGGAAGAAGCGTTCATGTTGGAGGATCCGATTACGGACCTAAAATTGGCGTTGGGAATCGCATATTTTCAGATCAATAACGCAGAATATTTTGTCAACCTTTCGGTAACCATTCCGGGCCACGAATTGATGACGGGCAAAGCACAAAGCCAGGAGCGCACACGCATCGAGTTTATCGGCGAAATTAAGAATGACTACGGGGAAACGGTTTCGAACGTACGGGACAGCGTCGATATCAAACTTGGTGCGAACTCCGCGATTGAGTTGTCGCGGCGCATCGTTCAGTACGACACCGGATTTACCCTTCTTCCTGGCCGATATCACATCAAGTTTCTTGCCCGCGACAATGAAACCGGGCGAATCGGTACGTATCACATGCCGTTTGTGATTCTCAATCTCAACAAAGAGGTGAGCCAACTTCCGATCAGCTCCGTGGTGCTCGGCAGCCAGCGCGTCGACCTGCGCGAATCGATCCGTGCGACGCTGAAGCAAAAAGATCAGCGCCGTGAGGCTGGCAATCCGCTCGTGGAAAACGGGCTGAAGCTCCTCCCTTCCCTGACCAAAGTGTTCCGCAAGAAGGAGGAGCTGTTCTTGTACCTTCAGGTGTATCAAAGCGAGAAGCCCCTGGCGTATGTGACGTTCTACCGCGATAAAGCCCTGGCCTTCGAAACAGCTCCGGTTGGGCCAGCCTATTCTTTACGGGAACCGCTGCGCGGCCACGTCCTGCGCTTCCGCATTCATTTGAAGCAGTTCGACCCTGGCGAATATGTTTGCCAAGTGAACATCGTGGACCCGGCTCGCGGGCGGGCGCGATTCTGGCAATCGCCCGTGGTAATTACTCCCTAGAGAATGGATGGAGCCCTCTACACGCATGAGGTCCCAAAGTTAACGTGTAGCAAGAATTAATGTCTTATAACTGTAGTAGGTAGAAAATATTAGCTGTTGCGCAGAATAACGCATTACTACGCGTGTTTGAATGCTGGGGAACCGAGACCGTGCCTCGCACTTTTCTTTCGGACTGAACGTGAAACGTGAGTGAAGCAGCATGCGTGACGTGCAAGTTAGGCAAGAGACAGAGGTTTCTGGCAGTGAACTAAGTGCTGCGTGCCTGGTGCCTTTAGGACATGTGCCATCGACTCTGAACCGTTTCGGCTGGCTAAGGCCATTTGGCAATTCAACCCTGCTTACCCGATGCCTGGAGGGCTTGAAAGGAAGATCGCCTTGGCCGGTCGCCGCGCTAGTGACCCCCCCCTGTAATATGAAAATCTCGAGCACCTTAGCGCAGCTTCAAGTCAAGGAGTTGCAATCGCGCGGCGGAGCTTGGCTGCGCTCAATCGGGTTCGTCAGTTTAAACAACGGCCTGAACCGTGTTGTTCTGGCTCACGGATTAGTGGGATTGGATCTGTTGCCGGAATCCGTCATCAAGAAACTAATAACATTGCATGGCGAGCTACGCTCCGATGTTACGTTTTGTGGTGACTTACCCGCTCCGCTATACTTGGGAATCTGTGAGGAGAGGGCCCTCGAGTTTTTCGCCAGTTTGCCGGAGGGCGTAGCAGCAAATGGAGATCCCAGATCTGTATTCGCGAATTTGGCGAGCATTGCAGGGACATTAGAAGAAACAAACCAACTCATAGTTCGACGACTGGAGTTGCTGCACGGTTTCGGTCTCAATCGGGGCTGCATTCCACGGTGCATTCCGATGGAAAGCGAGGTTGATGTCGAGCGAATTCAGACTGCCCTTGCTCTGTCCGATGCACAGGGGACTGGTGATGCTCTGCGAACCTTCCGAGACTTGTTGATACGAGATTGGGCAGCAGAAAGTCGCCAGGTCATTTGGCCGACAGCGACACGGACGAGTGGCAAACGCGTCGTGCTTTTCGCATCAAATCCGAGTGCATTTTCCGGCAGTGAACAGGCGCTCATCTCGACCGTTCAATCCCTCCGCGGTGGCGATATCGACCTCCATTGCCTGATTGGAGAAGAAGGCGTGTTCACAGAACGATTGAAGAAGGCTGGCGCCAAGTTGCACTGCCCGAATAGAGACTTCGCGGCCCCGACTCTTCCAAATTTCCTGCTCTCCAGAGCCGTATTCGACGCCGTCCGCCCTGAGATTCTTCACTGCAATGCTTACGTCGGAACTCCCTTGCTAGCACAGGCGAGGGCGAACGGAGTCCCCATTTTACAATGGGCGAGACTGGCGCGCTTCGATGGCATACTGGACCACCTGATCGCAGCGGACATCATTACAGCAGTTTCTGGCTTCGTCCGTGAGCGACTGAAGGAGGAGATGATCGATCCTGAGAAAATTAGGGTGCTTTACGACGGCATTGACACGGAATACTTCAGTCCTGGGGGGCCTAAAATGAGGCTCCGCATGCGCGAGAAGTTACAATTGCGAGCCGACGAGTTCACCATACTCTGCATAGCACGGTTTGTGCCTTACAAGCGGCACGACCTTCTGATTCACGGCTTTGCTAGGGCAAGCGCTCAGCGCCCAGGTCTTCGTCTCTTACTCGCTGGAGATGGGGATGGTCAGAGTACGATGTCCGAAATGCAAGCGCTAGTGTCACGCCTAGGTGTTGAGGATGCAGTGTCTTTTACAGGATTTGTGTCCGATGTACGCACACTTATTACTGCTGCGGACGCTGTAGCCCTATGCTCTGACGACGAGCCGCTTGGATGTTCCGTACTTGAGGCGATGGCGATGGCCAAGCCGATCATTTTGTCACAGTCCGGCGGCTTCCCTGAGATAGTTACGGACAATCACGACGGATTGCTGTTCAATGCCGGCGATGCCGAGGCGTTGGCGCAGCGCATACTTAAGCTCGCGGCATCGGCCGCATTGTGCAAACGGCTGGGGAGCACTGCCCGGAAAACTGTCCAAGAGAGGTTTTCGCTCTTCGCGCACGCGTCAGCTCTCCGCAGAATCTACGAAGAGGTCCTTGGGAGGAAGAGAGACACTCAAAGGCGGCAAGGCGCTTGATCGTCATTCAGACGGAACGCGAGCGCGCGGCCGTCAGGGCTCTCGAAGTCGGTGAAGGCGACCGCCTCGCCGTCGCCGCCGCTCGCTTCCAATCCATAACTTGTATTTGGCGGGAGGTCACCGGACACCCACGCCGAAGTCTGGTGGGGTGTTTCGGTAGCCAGTTTGGCGGCAGTCGCCTGCCGCATACGGTCGGGTCCATCCAAGAACGCCTGGTGGGGCGTTCTTCCTTTGGTGCGGTAGCCCTGGTGGGGCCGCTGGGTATTGTACAGCTCCAGCCAGCGGTCGAGATCAGCCTGGAGTTCAGCGACGCTGCCGTAGAGTTTCTGGCGGAAGGCGACGCTGAAGAACTCCTCTTTGACGGTGCGGTGGAAGCGTTCGCAGAAGCCGTTGGTTTCCGGGCAGCAGACGCCGGTGCGGCGATGGCCGATCTGGTTGATGGCCAGGTAGAGTTCGTAGGCGTGGTGGAGTTCCCGGCCGCAGTACTCGCGGCCATTGTCGGTGAGCGCATGCTGCACGGCCAGGCCATGTTCGTCATAGAAGGGCAGCACGCGGTCGTTGAGTAGACCGGCGGCGGTGATGGGCGTTTTGGAGAGATAGAGCTTGCCCCAGGCGTGGGAGCAGAAGGCGTCCACAACGGATTGCATGTAGATCTCGCCAGCGCCCTTGAGTGTGTCGACGAAGTAGGTGTCCTGGCAGAGCAGATAGCCCGGATGTGAGGACTCGATGTGCTCTTCGGGTCCTGCGTGCGGCCGCGGTGAAGGCGCAACAGGCGGATCTGCCTTTCGGTGAGCACGGGCCACCCTGCTCCAGGCTGCGGCGTTCCAGCCACAGGAGACGGTCGGAGCGGTGGAGCAGGCCGTGGCGCTGCCAAACGGCACGAACGGTGGAGGGGGCGATGCCGAACCCGGCGAGTTTCAACTGGCCGCTGAGGCGGATGTAGCTGTAGGTGGGGTAGCGGGCCGACATGTCGAGGATCTGTTGCTCGACCTCGGGCGGGTCTGGTTGGGCATGCGCGGGCGGCGTTTGGGCTGCGGGGCGAGCCCCTCCCGGCCGAACTTCTTGAAGGCTTCCTTGATCTCGTAGAAATGGCTGCGGCTGATGCCGGCGCGCTTGCAGGGGAGCTTGACGTTGTCCAGTTCCTCGGCCAGTTGCAGCAGGCCAAGGCGGGCTTTGATAAGTTGTTCTCGGGTGCTCATGCGGGTTCTCCTGTGACGTTTTGTCTTGGAAACCAAAACGCTATCACCAGGACCGCGTGGGCGCCCGAGTTGTGGGAGCCGCTGTCGAGTAGGCGCGGCAGGTCGCCCTGCCGCGCCTCTCACAGAACCG
>FWWL01010796.1_pt1 | contig 10347 bp, 10 predicted proteins | sample 2228331 | NCBI WGS metagenome assembly FWWL01 (sample SAMEA103939775, study PRJEB20133) | metagenome
ATATAGGTAGAATTGATCATCTTTTTAATAATCACAAAATCTGTAGTTAATACAGATAAATTTTGACAAAGTTTTTATTCGGTTCATATTTGAATGAAAATAATAAATTATGATCAGTTTAATGGAGACAAAATGAAAATTAACAGTCAAATTAAAGAACCTATCTATCTCCCTATTCAGAGTATAAATGATGATCGGGGGATACTAATCCCTTTCACTGATGATATTGATCATGAATTATTTAAGAGATGTTATGTGGTGGAGGATTATGGTAGGGGCGTTATAAGAGGATTACATTACCATAAAGAAGAAATAAAAGTTTTTACTATCGTATCTGGAGCTGCTAAATTCATTACTATGAAATTACCAATTGACATTGCGGAAAGAAATAATGATGAAGAGATTCAAGAGTATATGAAAAACAATCCTGAATCAATTAAATCCTGGGTTATGAGCTCCAGACATCATGCTGTATTAGTGATACCGGCTTTTTATGCTAATGGCTGGATAAGCCTTGAAGATCATACGATTTTGGTTGCTTTAGGAAGTTTGAGATTTGATAAAGCTAAATACGATGATATTAGAATAAATCCATATATCATCGGTAAAGATAAATGGGAAGTGATAGGTAGATAGGAGGAAATATGAAGATATTAGTAACTGGTGGTGCTGGTTATATTGGAACTACACTCATTCCCCAATTACTTGATGTGGGGTATGAGGTCGTTTGTTATGATAATTTATTGTATGGGGGAGATTATATAATTCCCTTTTTCAGAAGAAAAAACTTTAGTTTTATTAGAGGCGACATTCGAGATAAAAATAGATTAGCAGAAGCAGTAAAAGATGTAGATGTAATTATCCATTTGGCTGCTATTGTCGGATTCCCTGCTTGCAGAAAAGAACCTGAGTTGGCAAAATCTGTTAATGTTGATGGAACTGAAAACTTGATTGAAGTGACAACAAATAATCAAGTTATTTTTTATGGTTCCACAGGTTCGAATTATGGCTCTGTAAATGAAATTTGTACAGAAGAAACTCCTCTTAATCCTTTAAGCTTGTACGCACAAACAAAAGCGCTAGCAGAAAAGATGTTGTTGAATGAAAGAAAAACCATTGCTTATAGATTTGCTACAGCTTTTGGTGTATCACCAAGAATACGTTTAGATTTATTAATTAATGATTTTACATATAAAGCAATTACCCAGGGGTATATTGTTGTTTATGAAAAACATTTTATGCGGACTTTTATCCATGTTCACGATATGGGTAGGGCGTTTTTGTTTGGTATAGAGAACCAGGAAAAAATGTACAATCAAGTTTTCAATATAGGGAATGAGAATATGAATTATAGCAAAGAACAAGTCTGCGAAATAATTAAAAGAAAGACTAACGCATATATTCATTATGCTGATATCGGTGAAGATGAGGATAAAAGAAATTATATAGTTAGTTATGAGAAAATAAGAAAATTGGGTTATAACACAACGATCTCCGTAGAAGATGGGATTGATGAATTGGTTAGAGCTTTACAAGCCATTGTATTTAGGACTCCATATACAAATATCTGATAAATAAATAAGGATATATGCCAATAGCAGCTAATTCTCTCGCTATTAATGGAGGAAAACCCGTATCTGAATATCCGATCGTAATTCACAAACCATATCTGGATGAATCGGATTTCGATGCGGTAAATAAATGCATACGTACCACTTTGGTATCAGGCAATGGTCCAGATTGCATGGAATTTGAAAAAAGATTGGCTGAATATCTTGGTGTAAAATATGTATTTTTTACAAATTCCTGTACCACTGCTCTAGATTTGGCTTTCAGAGCAAAAAATTTTCCACCTGGCAGTGAAGTACTTGTACCAAATTTTACTTATACATCAACAGCATTAGGAGCTTTACTAAATAACTTAAAAGTAAAATTGATTGATGTTTTTGCTGATAATGGCAACATAGATCCTGCAAAGATTGAAGAAAAAATAACAGAAAAGACAGTTGCCATAGTTCCTGTTGATTATGCAGGAAATCCGGTTGATATGGATCCCATTCTTGAAATTGCAAGAAAGTATAATCTGTATGTAGTTCATGATACTGCTCAATCGATAGGTGCTATTTACAAAGGTAAAAAAACTGGAACATTAGCAGATGTTTCTACTTTTAGTTTTCATGGTACAAAAAATATTACCACAGGCGAAGGGGGAGCATTGGTGACTGATAATGACGACATTGCTGAGCTTGTTACTTATATGAGAGAAAAAGGAACAAACAAACAATCTTTTTTGATTGATAAAAAAGATCGTGGATATTATGAGTATGTCACAATTGGGAATTCATATGTTCAATCAAATATACTTGGAGCACTCGGCATAAGTCAATTAAAAAAATTAGAGTGGATAACGAACAAAAGACGTGAAATCGCGCAATATTATATTGAAAATTTGAAGCATATTCCAAACTTAGATTTTTTACGCATAACCGATGGAGCTATTTCAAACTGGCATATTTTTGGTATTCTGGTTCCCCCTGAGCATAAATACTGGATTATGGATGCTTTAAGAGCCGAAGGTATAATGGTAAATGTTCACTATACACCATTGCACAGAAACAAATTTTATCAGGGTTTGGCAACAGACGATGAAATGCAGGGTTCTATGAAGTTTTTTAATAGATTATTAAGACTACCGATTTATCCTTCATTGACGGAAGATGAGATAAAAAAAGTTGTAGAAGCTACTAAGAAAGTATTTGAAGCGATAGAAAATGAATAAAAAATCAATTCTTATTTTTGGTGGAGGATTAAATCAGTATAGATTAATCGAAGAAGCAAAAAATTTAGGAGTTACGTCTGTGGTTATCGACCCATTAGGAGATGTCCCAGGAAGAAAAATAGCTGATTATTTTTATGTGGTTGCAGGTGATGATTACGAAAAGACTAAAGAAATTGCTTTAAAACATAAAGTTGATGGTTTGGTAACTACACAAATGGAAAAGCCAATGAGATTAATGGCTAGATTAGCTAAAGACTTAGGATTAAAATTTCATACGCCAGAAGTTGTAGAGAGAAGTCTTGATAAATGGTTAATGAAACAAGCTTTTTTAGCAAATGATGTTCCATGTGCAAAAGGAAAACTTTTTTTAAGAAACCAAAAAATAACCCCAGAAGATTTGCAAGAATTAAATTATCCTTTAATTATTAAGCCTAAAGATGCTACTTCTAGTCAGGGAGTCTATAGAATAGAGCAATTCGATGAGATTAAAAAATACGAAAATATTACAAGAAGTTTTTCTCGTAACGGAGAAGTAATAATAGAAGAATTTCTTGAAGGACCTGAATTTAGTATCGAATCTATAACTTATAAAGATGAAACAATTATTTGTCAGTTTACAGAAAAATTTATTACACCCTTCCCCACAACAGTAGAAATGGGACATTTACAACCAGCTGATTTAACAGAAGAACAAAAAGAAAAAATATCGGTAGTTGTTAAAAAAGCTATAAAAGCTATTGGTATTGATAATTCTGCTTCACATGCAGAAATTAAATTAACACCCTCTGGTCCTAAGATGATTGAAATAGGAGCTAGAGGCGGCGGTGATTTAATATCATCATATTTAACATTAACTTCTACCGGAATTAGTATGGATAAGGCAATTATTCAAGTAGCTCTTGGTGAAGAACCTGATTTAAATCAAAAATGGAACCAATATTCCTATATTAAATATTTTGAACTTCCTGTTGGAAAGCAGGTTAAAGAAATAAAAAATTATGATGATATTTTAAAAGAAGAATTTATAGTGCTGGCGCATATTGCTGTTAAGCCTGGTGATGTAATTAAACCAATAACAGAAAGTAAAAGAAGGCCCGGATTTGTAATTATTAAAGGAATTTCAAAAGATTTTGTCTTAGAGACAGCAGCGAATTATGAGCTTAAACTTAAACAAAAAATAATTTTATCATGATAACTGGGGAAAAAGTAATTCTAAGGGCTTTAAATAAAGAAGATATTTCTAAAATTTTAGAAATACATAATAATTTAGAAATTAAGAAATCTGCTATGTTTCATCCCTTCCCGGTCTCTATAGAACAGGATATTGAATGGTTTGAAAAAATTTCGGAAGATAAATCAAATAAATTCGTTTATTTTTCTATTATTGAGAAAGAAAGTAATGATTTCGCAGGATATACTTCATTAAGGAATATAAATTGGATTAACCGTAATTGCTATTTCGGAATAACTATTTTGCCTTCAATGCAAGGTAAAGGTTTTGGTAAAGAAGCTACTAGTTTAATGATAGATTTTGCCTTTAACAAATTAAATTTACATAAAATTCTTCTTGAGGTTATATCTGATAATAAAAAAGCAATTGAATTATATAAAAAACTAGGATTTTTAGAAGAAGGAATCTTAAAAGAACAATTTTATTTTGATGGAATATACCATGATGTAGTTTTAATGGCTTATGTAAAAAGAGATAAACATTAAAAATTCTCCAAAATTTTAAAGAACGGTCCACTAAAACAGTTTTACTATAGACATGGAAAATATTGGGATTATATCATAATGAGTATTACCAGAGATGAATATCAAAAAATATAGACTTTTCCTATTAGGGTTACCGAAAACACTCCTGTTCAACTTTCACTATTTTCCATTTCCGATAGCCATTAAACTTCCCGTCTGGCTCACCTACAAGGTGCTGCTTAAAACGTTGGGAGGGAAGGTTATCCTTAATAGCGATGAGATAAAAAGAGGGATGATCTCGATTGGCTATGCCCATGTGAGCATCAATGACGTCAATGAATACTCCTTATGGAATATGGAAGGCACGGTTGTTTTCCAGGGGAAAGCGGGATTTGGTGCCGGAACAAAAATAGCGGAGGGCAAGGATGATCCGCTTATATTTAGCAAAAATTCTTTAATTACTGCCCGATCAGAAATTGCCTGTTTTAACGGGGTTACTTGTGGCTATGATTATTTATTGTGCTTGGATATTCTGGTAATGGATACCGATGCCCATCCGATTTTTAATGAGCAAAATGAACGAATCAATGAGGATAAACCGATCTAAACAGGGAATCATGTGTGGATTGGATGCGGAGCAATACTATTAAAGGGTACTCAAATAGCAGGTGGATGTATTATTGTAACAAATAGTCCTTTGAAAAAAATTGAATTAGAAATTCATTTTAGAAGACAATTCTGAACGGTAGATGAAGGAAAGTAACAAATGATAATAAATATAATAAAAATATTCAAAAAAATTCCATTTATACGCAAAGAAATAAAAAAACTGAAACCGGATTATGATGACATAATACTGCAACTATTTAATAAAAATAATGATTTAACTATAATTGATGTAGGGGCGAATGAAGGTCAATCCATTGATCTTTTTTGTAAAATATTTTATCAACCAGAAATATATTCGTTCGAGCCGACTCCAATTTTATTTAATATATTAAAAGAAAAATATTCTAAAAGAAGCAATATTCATTTATATTCTTTTGCGCTTGGTAATGAGAATGGATTTAAAAACTTTAATATATCTTCTTATTCACCTACAAATAGTTTCCTTACGCCAAATTATGAGTTATATGAATCTTTTAATAATCAATTGTTAAATACTTTAAAGGAAAGTAAGAATATCAAGGTTGAAATTAAAAAGTTCGATGACTGGTATAAACAGACTTTAAACAATCGAAAGATTGATATTTTTAAAATTGACACCCAAGGATTTGAGTATGAGGTTATATGTGGTGCTATTGAAACTTTAAAAAGTTATACAAAGATGATTATATTTGAAATTCAATTTTTGCCATTTTATAAAGAGGCGACTCCCTTTTATAAAATATTTGAACTGTTGTATAATAATGGATTTTATTTATATTATTGGATGCCCTCAACTAAACACGGCCTCTTTCAAATGTTAGAAAATGATGTATTCTTTTTAAATAGTAAATTTTTTAAATATATTAAAGAGTAAAATAATTCTATTGCTCACCCACATATTCTAAATATTTTTTGTTATGATTACATGCTGATCTTGTATATTCAATATTACTGGAATGCTCAAAATCTATGTTACTTACTAAATGCAATAAATGTTTTGAGAGTTTATGAAAGGTGATCTTTTTTTGATTTCCAGCTCCTTTTTTAATAGAATATTCAGATTTAAAACTCTTTTCCTAAATTTCTCATTTCGCAGTTTTGCCAATGTTTTTAGCAAATTAATTGGATTAATAACTTTACCCATAATTGCGCGTGCATTAGGCCCCGAAGCTTATGGAAATTATAATTTGGTTAACATTGTGGTCCATTATACCAGTTTTCCTATAGCGTTGCTGGGGTTAAGAAGTTACGGAATACGAGAAATTTCTGCCAATAGAAAAGAAAAAAGTTATGCCCTGGAAATCATTTCCATGCAGTTATCTGTAGCAATTGCTGCAACAATTATCAGTCTTTTAATTTGTTCCTTATTGTTTCAATTGAAATCATTGATCTTCATTGCTATCCTTATTGGATTTATTCAGGTTTATGCAGCTTCTCTTGATTTAGAGTTTTTTTATGTATCCCAGAAGGATCTGGTTTTTCCTACCATGGCACGAATCATCGGACAATTGGTTTATATGGTCGGTGTCATTCTTTTTATTAGGAAGCCAACCGATTTTCCGTTACTGGTACTCCTGGCATCTCTTACGCTGGTAATTTCAGATATTATACAACTGAAGAAGTATAATACTAAATTTTATCCTATTAAAATTCGACTTTCATTTAAAGAGACTATGAATACATTTAGAAAGACTTATAAATTAGGTATATCTCAAAATTTAGAAGGGTTTCTGCCTTCTATTCCACAAGTTTTACTATCGGTTATGATAGGAAACTATTCATTGGGTGTTTTTGCTGGTGGATATAAAGTATATTCTATTTTGGTGATGTTTTATGTGACATTATTCTATGCGCTTGCCCCTTATCTAGTAAAGCTCAATGAATATCCTATTAAGACAAGACGTAAATATCACTTGTTATTACTTACTCTGTTACTTTTTGCTGGTAGCTTTATTGCTATCGTATTGTTTTTTTTCGGTGAAAGTATCACACTGATTTTATTGGGGAAGGGATTTGGAGAATCAGTCGAAGTATTTAAAGTTATTTCGTTAACACTTATCCCGATGACCCCTGTTATAATGTTATTTGGTAACATATTAATCTATTCAAGTAAAGAGAAATACTACTTATTATCATTGATATGGATGGGGGTAACAATGGTGTTGAGTGCTCCAATCCTAATAAAATATTTTCAGGCTGTAGGAGCAGTATATGCTTTTGCAATATCAAATTTTGTGGGGCTTTTCTTTTTGATGTATTATTATTTTAAACTGAATTCTTCTAAAAAATGGCAAAATGCTATTTAATACTAAAGTGATTTAAATAAAAAATTTATTATCTATTTTATATTCTTAGCGAAGTCAACTGCATATGTAAGATTGTTTTTGTATGGAGTCTATTAGAGTTAAACCATACTTATTTCGGGAGGTGAAGATATTTTAATGAAAGTTATAATTTTAATATCTTATTATTATACACTAAAAGATATTTTCTATGAAGGTTTTTATAAACTCGGCCACGAGGTAAAAATTGTGCCTTTTGAGTCATTACGCGCTAACTGGAAAAACAAATTTGAAGTAAAATTTTCTGGTTTTCCATATAAAATTAAAAGGATTTGGGAAGAGCCTTTTATTAAAGAAATCAATAAAAAATATTTAGAGATAATCAAAGAATACAAGCCTGATCTTGTGTTTGTTTACAATGACCAAAAATTGTTGCCTGAAACTGTAAAAGAGATAAAGAAAACCTCAAAAGTTTGCTTTTTCCTTGGCGACAACCCATACTATAATTTTACGAATCCTCATAATTTAGCACTATTACACGAAGCTGACTATATAGCGTCACCAGATACTGGATGGATTGAACAATTAAAGTTAATAGGTATTAATAATATACATTTTCATGTATTCGGATATAATCCGAGTGTAAATTATAAGAAAAACATAAGTAACTCTGATCAAGAAAAATTTGCATCAGATTTAGTATTTATAGGCCGAACATATAGACATTCATGGGGATATAAACGTTCACTTTTTCTAAATCAATTTATTGACTTTGATTTCAAAATCTACACTCACTATGATGTATACTGGAAAAAATGGTTAAAATATTTTCCGGATTTAACGAAAAAAATAATATTTCTTAAAAGTCCTTTATCCAATGAACAAGTAAATACTATCTATAATTGCTGTAAAATATGTCCAATAGATGCAAATCCTGGTTTAATAAATGGTATGCATATAAGAATCTTTGATTGCATTGGTTCTGAAATTCTGCCTTTGCCAGAATATAGAACTGATATTGTTAGGGTATTTAAGGATGTTGAAATACCTATTATACAAGAATATAAACATGCAAGAGATCTAGCAATGGAATATTTAAATAATGAAGAAAAGAGGATTTATACTGTAAAAGAATTGAAAAAGTATGTAGACTCAAATTATTCACCGAGTAAATGTATTAAAAACTTAGTAGATAGCATTTTTAACTAAAATGATTATTATACTACTCTTAGCTATAATTCTATACATTGTAAGGAAGAGAGTTTTTGCTTACGTTTTATTTTTCTTTTTTATAACCCAGGGTTTTAAATTTTTACCACCTGAAGTTTTTTATCTCTTCGGAGGATTAATTAATAAGGGCTTAGATTATGCATTAATCTTTTTATTAATTATACTTTTTATTGAAAGACAAAATATCATTCCTTTTGTGAAAGAAGATAAAGTTGCAAAATTGATATTAATATTTCTACTGTATTTGACTTTGTTAAATATATTTAATTTTTTTATAAATAACGATACACTTAAAGAAATAATTCGCACTTCACGTCAATTTTATTTGTTATTAATATATTTTCCTTTTAGGCTATTGAGATATGATGAGGTAAATAAAATATTTGACATACTATTTCGGATAGTAACTATTCAGTGTATGGTTTATATCGTACAATTTTTTACTAAGCAACAACTTATGTATGGAAGTGAATATAAGGGGTATGTAATTAGTTCTTCCGAAGAGTATATTAGATTTTATAATAATCCCGATTATTTAGTATTCTTTTTCTATTATTTATTATTTTCAAGATTTTTTAGTGGGGTGAAAAAAGCAGTTTATTTATCTATATATATAATGAATATAATACTTCCTCTGGCGCGGTTTTTCATATTTGTTAATTTATTGATTGCTTCTACAATGTATCTATACATTAATAATAAATTTCGCTTAATGAAATTAGTGTTTATAATATTGTTATTTTTTGGAGTATTCTCGAATCCTTTAATAGAAGATAGGATAGAATCAGGCTCAACATTTGAAGATATCCAGTTGATATTATCTGGAAATTATTATGCGTATACATCAGGTAATTATACTTTTTCTTTTAGAATAGCACATTTAATGGAGAGGTGGAATTATTTAATTAATTCGCCTATTAATTTGTTATTTGGTGTAGGAATGGTTACTGAAGACTCGCCTAGAATAAACCGATTTAATTTTTTAATAGGTCCTTATAATCCTGAAGAAAATAGAATATATCTTCTTGATATGGGTGATATTGCTTGGTCACCTTTATTGCTTCGACTAGGAATGATAGGTACACTTATGATTTGCCTTTTATATTTCAAAATATTATTAGATTTCAAGAAAAATTTAACTGATCGATTAGCTGTAGTAGGATTCACGAATGTGTTATTTTTATTCTTAAATTCTTTCATGACAAATGCTTTTTATTTAACAATTAGCTGGTTGCCTATTTTTCTTTTATACTCTACCATAGTAAATAGTTCATTTAGTGGAATTAAGGAGAAATAAATGATACAATACATTTGTAATTTTTTTTTAATTTATAAATTATACCCGAAACGAATAATTACTTTCCATTATAATACAATAAATAATAAAAAATATTAATGATGAGAATAGTTCACATTAACTGGTCTTTAAATTTAGGGGGGGCTGAAAAATTAATAGTTGATCTGGTAAATGAACAGTCTAAATTATACGAAGTTTATCTTCTGATTATAAATAATTTATATAATAAAAAACTTATAGAATGTATAAATAATAATGTTAAAGTAATTTTTATTAATAGACCCTGCGGAAGTAGAAATCCTTATTACATATTTAAGTTAAATAGGGTGTTGAAAAAAATTAATCCGGATATTATCCATTCTCATGGAGATAATATAATAAATACTATTATTTATCCAAAATTTAGAGATAGGTTT
>FWWL01010799.1_pt1 | contig 10345 bp, 7 predicted proteins | sample 2228331 | NCBI WGS metagenome assembly FWWL01 (sample SAMEA103939775, study PRJEB20133) | metagenome
CGGCCCGGGCGTCGTCGCCCTGCTCGGCAGCCTGCCCTGGGCACAGCTGATCATCCTGCCGGGTCTGGTCGCCTCGGGCGGCGCGCTGCTCTTCGGCGTCAATGCGTGGTGCCTCGACGGCCGGGGCGGCCTGTGGCGCGAGAGCCTCCCGGTCGCCCCCGGGACGGTGTTCGCCGCGCGCGCCTGGGTGCTGGCGGAGTTCCTGCTCGTCGCCTCGCTCGTGACCGTCGTCCTGGGAGCACTGCGCGCCGGCGTACCCACCGCCTCCGAGGTCACCGCGCTGCTCGCCATCCTCGCCGTCGTCACCGTCCAGGTCGTCGCGGCGGCCATGCGCTGGTCGCTCGCCCACCCGTACGCCGTCGACCTCCGCTCCGCCCGCGCCACCCCCGCCCCGCCGCTGATGATGGTCGGCTACTCCAGCCGCCTCGCGCTCTCGACCACCGTCACCGGCCTGGTGTTCTCCGGCCTGGCCCGGCTCGAGGACCCGCTGGCCGCGCTGCTCGTCGCCGTGCCGTTCCTCTGCTGGTCCGGCTTCCGGCTCGCTCGCGCCCACGCCCGTTGGACGACCCCCGCCGAGCGGGCCCGGGTGGTCGTGACCACGGCCGCCTGACCGGGTGGCGTCGCGCGCCCAGGCCGCCTGCCGGCACACGATCTGGAGGTCGCAGCCTGAGCCTGGTGCCGTCCAGGACCTCCAGATGGGCCCCGGGCCCCGCCTCGACCCTCGCCACGGGTGCGACCCGGCGGCCCAGGCGCACGACCCGACGCCGCGATGTGACGCAGCCCTCCCGACAGACCGAGCGCCCGGTAGGTTCCGGGTCATGGACTTCGCACCCTCACCCCGGGCCGCCGACCTCACCGAGCGGACCCGCGCCTTCATCGCCGAGGTCGTCGCCCCGGCCGAGGAGCAGTACCTCGCCGACCTGGCCGAGCAGCGGCGTACCGGTGACCCGTGGCAGCCGCTGCCGGTCATCGAGGAGCTCAAGGCCGAGGCCAAGGCGCGCGGGCTGTGGAACCTGTGGATCCCGAAGGACCACGCCGGGGAGTACGCCGCCAGGTTCGGCGTCGACGGGGGCGAGGGGCTGACCAACGTCGACTACGCGCCGGTCGCCGAGGCCACGGGCGGCAGCCACCTCGCGCCCCTGGTGATGAACTGCAACGCGCCCGACACCGGCAACATGGAGGTGCTGCTGAAGTACGGCACCGAGGAGCAGAGGAAGCAGTGGCTCGAGCCGCTGCTGGCCGGTGAGATCCGCTCGGCCTTCGCGATGACCGAGCCCGACGTCGCCTCCTCCGACGCCACCAACATGGCTGCGACCGCGGTCGTGCACGGCGACGAGGTCGTCATCAACGGCCGCAAGTGGTGGTCGACGGGCGTGGGCCACCCCGACTGCAAGGTCGCGGTCTTCATGGGTCTGCGCGACACCCCCGAGAACCTCGAGGACGAGCCCGGCATCGACCGGCACCACCGCCACACGATGGTGCTCGTGCCGCTGGACGCCCCCGGCGTGAAGATCGAGCGGCTGCTCCCGACGATGGGGATGTACGACGAGCCGATCGGCCACGGCGAGGTGTCCTTCACCGACGTGCGCGTGCCGGTGTCCAACCTGCTGCTCGGCCCCGGCGAGGCGTTCGCGATCGCCCAGGGCCGGCTCGGCCCCGGCCGCATCCACCACTGCATGCGCCTCATCGGCCTGGCCGAGATGGCGCTCGAGCGCGCCTGCCGCCGCGGCCTGGACCGGGTCGCCTTCGGCAAGCCGCTGGCCAACCTCGGCGGCAACCGCGAGCGGATCGCGGACGCCCGCATCGCCATCGAGCAGGCCCGGCTCCTGGTCCTCAACGCCGCCTGGAAGCTCGACGTCGGCGGCCCGCTCAACGCGCTCTCCGAGGTCTCGCAGATCAAGGTCGCCGTGCCGCGGATGGCCCTGCAGGTCATCGACTTCGCCATGCAGATCCACGGCGGCGGCGGCATGTCCGACGACCACCCGCTGGCCGGCGCCTGGACCGGCGCCCGCGCGCTGCGGCTGGCCGACGGCCCCGACGAGGTGCACCAGGGCGTCGTCGCCCGCCTCGAGCTCGGCAAGTACGGCGCCCGCCGATGAGCGCGCGCGTCCTCGTGACCGGCGCCGCGTCCGGGCTCGGCGCCGCGCTGGCCGACGCCTTCGAGGCCCGGGGTGACCGAGTGCTGCGCACCGACCTCTCCTACGACGGCTCGGGCGACGGCCTCCACCTCGACATCTGCAGCGACGAGGACTGGGCCGCGGCCCTGGCCCACGTCGAGCGGACCTGGGGCGGCCTGGACGTCCTGGTCAACAACGCCGGCGTCGCGGGCGGGGGGCGGCTCGACGTCGCCACGCTCGAGGAGTGGCAGTGGATCTTCGACATCAACCTCTTCGGGATGGTGCGCGGCATCCGCGCCTTCACGCCGTTGATGAAGGCCCAGGGCAGCGGCCGGTTCGTCAACGTCGCCAGCCTCGCCGGGCTCGTGCACCCCGCGGGCATGGCGTCGTACAACGCCGTCAAGGCCGCGGTCGTCGCCCTCACCGAGACCGCCGGCCACGAGCTGGCCTCGCACGGCATCACCGCGCACGCGGTCTGCCCGGGCTTCTTCCGCACCAACCTGCTGGACTCCATGCGCGGCGCCGACAAGGCGCTCGGGCACGTGGTCGGGCGGCTGGTCACCGAGTCGCCGATCTCCGCGCAGGACATCGCGGCCGCGGTGCTCGCGGGCCTCGACGCAGGCGAGGAGCTGATCGTGCCCGACGAGCCCGCCCAGGTCGCGGTCGACCTCAAGCGCACCGACCGGGCGTCGTACGACGCGGTGATGCGGGCGCAGGCCCGCAGCCTCGACAAGCTGGCAGGCACCTCGGGGGGAGCGGCATGAGCAGCGCCGAGAACACCGCCAAGCCGGTCCGCGACGAGGACGCCTTCGACGTCGACGCCCTGACCGCCTGGCTCGCCGAGCGCGGCGAGGGCCCGGTCACCGAGGTCCAGCAGTTCCGTGGCGGCGCGTCCAACCTGACCTACCTGGTGCGCACGGACGCCAAGGACCTCATCCTCCGCCGTCCTCCCTCGGGCAAGAAGGCCGCGGGCGCCCACGACATGGGCCGCGAGCACGGCATCCAGGCCGCGCTGCAGCCGGTCTTCCCGTACGTCGCCACGATGGTCGGCCACGAGCCTGACGAGTCCGTGCTGGGCTCGGAGTTCTACGTCATGGAGAAGGTCCCCGGCCTGATCCTGCGCCAGGACCTCCCCGAGCCGCTCGCGCCCGAGGAGGCCGACGCGCTCTGCGGCCGCGTGCTCGACGTGCTCGTCGCGCTGCACTCCGTCGACGTCGCCTCCGTGCCGGAGCTGGCCGCGCTCGGGAAGGGCGAGGGGTACGTCGGTCGCCAGGTCCGCGGCTGGATCCGCCGCCTGGACGGCTCGCGCACCGAGGACACCGGCGACTGGTCCGACGTGCTCGCGTGGATCGAGGAGCACCAGCCGGCCGACGTCGGCCAGGTGCTCATCCACAACGACTACCGGCTCGACAACCTCGTCCTCGACGAGGACCTGCAGGTGCGGGCGGTCCTGGACTGGGAGCTCGCGACCGTCGGCGACCCGCTCATGGACCTGTCCTCGATGATCGCCTACTGGGTCGAGGCCGACGACGACGACCTCTTCCAGCTCTTCCGCCGCCAGCCGTCCAACGCCCCCGGCATGTGGACGCGTCGGGAGTGGGTCGACCGCTACTGTGCGCGCACCGGCCACGCCCCCAGCGAGCGCGACCTGGTCTTCTACGAGGTCTTCGGGCTGTTCCGGCTCGCGGTCATCGCCCAGCAGATCTGGTACCGCTACGTGAACAAGCAGACCACCAACGAGTCCTACGCGCTGCTGGGGCAGGTCGTGGCCTACCTCGAGCAGCGGTGCCGTCGGCTCGTCGGCGAGGCCGCCTGATGGGGCGGAGCGCCTGATGGGCCAGCTCCTGCTGGTCCGCCACGGGCAGGCCTCCTTCGGCGCCGACGACTACGACGTGCTGTCGGAGACCGGCTGGGAGCAGGGACGCCGGCTCGGCGCGCACCTCGCGGCCGCCGGCGTACGTCCCACGGTGCTGCTGCGCGGGGCCATGCGCCGCCACCGCGAGACCCTCGAGGCGATGGTCGAGGGCGCCGGCTGGGCCGCGGAGCCGCCCGTGGAGGAGGACGCGCGCTGGGACGAGTTCGACCACCTCGGCGTGGTCGCCCGCTTCCCCGACCTGCCCCCCGACCCCTTCGGCATGGACCGCAAGGAGTTCCAGGCGCTCTTCGAGCGGGCCACCGAGCTGTGGACCGCCGGCGGGGAGGGGTACGACGAGTCCTGGCGCGACTTCGGCGCCCGCACGTCTGCGGCGCTGGCCGACGCGGTCGCGCGCAGCGGCAGCGGTCAGACGGTCGTCGTCGTGACCTCGGGAGGCGTCGTGGGGCTGGTCGCCGCCGGCCTGCTCGGGGTCTCCGGAGACGCGCTCCCCGACACGTGGCAGCGGCTCAACACCGTCGCCGTGAACTCCGGCGTCAGCCGGGTCCTCGTCGGTCCGCGCGGCACCCGGCTGCTCACGTTCAACGAGCACGAGCACCTGGCGGGGGAGCTGCTGACCTACCGATAGGTTCCTCGCCGTGCCGGACCAGGTCTTCAACGCCGTCGCCGCGATCGGGCTCGGCACCATCGCCGCCATCGTCCTGTTCGTCCCCGTCGCGGCCTACGAGTACCGCCGCGACGGGACCATGAGCCCCGGTGACCTCTCGATCCTGCTGTCCGGGGCGGTGTACTCCATCTCGCTGTGGACCTACACCCTGCTCCCGCTGCCGGACCGCGGGTCGTTCCGCTGCAAGGTCCCGCAGACCGACCTGCTCGGGACGATCGGGCTGGTCGGGCTGCCCGACGACGGCGTGCGGATGTTCCTGCGCGACCAGGCGGTCCAGCAGGTGCTGCTCAACGTGGTGCTCTTCGTCCCGCTGGGCGTGCTGATCCGGCTCATCCTGCGCCGAGGCGTGCTGGTCTCGGCGGTCGCGGGACTCGCGGTCTCCCTGCTGATCGAGGTGACCCAGCGCACCGGTGTCTGGGGCTTCTACGGCTGCGCCTACCGCAAGTTCGACGTCGACGACCTGCTGGTCAACACGCTGGGCGCGGTCGCCGGTGCCCTGATCTCCCTGCCCTGGCGGAGGAAGGACGAGCCGCCCCGGCCGTTGCCGACCCGCATCACCTGGGGCCGGCGGCTGGCCGGGATGGTGAGCGACGCGCTCTTCGTCCTCGTGCTCGGTGGGTTCGTCGCCGTGCTGTGGCGCGGGCTGATGGTCTTCGTCCTCGACACCGGCCCGCACCGCGACGTCCAGTGGGTGCTCCAGTGGACGGTCCCGTTCGCGGTCGAGGCGGTCCTGGTCCTGGTGCTCGGGCGCACGTTCGGCGAGCTCGTGGTGGCGATCACGACGCGGACGGACCGACCTGGCTGGACGGTGCCCGGACGGCTGCTCAAGCTCGCCGCCGGACTCGGTCCGGTCTACCTCCTCGTGCTGCTGCCGGTCCCCGGGCGCGGCGTGGCCCTGGCGGCGTACCTCCTGGTGACGGTGCTCGCCACGACGGTCCCCGACCACCGCGGGCTCTCGCACACGGTGGCCGGGCTGCGGCTGGAGGTCGAGCGGGGCTCGCTCAGACGAGCTTCTTCAGCACCCCGAGCGGAGCGTGCTTCATGACGACCGACAGCGGGGCCCACGGCAGTGCGGGGACGCAGGCGTCGTCGACCTGCTTCTCGATCGCGGACACCATCGCCCGCACTCCCTTCTCGGTCGAGGCCATCAGCGGCGTGGACTGCTGGACGCCCTCGTTCATCTCCGAGGCGATGTAGCCCGGGTAGAGCACGGTGACCTTGATCTTCTTCTGCAGCGGGGTGCCGTGCAGCTCGGTGCGGAGGCCCTCGGCGAGGTGGGCGACCCCCGCCTTGGTGGCGGCGTAGGTCGTCATCGACTTCGGCATGCCGCGCATCGCCGACATCGAGGAGACCATCACGAGGTGGCCGTGGCCCTGGGCCCGGAAGACCTCCATGGCGGCCTCGGTCTGCGCCAGGGCCCCGAGGAAGTTGGTGATGGCGGTCTCGCGGTTGGCGTCGGCGCGGCCGGTGCCGATCGCGGCGCCCTTGCCGAGGCCGGCGTTGACCACGACACGGTCGATCCCGCCCAGCTCCTCGCGGAACGCGTGGACGACGGTGTGCACCGCCTCGTGGTCGGTCACGTCGAGGGCGGCGATCGCGACGCGACGCTCGGGGTGGGCCGCGAGGATCTCGGCGCGCAGCTCCTCCAGCCGCTCGGTGCGACGGGCGCACAGGGCGAGGTCCTCGCCGCGGGCGGCGAGCTGGCGGGCCATCTCGGCGCCGAGGCCGGAGCTGGCGCCGGTGATCAGGGTGGTCGTCATGGGGCCATCCTGACGCAGTCCCGTCCGGTCACGACGAGGCGGGAGGACGTGCGGTGGACAGGTCTCGAAACGGTAACTCTTGTGTCGCGAAGCACATCGACCCTTGTCATCGGCCGGTCCTTCGCATGAGGTGCCAGTGCGACGTGTTCACGCCCGGCGGAGGGAGCCGGCGCACGAGCGATCTCGGAAGAAGAAGGAAACCCCCGTGTCGAAGAAGACCTTCGGCCGGTCGCGCACGCGCGCGCTCGGCCTGGCCTCGAGCGCGGTCCTCGTCACCGGCCTGGCAGCGGCGATGCCGTCGGCCCAGGCGGTCCAGGACCCCGCCAGCCCTACCACCTATGACTCCGGTCGGTACGTCGTCCTGCTGCGCGAGGCCCCGGCCGCGTCGTACGCCGGCGACGACTCGCGCTTCGACGCGACCCGCGCCACCGGCCAGCGTGAGTTCCGCGCGGACTCCCGCGACGCGCTGGACTACCGACGTCACCTCGAGCGGGAGCAGGACCGCCTGGCCCGCGAGGTCGGGACCGAGCCGCTGGCCAGCTTCACCGTCGCGAGCAACGGCTTCGTGGCCGAGCTGAGCGGTGACCAGGCCCTCGAGCTGGCGGCGGACCGTCGGGTGCTCCTCGTGGCCAAGGACGAGGCCCGCCAGATGGACACCTGGTCCACGCCCGACTCCCTCGGGCTCACCGGCAAGCGCGGGGAGTGGAAGGAGGCCGGCAACCGCAACAAGGCCGGCGCCGGCACCGTCGTCGGCATCCTCGACTCCGGCTACTGGCCCGAGTCGGCCTCCTTCGCCGGCGAGCAGCTCACCGCCGAGCCGCAGACGAAGTGGGACATGACCATGGCCGGCGACGGCAGCACCCGCATGGAGAAGGCCGACGGCGGCCTCTTCGCCGGTGCCTGCGAGACCGGTGAGGGCATGCCCGAGCCGATCTGCAACACCAAGATCGTCGGTGCGCGCTACTACTCCGATGCCTTCGAGGAGGAGCTCGCGACCACCGACACCGAGAAGGCGGAGACCGAGTTCCTCTCGGCCCGCGACGGTGACGGTCACGGCACCCACACCGCGAGCACCGCGGCCGGCCGCGTCGTCGACGACGTCACGGTCGAGGGCCGCGAGTTCGGCAAGCTCTCGGGCATGGCCCCGGGCGCGGCCCTGGCGATCTACAAGGTCTGCTGGGAGGACACCGACCCCGACTCCGGCGGCTGCTACACCAGTGCCAGCCTCGACGCGATCGACGATGCCGTCGCCGACGGCGTGGACTCGATCAACTACTCCATCTCGGGGGCCACCGACACCGTCGTGGACGCCGTCGAGGTCGCGTTCGAGGGGGCCGCCGAGGCCGGTGTCTTCATCGCCGCCTCGGCCGGCAACTCCGGGCCCGACGTCTCGACCGTCGCCCACAACAGCCCGTGGCTGACCACGGTCGCCTCGACCACGCACGTGAACTTCGAGAACACCCTCGTGCTCGGTGACGGCACCAAGCTGGCCGGCGCCTCGATCGCGGGCACGACGGTGCCCGAGACGCCCCTGGTCGACGCCGCGACCGCCGCCCTGGAGGGCGTCGACCCGGCCGAGGCCACGCTGTGCGCGCCCGACAGCCTGGACCCGGCCGTCGTGAGCGGGAAGGTCGTGGTCTGCGAGCGCGGGGTCTACGACCGGGTCGCCAAGAGCGCCGAGGTCGACCGCGCCGGCGGTGTTGCCACCGTCCTGGTCAACCCCAGCGAGAACAGCCTGGACGCCGACTTCCACACGATCCCCACGATCCACCTGAGCGAGGTCGCGGGCGAGGCGATCGACGCCTACCTGGCCTCCGCCGGGGAGCAGGCCACCGCCCGCTTCGCGCTCGGCAACCGCACTGACGAGACCACCCCGCTGCCGCAGGTGTCGGGCTTCTCCTCGCGCGGTCCGGCGATCGCCAACGAGTCCGACCTCCTCAAGCCGGACATCGCGGCCCCGGGTTCGAGCGTGCTCGCAGCCGTGGCCCCGCCGACCAACTCCGACCGCGAGTACGACCTGTACTCCGGCACGTCCATGGCGGCACCGCACATCGCGGGCCTGGCAGCCTTCATCCAGGGCATCCACCCGGACTGGACCCCGCAGGACATCCAGTCGGCCATGATGACCACCGCCAAGCCCACCAAGGATGCCGAGGGCGCCCCGAGCACCGACGCCCTGGCCCAGGGCGCGGGCATCGTGAACCCCAAGCAGTTCCTCGACCCGGGCTGGTTCATCGGCGCCACCGGTCGTGAGTGGCGCGGGTTCCTCGCCGGCCAGGGTCTCGACACCGGTGTGCCGGCGATCGCGGCGACCGAGCTCAACACGCCCAGCATCGCCCAGAGCCAGGTCGCGGGCAGCGCGTCCTTCACCCGCTCGCTCCGGTCGTCGATGATCGGTACGTGGACGGTCCGCGTCGACGTGCCCGGCTTCACCGCCGAGGCGCCGGCGACGATCACCGCCGACCGGGTCGGCGACATCGAGCAGCTGCCCGTCACCTTCACCCGCACCGACGCCCCGCTCGGGGAGTTCGCGTTCGGCAAGATCGTGATCTCCGGCCCGACGAAGATGCGCATCCCCGTGGCGCTGCGCCCGGTCTCGGTGAAGGCGCCGCTCTCGGCGCAGGGCACCGGCACCGACGGGTCGACCGAGGTCACCATCACCCCGGCCGAGAGTGGCGAGCTGGCTGTGGCGACCAAGGGCCTGGCCCAGGCGGTCACGTTCGAGAGCGCCGTCCCGGCGGCCGAGACCGTCCTGTCCGAGTGCGTGGAGGTCCCCGAGGGCGTCGACCTCGCCCGCTTCGACCTCGATGCCGTCGACGACACCGCCGACCTGGACCTCTACGTCTACGCTGCGGAGTCCTGCGACCCGGACACGATCTTCGCGATCGCGGGTCAGTCGGCGACGGGCTCGGCTGACGAGCGGGTCGACCTCACCGCCCCGGCGGCGGGTGCGTACTACTACGAGATCGACGGGTACGCCGCCGGTGAAGCCGGCTCGCCCATCGAGTTCGTGATGGACACCTTCCTGGTGACCCCCGAGGGCGAGGGTGACCTGACGGTGACCCCCAACCCGGTGCCCACCACCGCCAACGAGGAGACCACCTTCGAGGCCAGCTGGACCGGCCTGGAGGCCGGCACCCGCTACCTCGGACTCCTGGAGTACGACGGTGCCCTGGCGCCGACCGTGCTGGAGGTCGACACCACCGACTGAGGGCTGCGAGCCACGCAGGGCGGCGATCCGGACGGGTCGCCGCCCTGTCGCACGTCCGGCCCCCTCTGCACTGGATACCCGGTATGCACCTGTGGTAGACACTGCATACCGGGTAGGCACCTCGCCACCCGCGTCCTCGGGAGGAGCCGACCATGTCGGTGAAGCACGCCCTGCTGTCGTTGCTGGAGCAGGAGCCGATGTACGGCTACCAGCTGCGACAGGAGTTCGAGTCCCGCACCGGCGGCACCTGGCCGCTCAACGTCGGGCAGGTCTACACGACGCTGACCCGGCTCGAGCGCGACGGTCTGGTCGAGGCGGCGGGCGAGGACGAGGAGGGGCACGAGCGGTGGCGGCTCACCGCGACCGGTCGCGAGGAGGTCGCGACCTGGTTCACGACCCCGGTCGCCCGCACCCAGCCGCCGCGCGACGAGCTCGCGATCAAGCTGGCGCTCGCGGTCACCGTGCCCGGGGTCGACGTCGGGACGCTGATCCAGCGCCAGCGCAGCGCCTCGATGGCCGCGCTGCAGGACTACACCCGGCTCAAGCGGCAGGCCGGCGCGGCGAGCACCCCGGAGCGGGCCGACCTGGCGTGGGGGCTGGTGCTGGACTCGCTGGTCTTCGGCGCCGAGGCCGAGATCCGCTGGCTCGACCACTGCGAGGCGAGGTTGCGTCGCGCCGCCCTGCAGGCCGCGCAGCCGGCCGCCGAGCCCGCCGCGA
>FWWL01010800.1_pt1 | contig 10345 bp, 5 predicted proteins | sample 2228331 | NCBI WGS metagenome assembly FWWL01 (sample SAMEA103939775, study PRJEB20133) | metagenome
GTTTTTTTAGAAAAGCGCCTAAAAGGCCCGTCCTGGGGCTAGGCCTCCTTTCTTAATTCCAGGGGGTTCAACACCTATTTTGAGAGAGTGTCCTAGACACCCCCAATTTTTAAGGAAAGTGCCCTAGGCACCCCCTAAGTGTTCCCATTACTCTGAAACTTTGAATGTGTTAATTCTAAGAAGTTTCACTCCCTAAGATTGTATTGCCCTAAAGATGTAAAAACTCATTAATTTTTTCGAGGTAGTTATCTGGATTTTTTCTGATTATATCTATGATTGCGCTACCAACTATAGCTCCATCAGAAATTTCTTTTGCCTTGAGTATCATTTCTCTATTCTTTATTCCAAAACCTATGGCTACCGGTACGTCTTTAATAGATTTTATATCTTTAACTTTTACAGCTAAATGTTCCCATGCCAGATCATCTCTCACACCAGTAGTCCCATACGAGCTCACCAGATATATAAAACCCGTGGAACTCTTTACAATCTTACTCATTCTTTCTTTTTTGGTATTTGGTGCAACAAATCCTACTGTAAGCATTCCATTTTCTGATAATATCGAACTTATATTCTCTATTTCTTCTATAGTAATATCCGGTATTATAATACCGTCAACTCCAGCAGATCTTAATTCTTTAACCTTATTCTCAAAGTTGACAAAAATATTATTATAGTATCCCATCAAGAAAATACCTACATTATCTGAAAGTTCCCTAAGTTCTTTACAAACTTTGACAATATCACTGAAATTAACCTTGTTTTGTAAAGCTACCTGAGAAGAAAACTGTATAACTTCACCGTCAGCTATAGGGTCAGAAAAAGGAAACCCTATCTCCAGAATTTGAGCTAGATTATTTTTTACCAGAAACTTTGCGATTTCAAAAGTTTCTTTAACAGATGGATATCCAACCGTCAGGTATACTAGTGTTGGTTTGGTATAAAACAGCTTTTTCACTCTCAAAATAGGTTCTATCATTCTAATCAATTAAGAAAGTGATTCAATCTTTACTTTTGTCAGAAGAGGTCTAAAACCTTTTTTTCTTCTCCAGTTAACCTTATGTCTGTATTTGAAAACAACTATTTTCTTACCCTTGAAGTTTTCTTTTATGGAAGCAATAACCTTTTTCCCAGAGACATAAGGCGTCCCAAAAACCGCTTCCCTATCAGAAATTACTGCTAAAACTTTGTCAAACTCAACCTTCTTACCAACCTCTAAATCCAAATTGTCAACCACTAGTACATCACCTTCTTTTACTTTATACTGTTTACCTTTTATATCGACAATATAATACATACTATAATACCTCCATATTAGTAGCTAGAGAAAAATCAAGAAGAAAAACAAAATCGAGAAAAAAGCTAGCGTAAGTTCTCTTGAAGTCTTGATATTTTATAGACTTTGTTGAAATCTTTGCTATACTACTAGCTTTATCAAGGACCATATCTTCAAAGTTTTTCGTCTTTTCACCACCAACTAAAATGTCGAATAGTGTGTCCATGACTATCTTTCTAGTTAGCCTCATGTAAGTAATATCCTTATAACTATTCAAATTCTCCATACCTAAGAAGATATGAACAGGATAGTAAGATGAAACATCAATAGCCTCGTATATTGTATCGAGGAGCGTTTCCTTGTAATCATTCTCACCCACCGAAATTTTAAAGTTTTTCAAAATTTGACGTATAAGAATATCTTTGAAACGCTCTATGTTGAACTTGTGGATGTGTTTTTTAAGATAATTAACTATTTCACCAGTAAGGTCTGTCTGGTTGTGCATCTTTTTAAATTTTTCCTCTTTACTTTTGATGATATCTTCACTTGATGAGAATTCTACAATCTTAGATATACTAATAACTGCTTTACTATCAATAACAACACCTTCAAGATCAGCATATATAACATCCAATAAGCTTTTAGGAATTGAAAGTTCAAAAATTTCTAAGAGTTTTCTACCATTAAAATCTCTCTTCAATTCCGGAAACTCTGATAGGAAAATACTCACAGGGATAGGAGATTCAAGCTTACTACTCAAAATGTAAAAACTAACAATATAATCTTTGTAAACATCATCTTTTATTTGTTTAACAGGTATAGTATTAGCAAATATTTTACTTTTCAAATCTTTCCAATCTATTGATTCTTCATCAATAACAATATTTTCATAAGATATATTTGAGATAACATCCCTAAGTTTATTTTCATCGTCTACTATAACCCTAGAATTAAAAGAAACTTTCACAGTAAATACATTATACTCATCAGATGACATCTCTCCAGGTATTTCGAACTTAGACTCACTTTTTTCTACTTTTCTACGAATTACTTTAAAGCTATTTATTTTCTGGCCAGCTTCTTTCGCTATAATTTCATAAAGCATTTCGGAAACGTTTTCTAAAAATTTCTCTTGTATTTTGTCTGAATAATTTTTCATAACAAGTTCAACTGGAGCTTTACCAACCCTATAACCCGGAATATGAGCATTTTTTCTCCAATATTCAACAGCTTTGTTAAAAGCTTGATCCAGGTAATCATCAGTTAGAAAAATCTCAAATATACTCACTCCTAGGTCTAGATCTCTTCTCTGAATTTTCATAGAATCTCCGAACAACTCAAAAACGTTTAAAAAATTTTAAATGGGAAACCATTATTATTTCAAAATAAAACCGACTTACAAAATTTTCTAACATTTGTTAAAACTGTTTAAAAGTCTCAAATCTTTATTTTTAGATACTAAGAGGACATGTCTTATAAACACAGCTGTTATCAAGTCTAAGGCCACAAGATTATTAGGATAGAAAATTTTCATAATTATAAATCATACTCATCCCACAGTTTACACATCTCACACATATTGTTAAAATTTTTAAGAACATGATCAGAATAGAAATTAACTTTCTTTAAACTGATATCCCTTATACTTTCCACAAAAACATTTCCAAGCAGAAAACTTAAGTTAGTATCCACTTCACAAAGTGGCACATTCCCATTAGGTAAAACAACAATAGAAGTCTGTATCTTATAACAGGGAATTCTCTCTGGTAGATTTAGGTCTATAGCGTTTATCTCTGGAAGCCTAGACCTGGATATTATAACATTATACCCATCAGATTTCAGTTTCAAATAGAATTCTTGAATACGATGGTTGTTGTAAATATTTCTAAAAACCTTTACGAAAATATTTTTTGGAAACTTTGATTTCAATTCTTGAATGTTTCTAATAACACTCCCAAAATCTATTCCGCTCTTCATACTGTAAAAGAGATCTTCATCAAGAGAAGATAAGTCAACAACTACCACAAAACTACTAAAATCATTATATCCTTTGACATTCTGAGACGATTTTAAAGTTTCGATCAGTTTTTCACTAATGTAAGGTAAAGAAGTATTGAGTATAAAAGTGATACCTTCAGAGATACTCTTTGAAACGAATTCCAATATGCTTTCAAAATTCTCGTGAAACATTGGTTCGTTGTAGATTCCTATCGAGAAAGCAAAATTCCTAGAAGTCTCCTTAGCTTGATTAAACAGATTTTCAAAATTTTCTAATTTCATGTCTTCTAGGTCAATTCTCCAGTTCGGTAGATATCGGTTGTCAACAAACCTACCAGAAATCTCAATCGAATAGAAAGTTGGTACTTCTAAAATAATCGAAGGATCTTTATTTATAATACTCAGTAGTTCTGCTGAAGAAGTTTCTAGAACATCAATATACTTAGATAACTTCTCGAAAGCTACTAAGCCTTTGTAAAATTTTGGAGAAAGATTCCATCGAAAAAGCCTTATATCTGGGTAATCTAATTGAGTGTAGTATATAGATTCGTCTAACTCGGTAGAATTTAATAAGTTTCTCAAAGGTTTTTTTACCTCACTAGCACTACTTAATCTAGCAATATTCAATTTCTCGCTTAGAAACTCAGAATTCCATATCTCGAACTCCATGAACTCTGGAAGATTGGGAATAAAAACTATATCGTATCCTAATTGAGCAATCCTAACAAGATCAGAAATTTTGGAGCTGCTTAGAAAAGGTGAAGAACTCCATGATATAACAACATATTCAAAATCCTTTACTGAGTTGACCAAATCATGAATGTTAGGTTTAATTTTTTTTACCTTATATCCCATTTTTTGATAGTTGATACCTAAATCCAATCCTAGATCGTCTATTATTATTAGCCCCACACCCATATGTCAGCAAAGTATATTCAAAAGTATCAGATTTTTTCAAAGTTATCATTATTCACTAAACCTATTGTCTAAAAACTTGCCTCCTTCCTTAATTCTAGGGGGTTTCACCCCCTAAGAATACCCCCGTTTTTTAGAAAAGTGCCATAGGCACAAGTGTCTTAGGCACCCGTCTTACCCACACTGATTGTCCATTTTAGAAGGAAAGATTTTTGCTAAATAGAAATTCCTGGTTAATGTCAGAGGTTTCTACTTAAGAATTTTTCTTAGTATCCTATTTAGGGTAACTCCCACCCACCCATCCCTAAGAGATTTCACAGGGGGCTTCCGCCCCCTAGTAATACCCCCAATTTTAAGAGGCTTATTTTAAGAGCCTTCCTTCTTTGAGTTAGGGGACTTTTGTTTGCTTTTACTTCTATTCAGGGTAACTTCCCACCCACCCATCCCTTAGTTACTTCTAGGGGGTTTCACCCCCTAAGAATACCCCTTTTTTGGTAAGTTACTTATAGGGGGCTTCGTCCCCTAAGAATACCCCTATTATTTAAGGAAAGTGCCTTAGGCACGAGGCTAAGCCTCTTTCCTTAATTGCAGGGGACTTCATCCCCCTATTTTAGAAAAGTGCCCTAGGCACCCTTAGGCACTAAGCATATCCACACCTTAAATAAGTTCCCACCAAAGTTGGTATTTTCGACTAGTAATATCTAAATTAAGTGCGACATATTTGAATGTTTTTACTAATTTGAGTGAGAGATCTTTTTAATGAGTAGGAATGTGATATCATCTCTGACTCTACACTGTGAGATGAGTTCCAGAATTTTATCTTTTATTTCTTCTAATGATTGGTTACCGTAGTTTTTGAGGATTTCCAAGGGTTTATTTTCCAGCATTTGCCCATCTAGTTCAGACTCTGTAAGACCATCTGTGTAGAGAAGAATTATATCTCCTTCTTCTAGCTTGAATTCAAGGTCTACCTCTCGCCTGCCAGGAATATCTACACCTAACCATATTCCTTCAGTAGGTAAAACTTCTATGTCATTTTTAGATTTTCTATAAATCCATATATCCTGATGTAATCCTGCGTACTTAACATTTCCGTCTTTACTGAGTTGTAAAGCGTTTATAGTTACATATTTCAACTCATCTTCAAAAGCATTTTGGATATTGTAAGTAATTGGGATATTTGCGATTTTAAGTAACTCACTAGGAGATCTATCAGGGTTTTCTCTTATAAGGGTTTGAAAAGCAGTCTGAACCATGGTCATTATTTGCCCCGAGGCAAACCCATGTCCTGAGACATCACCTATAAGCACCCAAACGTATTCATGACCATCTATGACATCGTAGTAATCTCCACCGACTTCATCAGCAGGTTTCATAAAACCTAATATTTCATATCCTTTTACTTTTGGTTCCTTAGGCAAAAGGCCTATTTGTAGTTTTTTAGCCAATTCCATTTCTGTCTCTAAACGGGCAGATTCTTTGACGCGATTTAGCAGGTCTATATTTTGTAGAGCAATAGATGCCTGAACCAACAAAGCCTTTATTGTTTTAACCCTATCATGTGTAAACATACCCTTACTCATGTTATTTTCCAGGTAAACCATTCCTACCCTTTGACCTGTGCGATATACTGGGGTAACAATTATAGACCTTACCATATTCTTAACAATATACGGATCATTCAAAAGTAAAGGTTCTTCTTGCGCATCCTGAACCACGAGTTCTTCTTCCTTTTGAATTGCGTAATTAATTACCTTCTGAGGTATATCTGCAAACTCATCCAAACTAATATCAACAGCTTGGGCATCTTGATCTGGTAGTTTTATAGCTCTAACAAATAACTTGTTATCTTTTTCATAAATAAAAACACCTTTCTCAGCACCTGTATTTTCGACAACCATACTAAGAATACGTGTTATAAGATTGTTGATATTCGTTTCAGAAATGAGAGTTTCGCTTGCTTTCATGATAGTAACAAAATCGATTGTCTGAGTACTGGTAGACGTTGTAGAAGTTCGAGTTGTATCACTTGTTATTTCTCTCTTCGGTAACCGAGAAACTAATGATGGGTACTTTTCAAGTAGAAGTTTAGTTTTGCTTACAGCTCCATACCTTCTGTAAATTAGTATAGCCTGCATTATATCCTGTTCTGCCATAATTTTTTCACCTTGAGATTCCCAAAAATGTGACCTAAGTTCAAATCCCAAAGCTTCGTAAAACTTATATCCATTTTTGTGGGCACTTTCTATAGCTTTACCATAAAAATTTATTGCATTCCATGGTTTGTTATTAAGTTTAGCTAATTCAGCTTCTAGAAGAAAATAATAATGAGAGTAATTTCTTGGGTTTAACCTAAACCATTTCTTGAAAAGATGTATAGACTTCTCTAAAGTTCTTAGATATTTCCTTTTTCCTTGAAAACTAAATAGTTTTGCTGAAATTAGACCTATAAAGAATATATAGATAAAGTAGACAGGTGTTGATAGAGCACCAGGATCAAAAGTAGGAATATTTAAACATTCCTTATATGCTTTTTCATAATCTCCATGAAGGTAATATAGAATTATTTTGTACAGACTCAGATACCTGAGGATAAAAACGTCATTTTCTTTCTCATGGATTGGCTTTAGTATACTCTCCTTATACCATTCACCCTCAAAGGATAATGATTCCTGAGATTTACCAGTTATGTTATCGACATATTGTAATACAAGTCTAGATACTATCTCCTGAGATCTCTGCGAAAGTCCATGTATAGACTGAACATTCTCTCTTATATATTCTCTGGCAATAGTAAGAGATGAACTTATCTGCCATAAGTGTAAATTCATAACCATAAGAGCATATGCTGCAAACTCTATCTCACCTCTACTTATACATATTTCATATACTTTGGAAAGTTTCTCCGCAATGTCGTGCTGAGGATAAAACCAAAAATAAAGAAATGAAAAATAAACAAAATAACAATTAGGAACATAATAATCATATCCCATTTCCTCGATAAGGAAAATCGCTATATCTGAAAACCATTTAGCTTTTTCTTTACTACCTAATCCAGAGAATATAATTCCACAAACCATGAAAAAAAACGGTGTTGGATCAAAAAAACCTTTTCTAACAGAGAGTTCCGCACCGAGAAGGTTAATGTAAATGTTTAGTAGGGGCGAAGAAAAGTATGCTATAGGAGAGAAAGAAATCAGCAATTCTGCCTGTTTTGTTAGTATAGGATCTGTATTTTTCGATGTTTTGATCAGTTTATCTTTAGTAAGACCTTTTGTAATCAGTGAAATTCTTGTGATCATGGATAATATAGTTAATTTACCAATCTTCTTAGGTATCCTCATAGAAAGCATTGAGGCAAGTTTATAAAATACATTTTTAGCTTCATGATACTTTTCCTGAGATCCTAGTGCTTTCATCCATAGTATCCATAAATCGAAACATCTAATCTCATTATAACCTTTATCTTTCAGAAAATGAAGTATTTCTTCAAGTTTTTCATAATCACCAACATAATAAGACGATTTTGCATAATATGAATATAATGGAAAGAAAAATTCACTACCCGATTCAAGAGAGACACTTGAAAGTAACTTGGATAGAGAGTTATAAGTCGAAACAAATGCACCGGAAATTTTGTTTTGTTCAGAAACTCTACAAGCTAGACTAAGTACCGAATTTATCTCTTCAGGAGAGAAAAACTTTATACCATCTAGAGCTCTTTCTAAAACAAAATACAATTTATTTTCATAGTTTTCAACTGGTTGCTTTAAAAAGTATGAAGAAATAAGGTAGTTTGCAAAATTTCTTTCTTCCTCGTTTAGAGCATTGTAGAAACCTTCTCTGGTAACTGGATGAGCCCAATGTATCATTCCATCCTTAAACTGAAGGACCTTTTTATCAAGCAAAGGCATGATCTTTTCGATCAAAGTATCTTCAGAGATATTGAAAATTTTAGCAACAGTTGAAGGTTCAAATCTAACACCAAAGCAAATAGCAACAGAAATTATCTTTTTGATATCTTCACTGTAGGATTCTAAAATAGAACGGGAAATTTTGCTATCTTCAACTAGCTCAAAACCCGAAATTTTCTCTTCATCCCATCTCCATCCTCTGTATCCGTCAAGGTATATTAGATCATTTCTCTTGAGTTCTGAGATAAACTTCTCGAAACTAAGTGGATTTCCTTTGGTTTTCTCAAGGATAATAGAAGATAATAGAGAAACTTTAGTCTCGGGTGTATGTAAGATCTTACTCAAATACTTGGTAATGATACGTTTATCCCAAGGAGTAGTTATAATTACATCATGAATATCAACTTTAAAAGAGGTTTCAAAACTTTCCCATTCATTCTTGTTACCTTGGAAGGTCGTAAAAACAATTAAATAAGGAATATTTTGCCTGAGGAGATATGAAAATAAAGCTATACTCTCAGGATCTGAATATTGGATGTTATCCAAAGTAAGGGAAATAGGTCTATTCTTACTAGCAATCATTCTCACGAATTCTGAAAAAAAGTAAAATAGTTTATTTCGAGCGGAAATTTGATCCATACTTCCAACTTCACCTTTTACCTTAAATATACTCTCAATATCCGGCAAAAACGATGTAATGATTTTACCATCTTTAGTAAACTTACTCTCCCAATTCTGCTTAATCACATCTTGTTCTGATGGAGACAAAAAACTAAACTGTCTGAAAAAATCGTATAAAAATTGCCTTAGCCCGTGATAGGAGGTATTTTGCCTGTCGCTAGAGAAAGTTATTCGAATATCCCAAATACTTCTCTGCTCTCTAAACTCACGAATCACCGTGTTTATCAGAAAAGTTTTTCCTACTCCTTTTTCCCCAATTATCACAGCATGTTGAAAACTTCCAAGTAAAACTTTCCTAGTCATTTCTAGAAGGATCTTTTTTTCTTCATCTCGACCATACAATTCTTTTGAAAACTCTAATTCTAAAGGAAAATCTCTTGTTGCTATTTTGAATGTAGAAAAATCTTTACCTTGTTGTGTAAACTTATACAAATTATGTAGATCAAACAAAAGTCCATAAGTATTCTGATAACGTTTTTCTGGGTCTTTTTCTAAAAGTTTCATAACAATGTCTGAAAGAGGTTTTGGACAAGATGATATTTCATGAAGAGGAGTGGGTTTTAAACCTAAATGCGCATGAATCCATCCTGCAATATCAGAAGCGTTAAAAGGCAAAATACCACTCAACATCTCGTAGAATACAATCCCTAGAGAATAGAGATCACTTCTATGATCTACTTTGAAAGAAGTTCGACCAGTCTGCTCAGGAGACATATAAGGAAGGGTACCTTCAAATAAAAAAGTTCCTATATTATTTTCATTTCTCGAGATATCAAAATCTGTCAGATATACACTCTTCTGAGATAAAAGAATATTACTAGGTTTTATATCAAGATGTAATACCCCCCTTTTATGAACTTCAGAGAGTATAGATGTTATACGAATAGCTATAGGTAAAAAAGTATTCAAAGGTAAACCAGATTTATATTTTTTTAATAGTTTTTCAAGAGTAATACCCCTAAAATACTCGAGTACCAGAGCAGGTGCACCTTCAAATTCTCTAAGATCATAGACTTTTATAATACCGTCTATGTTGAGTTTAACAAGAATGTCGTATTCTCTACGAAATCTCAAAATTTCTTCTGCTTTAATTAAGGGAACGTTAAGAACTTTTATAGCAACTTCTTTCCCATCGGATAACCTCTTACCAAAAAATACCCTAGATTTGCTGGTTTCAGAAATAGTAGATATAATCTCATACTCTCCACTTAAAGGTTCAAGAAATCTCATACCCAAATACCCTTGCTAAATAAAAGAATAAAAGATAAATAGACAAAACTCAACAAGTTGACTAAATTAAATTTTATTGGAGAATTACTGTGATTTCCAGACAACTTTTCATTTCTTAGTTTTCATACTCCATAGATTACTGCTTCAACAGTAACTTGAGCAAAAATTTATTATTCCAGAAGTCTTGAAATTTACAACATACTTTCATAGTAAAGTGCTTTTGGCAAATATCAATTAGAAGTATATCTACTTCAAAAATTCAGGATAAGTACAGAGGTTTCTACTTAAGAATTTTTCTTAGTATCCTATTTAGGGTAACTCCCACCCACCC
>FWWL01010804.1_pt1 | contig 10343 bp, 8 predicted proteins | sample 2228331 | NCBI WGS metagenome assembly FWWL01 (sample SAMEA103939775, study PRJEB20133) | metagenome
GGATGTTTGAAGAGGTTTGGCTCCCGCGCATGCAGGCGATGTGGCGAGAGGACATGCAGCGGATGTTTGGCGAAGTTTGGCTCCCGCAAATGCAAGCCCTTTGGCGGGCGGATATGGAGCGGCAATTTGAGGAGACATGGTTGCCCCGCTTGCGCGCTGCGTGGCGGGAGGACTTGTTTGCAGAAGTGCGCAGCATTCACGAGCGGTTGGATTCCCTTTCCACGATGGTCATGCAGTTTGCTCAGTTGCGGGCGGAGGAGGTGCAAGCCCTTTCCAATTTGGTTCGGGAGTTGGCGGTGGAGGTTCGCTCCCTTCGCTCAGAAATAGACCGCATCAAAGCCCATGTGGGGTTGAGTTGAAAACTCCTGCCATCGCTGGATTTTGAGTGCAAACCGCCGTTCCTCCTCTGTCCTTCATTACCCCAATCAGCGTTCAGGGAAAATCCCGTTTACATGGCGGCTACCTGTGCTATCCTTTTGTGTTGCCTTTGAGTTAGTGAGTTGCTGCAGCCTTGTTACCCAAACCCAAATGTGCTACGGAGGTGTGCGACTGTGGCGCGTAAGCAAAAGCGCATCTACTTGTTTGAAGAGGGCAAAGCGGAGATGCGAATGTTGCTGGGCAACAAAGGGGCAAACTTGGCGGAGATGACCAACTTGGGGTTGCCCGTCCCGCCCGGCTTCACCATCACCACCGAGGTGTGCCGCGAGTATTATCGCAACGGGCAGAGGTTGCCTGAGGGGCTGACCGATGAAATCCGCCAGTATATGGCGAAGGTGGAAAAGAAAGTCGGTCGCAGGTTCGGCGACCCTGAAAACCCCCTCCTCGTCTCCGTCCGCTCTGGTGCTCCCGCGTCCATGCCAGGCATGATGGACACCATCCTGAACTTGGGGCTCAACGATCAGACGGTGCAGGGGCTCATCAAGCAGACCAACGATGAGCGGTTCGCTTACGATGCGTATCGGCGGTTCGTGCAGATGTTCGGTGACATCGTGATGGGCGTTGAGCGGGACGAGTTTGAGCACATTTTGGACGAACTGAAAGCCCGCCGCGCCCAAGAGTTAGGCAAAGACCCGAAAGAGGTGCGGGACACTGACTTAACCGTGGAGGACTTGAAGGAAGCCGTTCAGCGCTTCAAGGCGCTCATCAAAGAGAAGACGGGGCGCGACTTCCCCGATGACCCATGGGAGCAACTGTTCATGGCAGTGGAAGCCGTCTTCCGCAGTTGGAACAACCCTCGCGCCATCAGTTACCGCCGCATCAACAACATCCCCCACGACTTGGGGACAGGGGTCAATGTCCAAACGATGGTCTTCGGCAACATGGGTTGGGATTCAGGCACTGGCGTTGGCTTCACTCGCGACCCTGCAACAGGCAAACCAGGGCTTTACGCCGACTACTTGCCCAATGCCCAAGGCGAAGATGTGGTGGCGGGCATCCGCACCCCTATGGATATCCAATGGCTTGCCCAAAACATGCCCCACATCTACCAAGAACTGTTGGGCTATGCCCAGCGCTTGGAGCAGCACTACAAGGACATGCAGGACATTGAGTTCACCGTGGAGAAGGGCAAACTCTACATCCTGCAAACCCGCACGGGGAAGCGGACGGGGATTGCGGCTCTCCGCATCGCTGTTGACATGGTGCACGAGGGCATGATTACTCCCGACGACGCCATCTTGATGGTGGACGCCCGCTTGCTGGAGCAACTGCTCCACCCACAGTTTGAAGAGCAGGCTCTTAAAGGGGCAAAGCGCATCGCCAAAGGTATCGCTGCATCCCCTGGTGCTGCTGCTGGACGTGCCGTTTTCACTTCCGAAGACGCTGTTGAGTGGTCTAAACGAGGCGAGCGGGTCATTTTGGTGCGGCGGATGACTTCGCCTGACGATATTGACGGGATGCACGCAGCACGCGGCATCTTGACCAGCGAAGGAGGGCGCACCAGCCACGCCGCCGTCGTTGCCCGCGCCATGGGCAAAACCTGCGTAGTAGGCTGCCGCGACATCGTCATTGACTACGAGCAGAAGCAGTTCATTGTTAACGGCATTGTCGTCAAAGAGGGCGACTACATCAGCATTGACGGCACCAATGGCGTCGTGTATCTGGGCGATGTGCCCGTGGTGCCCAGCGAGATTATCCGCGTCATCACGGGTGAGATGAAACCTGAAGAGAGCGAACTCTACCGCTACTACGCCGAGTTCATGTCGTGGGTAGATGAGCGGCGCAAGTTGGGCGTCCAAGCCAACGCTGACAAGCCCGAAGAAGCAAAGTTGGCGCGACTGCTGGGCGCCGAGGGCATCGGCTTGGCGCGCACCGAGCACATGTTCTTTGCGCCCGAACGGTTGCCCCACTTCCAGCGCCTCATCCTCGCCGATGACCCCAAAGAGCGGGAAGAGGCAATGGCAAAGATTCTGCCCTTCCAACGCGAGGACTTTTACGGCTTGCTCAAGGAGATGGACGGGCTGCCCGTAATTATCCGCTTGCTGGACCCGCCCCTGCACGAGTTCCTGCCCCACACCGAGGAAGAAGCACGGGAGTTGGCGGCGCAGTTGGGCAAGCCCTTTGAGGAAGTCTGGACGAAGACGCTGCGGCTCCACGAGCACAACCCCATGTTGGGTCATCGCGGTTGCCGCTTGGGCATCACCTTCCCCGAAATCTACCGAATGCAGGTGCGCGCCATCATGGAGGCTGCCTGCCAACTCAAGAAGGAAGGCTACAACCCCAAGCCCAAGATTGAAATCCCGCTGGTCGGGCACATCAACGAGTTAATTGTCACCCGCCGCGACGCTGAGGAAGTCGCAGAGCAGGTTATTGCGGAAACGGGCGTTCGCGTGGACTACCTGATCGGCACAATGATTGAAGTCCCGCGCGCTTGCGTAACCGCCGACCAAATCGCCAAAGTGGCGGACTTCTTCAGTTTCGGCACCAACGACCTGACCCAGACGGTGTTCGGCTTCAGCCGCGACGATGTGGAAGCGAAGTTTATGGCGGACTACTTGGAGGAAGTGCCGGGCAAAGAAGGCACGCCCATCCTGAAAGCCAACCCCTTTGAGGTCCTTGACCGTGAGGGCGTGGGCGAACTGATGCGCATCTGCGTCCAGAAAGGGCGTGCCACCAAGCCTGACTTGGAGATTGGCATCTGTGGCGAACACGGTGGCGAGCCCAACAGCGTTTGGTTCTGCCACGAAATTGGGCTCAACTATGTCAGTTGCTCTGCCTTCCGCATCCCCGTTGCGCGGTTGGCAGCGGCGCAAGCCGCCGTCCGAGAGCAGCGCGAGGCTGCCAAGAAGGCAGCGCGGAAGGCACGCAAGCAAGTCGTAGAAATCCGTGACTAATCCCCTTGACAGCAAGGAGAGGGCGGGGGCACACCCCGCCCTTTTTCCTTTTGCCCCTTTTGCTCCTTTCTGCCCCCGCTGCGTCAAAGTAATCAGCGGTCGGCATTTGTTGAGCCGCCGCTCTGAATTTGGGCGCGCAACGCCCCTTCACCTGTGAATGGGGAGGCGAAGAAACCATGCTGTGGGAAATGTTGCAAGTGGCATGGGATAGTTTGATGACCAATCGGCTGCGGTCTGTCCTCACCACCTTAGGTGTGCTAATTGGCGTTGCCTCCGTCATCACCATGTTGGCTATCGGACAGGGAGCGCGCGAGCAGCAAATGGAACTTATCCAACGGATGGGCGCCAATGTGGTGCTGGTTTTCCCAGGACAAGCCCGTCGAGGTGCTGTTTGGGCAGGCATCGGTTCCGTGCAAAGTTTGACCCTTAAAGACATTGAGGCGCTCAGCAAAAGCAATGCCCTGATCGTTCAAGTGGCTGCCGAAGTGAGGCGAGGAGCCCAAGTGGTTTACCGGCAAAAGAACACCAATACCAGCGTTTTGGGCGTCACTGCTAACTACCCTGCTGTCCGTGCCTTTCAAGTAGAACGGGGGCGCTTCTTCTCGGAGCAAGAAGATTCAGCGACGGCTCGGGTCGCCGTCTTGGGGCAAACGGTGGTCGCCAACCTGTTCGGCGAGGGAGCCAATCCCATTGGGAAAGTCATCCGCATCAATGGGACGCCATTCAAAGTCATCGGCGTCTTAGCCAAGAAGGGCGCTATGGGTCCCTTTGACCAAGATGACCTCATCATGGTGCCTCTGCGGACAGCCATGTATCGCCTTTTCGGCACCGAGTATTTGAACACTCTCAGCGTGCAAATTGTCCGCAACGATTTCGTTACCGCTGCGATGCAGGAAATAGAGCGCACGCTGCGGCGCAGTCATCGGCTTCCCCCCAACAAGGAAAACGATTTCATCATGCGCCCCCAAGCGGAGTGGGAACAATTGGCGGAGCAAACTTCCCGCCTGTTCATCATTCTCCTGCTCAGCATCGCGGGTGTCTCGTTGGTGGTTGGCGGCATCGGCATCATGAACATCATGTTGGTCTCCGTTGCGGAGCGCACCCGCGAGATTGGCATTCGCAAAGCCATCGGCGCCAAAGCGAGCGACATCCAGTTACAGTTTTTGCTGGAAGCGGTCATGCTCAGCCTCTTCGGCGGCGGCTTGGGCATTTTCTTTGGCATCGCCGCTTCCTACGCCATTGGTAAAATCGCTGGTTGGAATATTGTCGTCACGCCCTTTTCTATCCTCTTAGCCTTCACTTTCGCCGCAGCGGTTGGCATCTTCTTTGGCTACTATCCCGCCCGCAAGGCGGCTCGCTTAGAGCCTGTGGAAGCGCTGCGCTATGAGTGAGGTGCTGAAAGCAAAGGAAGCAAAATGTCAAGGAGGTGCGCTGCGATGCTTCGTTGGATGGGCATTATCATCGTCGTGTTGGCAACGGCTGCTTTGGTGGGGGCACAACCGCCACCGCAGGTGGCTGCCCAGTGGCAAAAGTTCCGCGAGGAGCACAAGTATCACTTCCAGTTGCGGGAAACCTTCCTGAAACTCGGCGAGTTGGAGAAGAAGGGTGGGCAAACAGCCCTCACGAAGGAGCAGGCAAAGAAACTGCTGGCACTCTTTCAGCCCTTGACGAAGAAGGAGAAACTCACCGCTGACGAAGCAAAGGAAGCCCTGCGGCAGATCAAAGCCATTTTGCGCCCTGACCAGTTGAACGCCTTGCAGCGGATTCAACTTCCCCGCATGAGACCTGGTGGCGGTGCTGGCGGACCTTCGGGCGGTCCTGGCGGACCACCTGGCGGACAACCCGGTGGCGGTCCAGGTGGTGCTTCTGGAGGCGGACCTCGCTTTTACTCATACCAGATGCGTAACTTTAACCCCTTGTCGTTGGTTGTCAAAGTGGACCCCAAATCCCCTGCTGCCGAGTGGGCAAAGCGGCGGGCAGAACGCATTAGGGGAGTGCTCAGTCTTCTGGAGAAGAAAGCGAAGTGACAAGGCACAAAGCCGCCCTAAGGCTCCGTTGGATGGCGCCCTCCAAGGCGTGGCGTTCGCCCTTGACTATTGCCTATTGCGAAAGGTGATGTTAAACTGTTCGGACGAGGGTGCGAGAGAAACGGTATCGCTCAGGGGCTCAAAGGGGGTGAAGCGCACCGCCATCTCTGGAGGGTTCGCACTGTGGAACCAGTGCGTAACATCTTGGAACAAATCGTAGGGCAATTAGCCTCGCCCGAGTGGCTCAAGAGCGTCCTACAACTCAAGTGGCGACAAATCGTCGGCGATCAGTTGGCGAAGCGCTCGCAAGTGCGGCAAATCCGAAACGGTGTGGTAACGGTCGTTGCCAGCAATCCCGCTATTGCTAACGAATTGCAGTTTCGCAAGGACGAACTGCGCCAACGCATTCGCGAAACGGTTCGGTTTGAGCCCACCGATATTCGCATTCGGATAGGCATCGTTCAACCGGAAGAAACCCTTCGCAGCAGACGCTTGGAGCGGGATCTGGAACGCATCGTGCTCACCCCTCGCGAGCAGGCTCTTATTGAGCAAACAGTCGCTCCCATCACCGATCCTCAACTTCGGGGGAAAGTGGCACGGGTGTTTGAGCAGTTCCTCAAAATGAACCAGTGGAAGCGGCATCACGGATTCAAAGAGTGCCCTCGGTGCAAAGCCCTTTATCGCGGGCGTCGCCTCTACTGCCCCGTTTGTCGGGTGGAGTTGCGAAGTTACCTTGTCCGCAACTGATCAAGTCCCCTAACTCTCTCGTCCCCACCAAGCATCACGACCAAGCATCGTGCGTCTTGCTGCAATGGCACACTATTTTCAGGCACGCGTTTGCGTTGCTTTCGGCTTGACGGGGATGGAAGGAAAGGTGAGCAAAGATGCGAGTGCTTCTCTACACGGGCAAAGGGGGAGTTGGCAAAACCAGTGTCTCAGCAGCGACGGCACTGCGATGCGCAGAGTTAGGTTACCGCACTCTGGTCATGAGCACTGACCCGGCTCACTCACTGTCCGATGCTTTTGCCCAATCTATCCGCAGCGAACCAACGCCGTTAGCGGAAAACTTGTGGGGCTTGGAGATAGACCCCTTCCGCGAGATTGAGGAAAATTGGGCAACGGTTAAAGACTACCTCTCCACCCTGTTCTCCTCGCAAGGGGTCAACGATATCGTTGCAGAGGAACTGTCTATCTTGCCGGGCATGGACGAACTCTTTAGCCTGCTGAAAATCCGCCAGTTTTACGAGCAGGATGCCTACGATGTCATCGTAGTGGATTGTGCGCCCACAGGGGCAACGCTGCGCTTGCTCCACTTCCCCGAGATGATTGGCTGGTATATGCGGCGGCTGTTCCATGTGGAGCGGAAAGTGGTGGGCACCATCCGTAGGTTCCGCGAGGAACTCTTTTCCGTGCCCCTGCCCAGCGACGAGGTCTATGACACGGTAGAGCGCCTCTACCAGCGGGTCGGGGAGATGAAAGCCGTCTTAGCCGACCCCAAGGTCACCTCCATTCGGCTGGTGCTCAATCCCGAGAAGATGGTCCTTGAGGAAACTCGCCGTGCCTTCACCTACTTGAACTTGTTCGGCTTCGTCTGCGATGCAGTGATTGTCAACAAGGTGCTCCCCGAGGAAGTGACGGACCGCTACTTTGCGGAGTGGAAAGTCTCTCAGCAGCGTTACTTGGAAGAAGTGGAAGCCTCTTTCGGCGACTTGACCATCTTCAAGGTGCGCTTTTACGAACGCGAGGTGGTTGGGATAGAAGCGCTGAAGCAAATGGCTCAGGACCTTTACGGCGACCGTGACCCCGCTGAAGCGCTGACGACCAACAAACCGTTGCGGATTGTGAAGCGGGGTAGCGATTATTGGTTGGAGTTGCACCTCCCGTTCGTGGAAAAGGGAGCAGTGCAACTGCGCCGCAAAGGGGACGAACTCATCATCCGTGTGGGCACCATCAAGCGTCACTTGGTGCTCCCTCACATCTTAGCCAAGCAGGAACCGCAAAGCGCCAAGTTGGAAAACGGCGTCCTTTCCATTCGCTTCAGCCCATCAAAACGGTGAAACCCGCCTTCAAGGAGCAACGCAAAGGCAATTGGCTACAGGCTCTTGCTGCCTCGTTCCAAGATGATTTTACCCGTCCGCACGATTTCACGGATGCCAAAGGGGCGCAGCAGTTCAATGAGGGCGTCAATCTTGTCCGAACTACCCGTGATTTCAATGGTCATGGTGTCCGCGCCCACATCCACGATGGATGCGCGGAAAATCTCCACCAGTTGGATGACATGGGGGCGCTGTTCCAATTCGCAGTCCACCTTGACCAATGCCAACTCCCGCTCCACAACCTCTTCGCCCGTGTGGTCGTGGACCTTGATGACATCAATGAGTTTGTTCAGTTGTTTGGTAATTTGCTCAATGGTGTCATCGTCGCCACCCACCACGATGGTCATGCGGGAGGTCTTGGGGTCATCGGTGATGTTCACCGCTAAACTCTCAATGTTGAACCCGCGCCGCGCAAAGAGTCCCGCAATCCGAGCCAGAACACCCGGTCGGTTCTCCACCAGCACGGACAAGGTGTGCAGCCGATAGTTGTTTCGCCGCCCATTGTCTGACGGCATGGCGGTGTCAATCCCTCCTTTGGGCATTACCCCTTTGCCTCTTCGTTTTACGGTAGCAAAGATTTTAGCACGCGGTCGCCCCGTTGCACCCACGGGGGTTGCATCGGCAGACTTGTCTTGCTATAATTGTCGCAGCCCAAACGCCCTCGTAGCTCAGCGGCAGAGCGCACCCTTGGTAAGGGTGAGGTCCCGGGTTCAAGTCCCGGCGGGGGCTCCATCGCTTTTTGCAATGTTGCTGGAAGAAGGGGCAAGGGATGGAGCAAATCCGCAAGCAGCGAGCCGCCTTCCTGTCTGTCGCAGCAACCTCTTCCTTGACAATCATCAAACTCGCCGTTGGTTGGTGGAGCGGTTCAGTCAGTGTGATTTCGGAGGGGTTACATTCCAGTGCTGACCTATTTGCTGCCCTCATGGCATGGTTCGCTGTCCACCAATCTGGAAAGCCTCCTGACACCAAACATCCCTATGGACACGGGAAGTTTGAAAGCCTCTCGGGAGCCGTAGAAGCGCTCCTTATCTGGGTGGCGTGCTTGCTCATTGTAAGGGAATCCGTTATGCGATTGTTGCATGGTGAGGAAGTGGCTCAGCCGTTAGCAGCAATTGGAGTGATGGTGCTCTCCACCGTTGTCAACTTCATCGTTTCCGCTCACCTCTTCGCAGTAGCACGCGCAACGGAATCGCTGGCGTTAGAAGCGGATGGGTGGCACTTGCGCACCGACGCTTACTCTTCAGGGGCTGTCTTAGTAGGGTTGTTGTTCCTGTCCGCCACTGGCTGGCATTTCCTGGACCCCTTGTTGGCGTTGATCATCGCCGTTTTAATTGCGAAGGCGGGCTACGACCTGCTCCAAGAAGCCACTCGCCACCTTCTGGATGGCTCTCTTCCGTCTCGCGAAGAGACGCTTATCGCCGACATCCTCCGACAGCATGCGTCGCAGTTTGTTAACGCCCATCGCCTTCGGACCCGCCAAGCAGGCAAGCACCGCTACATTGACCTCCACTTGGTCGTCCGCGACGACATGACGGTGGAGGAAGCCCACCAACTTTGCGACGCGATTGAGCGGGACATTCAGAAAATGCTGCCCAATGCCGATGTCACCATCCATGTGGAGCCTGAGAGCGCATTTCGGGTGCAAGGGAAAGAGGACGAGTTTGAACAGCCACAATCCTCGTCGGCAAGGGGAGTTTCGTGACCATGCGCCCCGTTTGGCATTTTCTCGGCAGTTTCGTCGCTGTTGCTGGGTTGTTGGCTCTCTTGACAGGAGCGATACTGACGACATGGCAACGATGGCGTCTGTGGCAGCAGCGCTTGCAACCTGTCGCTACTAAGCCTGTTGTCACTAAACCTGCTCCCCCTCCCCTTCAACCTGTCCCACCCGGCTACAAAATTTTCGTTCTCTGCTACCACAACTTTTGCCCGCAAACGAACCGTTGGACGATCACGCCTCAACGCTTGGAAGCCCACTTGCAAATGCTGAAAGCGTTAGGGTTTACTTTCCTGACAATGAGCGAGGCAGTGGATTTGATGCAGGGGCGTTGGCGCGGTTCCCTTCCCAAGCGTGCGGTAGTGATCACAGTGGATGACGGTTACCAGTCTGCCTACACTGTTCTCTTCCCACTGTTGAAGCGGTATAAGGCGAAAGCCACCCTCTTCATCTACACGGAGTGGATTGGCAAGCGGCGGGGTGCGCTGACATGGGAGCAGTTACGCAAAATGGCTGCTTCTGGCTTAGTTGAGATTGCTTCGCACACTGTCACCCACCCTTATCCTCGTTGGCTGCACCGCCGTCTCGCCCCTGAACAATACCGACGAAAGATGCTGCGAGAGTTTGAGCAATCTAAGCGTCTGCTGGAGAAGCGGTTAGGCATTCGCATTGCGGGATTAGCCTACCCAGGTGGCTATGTGGATGGAACGCTAAAAGCCTTAGCGCAGCAAGCGGGTTATCGTTGGGCGGTCAGCATCAACCCTAAGCCCTTTACTGTCACTGCTAATCCTTATGCTATCCCCCGTTATGCCGTGAGTGAAGCGACGACGGTGATGGCGTTGCGGGCTTGGGTGTTGGGACAACCGTTGCAGGTGGCGTTGAAAGAGCCAGTCAGCAATGGACGCATTGTTCGCCGCCTTAAACACTGGCAACCATCAAGGGTTGCACTCACTGCTGCGTCACGACCAAACAAGCCCTCCAACCTTCACCGCACGAAAGGGGTGGGCAAAATTAAGGCTGCCGCTCAACGGTAGGTTCGTGAGCAAATCCTGCCCAGAGCGCCTCCATCTCCTCGGGCGTGGGGTGGTAGGAAAGCAAAACGAGGCGATATCGCAAAGTCAATCGCTCTCCTTTTGCAAGTCGCCCAATGCCTTCTTCTGGTGGCAGCCCGAAA
>FWWL01010808.1_pt1 | contig 10339 bp, 6 predicted proteins | sample 2228331 | NCBI WGS metagenome assembly FWWL01 (sample SAMEA103939775, study PRJEB20133) | metagenome
GGTGTGGGTGGGAGCGGGGTGTGGGTCGGTGTGGGCGGTAGGGGGGTGGCGGTGGGCGGGATGGGTGTATTGGTCGCCGTAGGCGGCAGTGGGGTGGCGGTGGGCGGGATGGGTGTGTTGGTTGCCGTAGGCGGCAGTGGGGTGGCAGTGGGCGGGGCGGGTGTGTTGGTTGCTGTGGGGGTAGGTGAGACTGCAGGCACTTGTGGGATCAATCGAATGTATGACCAGCCATAAAATGGATAGGTGCTTGTTCCGGGCAACATATCTGCCCGATTCACAAACATTTCGAATAATCCATTGGTGATGGTTACTGTCCCCAGGGTGTACTCGTAAAAGTTGCCGCTGTTACCGGTGGTTACGTCATAGGAGTACTGTTGAGGAGAGGCTGCGCTGTATCCCCAGTAGTATCTGAGATTGGCATGTTTGTACAGATTGGCGATCAGGGTATATGTCCCTGAAGGCACAGAAGCGTAAAAACGCATCAGAGGAGGTTGTTCTGAGGTTCCAGCAAAAATGCCCGGATATCCCCGTGGTTCATAGAGAAATTCTGTCCACTGGTTATCGGTGGCATTTAGCGCATTGACGTTTGTTGTGGTAACCAGTACAGGATCCTGATGCTGATCCTCATACAGGTTAATTTGAATGGGTTGCCCGGGTATTGGGGTAGGCGAAGGGGTAGGGCTTGGGAGGGTTGTGGGTTGCTGGGTGGGGTTCGGCGTTGAGGTGGGTTGAGCGGTAAAGGTTGGGGTGGGCTGAACTGCCGTGGCGGTCGGAGTTGGGGGATTCGTCGTTGGCGTAGAGGTTGGGAGAGGCGGCGGCGATCCTAAATCATAACTTACGGTGATGCTTCCATTGAAAGTCGGCACAGGCAGGAACAATCGTTGGATTTGACCATTGGATTCTGTGAAGACCATGAAGCGGGTGTCCAGATCGGTCCTTCCGGTTAAGGTAGTCTCAAGCAGTCCGGATGCGGGGTTGATCACACTGCTGGAAATTTGGGAGGTGTGCAATGCTCGGACATATTGGAGTGCGTAATCCAGGGTTACGAATTCCGGGTTGTAAGATTGCACTCCGTTATAAACTCCCGACAGGATGGATGTCCAGTTCCCGGATGAGATGTTTTGAATGTAGTACTCATGTGTGAATAAGGTTGCCAGTACCAGGCTGTTCAGAGCGCGGGAAATCTGGTTCACCCCACGAGTGATGGTTGCTGAAACGTTATTGTCGGGCGCCCACTCGTAAGCAGGGATGCCGCGCATTTCACTGAGCATGACCATGAATTCACCGTTCAGTTCCGGATGTCCCGAAATGGTCAAATCGTCTGCGTAATAAAATGGACGATTGTCGGTGACAATACAATCGGTACCCACCCATTTTCGGTAAGGACCAGCCTGAAGACAGAAACCGTCATATAAGCGCCCTGGAGGAACCGTGATGCCCACAAATTCCACGCCCCAGTTATTCAATCCAGTAAATGCATTGGTCCCAATTTCGTAATAATGGGGGATAACCAGTTTTGATACGGGAATCTGATTTTGGGTGTGCCACGCACTTCCATCCGCAAAATTCTGATTAATGACCGAATCGGGAAGGTTTCCTCCTCCTTCATGATTGAAGTAGAAAAAGTCCCATGGGCTTCTCGCATGGATCGATACGGTAACTGCCCCGGTATTCACAAGCGAATGCAGAGTATTCACGTCGGTAATTGTATCCAGAAAAATTCCTGTCCACGGGCGGAAGCCCTGATTTACTGCCGAAACCAGCCACGGGAACGGTCCTTCAACGTCATCAATGCGAAGGGTCACAAATGGAGGGAGGGCTTGCAGGACAAAAGGCTTTCTTGCTGCCCAGACGATACTTCGCCATACCATATCGTCCCATCCCTGCAGAGGACCCCAAATGACTGGATTCATCCAGGCGATTGAACTCCACTGGATTGCTCGTCCCTGCCCATAAATTCCCGCAATTAACAGGGGTTGATTGCCAAGCGAAAGCAAAACGGACGAATTGGCTCCTGGAATGATTCCTTGCGGGGTGATGGATCCAAACAGAGTATAGGAGGCATTGGTATTCTGATCCTGCAGAATATAGGAGCCAATCGAGGCTTGAGATTGCACCTGGGCTTGGCTGGAAGAAGTACCGCTGGTATACCCGAAGGAAAAGATGTTCTGAATAAATCCATACAGAGGGGTTGTACCGTTTTGGGTGAGGAATGAGTCAAAATTGACCAGCCCGGTTCCCTGGCTGACGGCATTGGTGATCAACTGTTGTTCGGAAGCATCCAGAAGGGTGCCGGATACATCCAGTTGTCCGTGTCCGATGATGATCAGGGCGTAGTCAGAAATTTGCGAGGGGAGCGGCGAGGTCGAAATATCTACTACGCTGTAGGCAACACCAAATTGATCGAGGTAAGGCTGTACCCATTGCTGAAATTCCCAGAACCGGGCGCTGGTAGAATTAACCAGCACCACAGCATCCGCCCGCTGAATTGTGGCTTGCGCTTTGACGGGCTGGTTGGGCATTCCTATCAACCCGGATATGAGAATCGCCAACAGGGTCAAAACGGAAATCAATTTGTGCAATTTCAACTTAATCATCTCACTCCGCTCCTCTCTTGTACACTTCCCTCGTTTTATGGCTGAAACGTGAAAATGGCTTGAATGACTTTTTCCTGTTCGTCTGGACTGAGGGAATAATAAAAAGGCAATCGAATCAAACGGTCACTGACGTCCTCGGTAATCGGACAATCTCCGGGTTGTCCTCCAAAGCGTTTGCCCATATCCGATAAATGTAATGGGAGGTAATGGAACACGCTGAGTATTCCCTGACTTTTCAGGTGTTGGATAAGCCCTTGCCGGCTTTCGAGATCAGGCATTAACAGGTAGTACATGTGATAGGCTTGTTCGCAGGTTTCCGGAACGATTGGGAGCCTGACCTGATTGTGTTCAGCCCAGGGTTTTAATGCCTGATCATAGGTTTCCCAAATGTCTTTACGTCGTGCCTGGATGGCATGTCGGGCTTCTAATTGACCCAGTAAGAAACCTGCCAGCATGTCCGAAGGCAGGTAACTGGAACCAATATCCACCCAACTGTATTTATCCACCTGCCCACGGAAGAAACGGCTCCGGTTCGTGCCTTTCTCTCGCAGAATTTCTGCGCGTTCGATGAAACGAGGATCGTTGATCAATAATGCGCCACCCTCTCCACAAGAAAAATTCTTGGTTTCGTGAAAACTCTGGGTAGCCAGTTGCCCAAATGTGCCAAGGTACTTTCCTTTGTATTTCCCGAATAATCCATGGGCGTTATCTTCGACAACTGCAATGCCGTACCGGTTTGCGATTTCCATAATGGTGTCCATTTCACACCCGACCCCGGCGTAATGGACGGGAACGATGGCTTTTGTCTTTGAAGTGATTTTGGTTTCCAGCAGGCTTTCATCCAGATTGAGCGTATCCGGACGGATATCCACAAAAACGGGCTTTGCACCTCGCAATACAAAAGCATTGATCGTGGAAACGAAGGTGAAGTCTGGAACAATGACTTCATCTCCCGGCTGAATTTCCAGCAACAGGGCGCTCATCTCCAGCGCATGGGTACAGGATGTGGTCAACAGCACCTTTGGAACTTCTAAAGTTTGCTCTAAAAAAGCATGACAGCGTTTGGTAAAGGCTCCATCCCCCGATACATGTCCGCTTTCGATGGCTTCCTGTAAATAGACGAGTTCCTTCCCGACAACGGTAAGGCGGTTAAATGGAATCACAATATTCTGCGAGGTTTTAATCATGTTTCCTGCCTGTTGGGGGTACTCCACCAGTGATACCAGATCTGCATGGATTGGGTGATGAAGCCACAGCGCTGATACAATCGTTGTGCCCGAATGTTTCTACCTTGCGTGACGACGGAAATTTGCTTGACCCCCTGTGATGCAAACCAAACCACAGACGCATTGACCAATGCAGACCCTAGCGCCTTACCCTGATGTTCTGGATGTACCGCTAAAAGACCTATTTTTCCCTCTGTTTCTTCGATATGGCAGGTAATGTATCCTGCGGGAACACCATTAACATCAGCAACCAGAGTCTGATTGGCAAACCCATTATAACTATTTTCAATCCAAATTTCAAACAATTTATCGCACTGTTCCGTTGCAAAATAGTTGTCATAATAGAAGCGGGAATCATGATGGCTTTGGCGGGCAATCCATTTCAGAATGGAAAGATCACTTTCCATGGCAGGGCGAACCATCGCTGGGTTTTGCATTTTCTCTGGAATGTTCCGTTCCAGTGTCACTCGAATGTCGGTGATATGAAATCCTGCTTGCTCAGCCAGTAAAGTTGTCTCTTTGCTTTCCGGATCTGCCAGGAAGTACAGGCAATCAATCTGGTGACTGCCTACCCACTCAAAGACTCTTTCAAGGATAGTTGGGGTGAGCCTGTTGGGCTTAATCCGTCCAATTCGTTTTTGAAAGAAAGAGGAATCCCATGGAAGGAATTCCACCAGAGATTCAGCCTCATGATCCATTTTGACGGTGCTCCTGCGAATCCGTCATTTCCTGAATGGTGTAGGTTGGACGTTCCATCAGGCGAAAATGCATGCGGGCAAGATATTCTCCAATGATTCCCAGAGCAAACAATTGCGCCCCTGAGAAAATGGCAATGATGGAGGCTAAAAAGGGGAATCCGGGGACACTTCCGCCCTGGATGATGTATCTTGCGATGACATAAACCAGTACCCCAAGCCCGAAAAGCGTAAAAGAAAATCCAATCAAACTGGCTAACTGCAAGGGGACGATGCTGAATCCGGTAATCATATTCACCGCATGGCGGACGAGTTTAACCAATGTGTATTGAGAATTTCCATAACGCCGGGGCTGAAAGTGGATGGGAACAGAAGTAAACCGATTGGCTCCCCAGGTCAAAAGCACGTCTATCGAAGGGTAGGCGCCCTGATACTGGGAAAACGCCTCTCGGATTTGGGTATGAAAAGCGCGAAAAGCACTCACGTTTCGGGCTGTTTCTGCCCCCATAGCGTTTTGCAGGGCGATTTTGGTCGCCTGTGAAGCCAGGTCTCTCCAGAGGTTATGTTGTTCCCTGATAGGGCGCCCATAGACAACCTGATACCCCTCGCGAATTTTTTCCAGCAATTGGGGAATTTCCTCTGGGGGATGCTGTAAATCATCATCCATGGTTACCGTAATCGGGTACTTTGCGCTTCGAATCCCGCACAATAGAGCATTGTGTTGTCCGTAGTTGCGCATCAGGTTGATCCCCCGTATCCATGGATATTGTTGAGAGAGCCGTCGAATGGTTTCCCAACTTCCATCTTTGCTGCCATCATTGACCAGCAGAATTTCAAAGTGGTCTGCCGTCTCAGGAAGTGATGCATTCAATCTTTGAATGAGTTCAGGTAAACTCTTTTCACTGTTGTAAACCGGAATCACAATCGAGAGATCCATACGTACTTCACCGCGTTCTTTTTCTGGAAATCCAGTAAACGACTCCCGCCAGAAAAACTCCTACCAATCCAAGGCTGATAAATGCTCCCAGCGCGGGGTTGTTCTCCAAATGATTTGCCTGAGCAGGGCTGAAGACTGTTGGAACCACGGTCTCAATAAGCGGCAGGGTGGGAGAGGGTGAAGGGGTTTCGGTGCTTTCAGGAAGAGGAAGGGGTAAATTCTGTTTGGGTAAAGGAGGCGCCTGGGTGATTCCGCGATTGTAGTACACCACGCTGGGAATGCCTTCCACTACCTCAAGCCAGACAACATGCAGGATATACCCTTCACTCACGGTAATGCGCATGTTTTCGGCAAAACCACGCTGACCAATGGGGGTCGAGGGTGTCCAGCCATTTCCCAGCCACTGCACATGCCAGGGCTGTTTGATAGACACGGCGTGGAGGGTGTTTTGACTGTCGGCTACCATGTCGTTCCACAGGGCACGCCCGCCGCCGCTCAATTCCGGGATAAAGGTATCGGGTTCGGACCAGGTTTTCCCGCCATCTCTGGACCAGACATGGTGACGTTCAACCGTTGGAGCGCCGTCCCAGGTGAGATGAATTTCCTGCTCTCCTACGGCTTCCACATCCACCAGAATCGGTCCGAAACCCTCAAGATATTTTTCCGGGCTGTACTCATCAATGAAGGTAGGATCTGTCCATGTCATCCCGCGATCTGTGGATTGTACATAAACGATGCGTCTTCCCGGAAAGGGCATAATGGTCCAAACGGCATGAAGTACTCCGCGACCATCCAGCGCCATTCTCGGATAGGCGGTGTACTCATCGTTTTGTCGAATTCCTGAAATGATGCGGATGGGTTTGGACCATGTGTTTCCACCATCGTCAGAACGAATGAAAATGGGCTCTTTCACATCCAGAGATGCGTACATCACGTAAAGCCTGCCCTCGGAATCATGGAGAAGAGCACTGGTTTCATTCACTCCAATGCCGATCATCAAGGGTTTACTCCAGTTTCGTGGATCTTCTGCACAGCAGGCAGGCGCCTGGGAGTAGTACAAACGGCTGTTTACGCCGCCAGTTCCCCAAATTGCGTGCAATATTCCGTCAGGGGTCACAGTAATTTCCGGAAATTCCGCTCCAAGCCCCGCCTCGGGAGAGACAAGCACATCCACGGGGGCAATCCATTTTTTTCCATCCCAGCGGGTGTAGTAAAGGGTATCACCATATCCAACAGGACGTTCCCGCTGGGTAGATTGTGACCACATGATATGTACATTCCCGGCAAGATCAGCGGCAATCGTTGGTTGCCAGGCTTGAATGGAAGAATCGGACAGGGGAATGGGTTCTCCCCATGCAACTGCACTCCCTTGAGCATGGACCGGACGTGAGCCCTGGGAAATGCTGTTGCAGAACAGCAGAAAAACAATCAAAGCAAGCGAGAGTTGAAATGGTTTAGTTTTCATTGTAAGTGGATGGTAACCCGTTTTGTTTGGAGCGGAAATCTTCAATTGAGTCTACGATGAATTGAGCCAGTACAGGTGCAATGTCCTGATTGGCATTCATTGTCGGGTGGTTGTCGGTTCCCTCTTTGTAGTCCTCCCTGAGCCGATTGTAGTTGGGGGAAGAGGGATCATTTTCTGCCAGCGCGCTGTATAAATCGAACACATATAAATTGGGCAGACCGCGCAGAAATTCAGGTGACTGAAGCCATTCAGCCATCTCACGCGCTCGTGCGCCCATGGCTTCGTCGGCTTCTGCGGAATTTAACGGCGGGGTGGTGAGGAGGATAAAGAGTTTTTCAGGGTGTTTTTCAATGAAGTCATGCATCACTTCATAGTAGGCTCGGGTTTGTGCTACGCTTTGGTCGTCGGGCAGAACATTTCCCGTAAAACAGGATTTCAGAATGATAACTTCGTATTGCATCAATCCACTGATGGCATTAACAGGCAATGGATATACGGGTTGCGAGAACAGTCTTGCCAGTCCCGGAGGATCCGTATCGTCATTGGGAATGTTAAAGTGAAATCCCAGATTTTGCCCCTGGGGATCGTTCAAACCGTAGTAGTTGTAATCGTGATCCCAAAAAGAAAGTCCTGCCCGTGTCAAACGATTTCGAAAATCGGTTTGCCGAATGAGATTATCTCCAACGGAATGGTGGAGGAAAATGACGTTGGTGTAGTTCCCCTGGCTCAGGTTTTGAATTTCTTTAGAATATTGGAGAGATCGAACCAGCGCATTGGCTTTCCAGATTTGAATTTCCACGAATGAGCGAATCCCTAATGGCTTCCCACCGATGATGCGGACTGCCAGTAAAATGATAAAGGTTAGAACAAGGATTCCCCCTGCGATCAACCATAATGAACGAAACTGGATTTTTGGTTTTCGGATATTGATCGTTTGCATCTGATCACCTCTAGATTAACCGAAGACGTATGCGTAACCTTTTCGCAAAGGTGTTGCGCTCATGAGTTTCATACTTATCCAGGGAACGATAATCCCTGCTGTAATCAATAAGGGCTGGAAGATCCACTGAGCCCCAAGCAAGGAAGGGGCAAGATGATATACCAGTTTGGCGGTCACTTCCAGCACCAGTGGATGCATGAGGTAAATGCCAAAGGCTTTTTGTCCCAGTTTATACAGAGTGGCAGACTGGGGAAGGGGGATGTGGTCGTAAGTCAAAAAGGTCAGCAAAAAAGAAAGGGTAAAGGCAGTGGCAAAAAATGTCTCCACCCCGCCTCGCCAGTCAATCCCATAAGCACGGTAAAACCATTCCGTTTCAACAATCGCAAGAGGCGTGGAAACGATCAAGATGATGAGCCAGGCTTTCCGCCATTTTTTCAGCCACAGAATGATTTCTTCAGCCCGCAGGTTGAGCGCAATGCTCAGCGTGAAAATAAACCCCAGATTCCCAAAGAACCATTCCGGTTTCCATGGCAATACCTTGAACAATACCAGATAACTCCAGACAATTGTAATTCCCTGTAGGATGCCCATCCCGGCGAGGACTTTTTTCCACCCGGAACTGCGAATGCCTCGAACCAAAAGGGGGGAGAGCAGGAACAACTGGCAGATCAGAGGGACATAATAGTAAATCGGGCTGGCGCTCCCTGTAAGCAGTTTGATCAGGATATCAGAGAGAGAAACGGGAACGTCTAATAGAAGGTGGTCAAAAAGGATAACCAGCGAAGACCAGAGCGCATAGGGGATGAGGATCCTCTTGAGCCGGGCATAGATCATCTTCCAGTTCAACCCACTCCGAGACGCAAAGGCAATAAAGTAACCTGAAACGGCAACGAATGCTGGTAAACTGAAAGGGGTAATTTGCTTAAGAATGACCATGATCACATACATGGGCGACCCCATGGCATCAAAATTGGGGACAGGCACATCCCGGTATCGGTCTGTCCACCAGAACATCGCCGTGAAGCCCCATCCGATGGCGTGATTGATGACGACAGCCAGAATGGCGATACCGTTGAGCCAGAAAAGTCTTTTTGCCACGGAAAAATCATCCTTTGGAGGAAATTCAAAAATGCCATCCTTCCTGAACAGGGTTCAGGAGAGGATGGGAAGAATATTTTGATCAGGAGAAAAATCAGGTCAGGTCAGAACGATTTTCTGATAATCGATCAGGCGGTATCCACTCCCCCACGGATCACCCTGTTCGTAAGTTCCCAATCCAGCATCTCGGGCAAGTTCCAAATACCTTCGAGGGCTCATTTCAGGTCTATCAGGATCAGGTAAAAACTCGTATTCTGCCCGGAGAAAATCTGCCATGACGCTGTCAATTGCCACAGGGTCTCTGGAGAAGAACAGGCTTTTTGGAAACTCACCTTCTCCGAACGTTTTTGTCCAGAAAGTGGGATTGCCATCCTCACTCCCCAAACAGCCGAAAATTCCATCGCCGATCGTCAAAATCGTCTTGTTTCGAATATTGGAGTTTTTATAGATATCCACCAGAGGGCTGTAATTGCTATAAAAACCTCCGCCACAGGCATCATTCAAGAAGATGTGGCTGTGTACTCCCCCTGGATTGCTTATGGTACCGAAATGATTTTTAAAGCCAAGGGTGATACCAGCGCAAGAATGATGTTTCAAAATGGGAATGTTGATCAGATAGGTGGCATTCACCAGCACATTGGCAATTTTCTGTGGGGCTGGGCTGGGCACACCAGAGGGCGGCGAAAATTGAACCGTGGCACTGGGATGGGTGGAATCATAGGTCACCTTATAGGCATTATCGGCACAGGCATGGAACATTTGCACGTTCGGATACAGGGCATGGACGGCGTTGATAAAATATTGCGGAAAAATACGGTTCACCCCATCGTAAATTTTGATGTCCGTTTCTGCCACCCCTCGGGCTTTCAATCCAAGGATGACGGCATTAATCACTTGAGGAAGGGCATTGATTTGTCCCGTCTCATGATCACATGCCATTTGCATGGCGTTGTTGAAATTCACTTTGATGGCAATCCCCTGCCCCTGTACGTAATTGGGTAAAAGCACTTGCCATGCCTGAGCCAGAGTTGTCTGTCCGGTCAGGGCTTTTAATCCCTGTTCAACCATGAGGTTGACCTTGGACTGATTCACGTAATTCCAGTACGAATATGGGCTGGTTGTCCAATTGGTTACCGTGGTGTGCCGTACGTGGACTACGCGTGCCCCAGCAGGTGGGGGAAGGGTGCTCTGAGGAGTGCTGGTTGGTGTAGGAGTAGGGGTATGGGTAGGAGTAGGAGTAGGGGTAACGGGGGTTGGGGTTGCGGTAGGCTGATTGGGTTTTAAGATGAGAGGCAGGAATACGGGGTTTGTGCCGCTCTGTCCATGAACCAGTTCATCCTTCAGGTGCATGATGCCGAACAGGGTTGAAATTGCTCCTGTG
>FWWL01009447.1_pt1 | contig 10338 bp, 10 predicted proteins | sample 2228331 | NCBI WGS metagenome assembly FWWL01 (sample SAMEA103939775, study PRJEB20133) | metagenome
CGGAGTCGTTTGGGCGTAGTGCTGGTGCATTCTCGCACCGTGACTCCTGGCGACATAGGTGCTCTTGTACGGAGCTGGAGCGTGTTTTTGGAATCGCCTCCCGGGGAGCAGCCATTACGGGATAGAGTAATCTTTCTTTCTCCTCCGGGGGGAGAGCTATAGTCTCAAGTGGTCCGGGAAAAGTATAATGCAACCACACTTAATTCGGCAGCCACTTGGGGAGGAGGGATTTTTGCCTGAACCGGTGGCTGAAGCTTCTCCAAGAGCTCGAAAGGCGCGGGATCCGCTATGTGCTGGTGGGTGGTTTGGCGGTGAACCTTCATGGAGTTCCCCGTTTGACCGGGGATCTCGACCTTTGTCTGGCTCTGGATCTTCCCAACGTGAAGTCCTTCCTTAGCCTTCTTGAGGAGCTGGGGTATGGCCCCCGGATTCCGGCCGACCCCTTGGGGTTGGCCGACGAGGAGGTGCGGCGTCGGTGGAGGGAGGAAAAAGGGATGGCAGCCTTCACCTTTTGGCATCCCGAGGCCCCTTTCGCGGAGGTGGACGTGCTCCTCTGGCCGGAGATACCGTTTGAGGAGCTCTGGTCCGCCAGAGCGAGAAAGCCGCTGGGGGGAACCGAAGTGTCCCTGGCCAGTATTCCCCACCTCAAGCGGCTTAAATCCGCGACAGGAAGAAGGCAGGACCTGGCCGACATCGAGGCGCTGGATAGTGTGGAGCGTCTTTCCCGCTCCCCTGAGTCCGGCCGGGGTGGGGACTCCCGCGGTCCGCAACCGGGGGAAAACCACGGCGGCCGAAGGTAAGATCAGATGGCGGCCGAAGGTAAACCTCAAACTTTCAGCGATTTTTCACTAGACAAGCTTCCTCCGTACCGGTAAAAGAAAGCTCAAAAGGAAAAACGGAGGCAACTCCGGGAAGCGATGAAGCCCCTGCCCCTGGACCTCCGGATGGGCTGGTTCCGGAAGGGAGAAGGCCCGCGGTAAGGAGGGGACGCGAAGGGGGTCTCCTGGGCGCCGAGGGAGGGGTGGAGCGAGTGGCGCAACCGGCCCGGGCAAGTTCCGGGTTTTTGTTTTGCCCAGGGTACGGGGAGAGCGGAAGCGGGCGCGGGTTTTTCAGCCCGGGGGGAGTCCGTGCGCGGGCGGGAGAAGCGCGGCTGTCACCTGGGGCGGGGAGTGCGGAGGAGGCGCTTCAGGGGGGAGGGGAGGAAGTGACTCTTACCATCGAGGGCAGTTTAGCTGCCCTGCGGCGCTGGCTGGGGGTTATAGATTGGCTTTTGGCTTTGGGGGTGGGAGTGGCTGTCTCCTGGTCCCGCTACGGTTCCCTTGAAGGGTGGGCGCGCCTTGGTTTTCCGCATCCCCCGGGTCCCGGGGGGGCGCTTTTGGCCTTCGCCTTTTTATGGGTGGCCTGTCTCTGGGCGGCGGGCAGTTACAGCCGCCACCGGTTTTTGGGTCGCCGGGAGGAGGCGCGGCGGATATGCGTGGCGGCGCTCTTCCTCCTGGGGGTGATGGCGGGGTTTCTTTACTTCACCCACAACCAGGCGGTGAGCCGGGCGCTCCCGCCTCTTTTGGCGTTGGGGCTTGGGGCCGCCACCTTGGCCGGGCGGGGCGGAGGGAGGTGGCTTCTCGCTCGCCTGCGCCGGCGGGGCTACAACCGCTGCCGGGTGCTGATTGTGGGCACGGGCGAGGGGGCGCTGGAGTTCGCCCGCCAGGTGATGGCCCGGCCGGAGTTGGGGGTGGAGGTGGCGGGGTTTTTGGACGGGGAGCGGAAGCACATTTTGGGGCTGCCGGTGCTGGGGCGGATGGAGGAGATAAGGAAGGTGCTCTCCGAGCAGGTGGTGGACGAGGTGATTTTGGCCCACCCCGGAGTGGGAAGGGAGCTCGTGGCCGAGGTGATCTCCGCTTGCGCCGAGGAGGGTAAGGCAGTGCACGTGGCGGCGGAGGCACTTCCCCTTGGGCGGAGCGGGTTTGGGCGTCCCCTGGCCGGCGAGGTAGCCGGGTTGCCGGTGCTCACCTATATGCGGGGGCCCAGGGAAAGCGCGGCTCTCTTCATGAAGAGGATGATGGATCTTCTGGGGGCGGCTTTGGGGCTCCTCCTCTTTGCCCCCTTCATGTTCCTCATCGCCCTTGCCATCAAGCTCGACTCCCCCGGCCCGGTCTTCTTCGTCCAGGAGCGGGTGGGGCTGCACGGCCGCCGCTTCCGGATGTACAAGTTCCGCAGCATGGTGGCCGATGCCGAGCGGCGTCTGGCCGAGGTGGCTCATCTCAACGAGATGACCGGGCCGGTCTTCAAGACGGCCCGGGATCCCCGGGTAACCCGGGTGGGGAGGGTGCTGCGCCGCCTGAGTCTCGACGAGCTGCCCCAGCTCTTCAACGTGCTCAAGGGGGAGATGAGTCTTGTGGGTCCGCGGCCGCCTCTTCCGCGGGAGGTGGCAAAATACGGCCCCCGCGAGCGGCGCCGCCTCTCGGTGAAGCCGGGGATTACCTGCCTCTGGCAGGTGAGCGGGCGCAACAAGATCCCCTTCGAGCGCTGGGTGGAGCTGGATCTCGAGTACGTGGAGAGGTGGAGCCTCTGGCTCGACCTGAAGATCCTGGCCCGCACCGTGCCGGCGGTGCTGGGCCTGACCGGGATTTAGAGGGGTGGGAAGCGTGGAGGAAGAGGCGAGACCTGAAGATGAGGGTTTTTGGCCGTGTGGAAGGAGGGGGGTGTTAGAACTCGCGTCGCTGACGGTCTATCTACTGAAGCGATGAAGCTTCTTGAGCGGTTTGGGGTGGTGGAGAGGAGTTTTCAGTTTTGAAGGGAGGCTGATGCGGGGGATGAAAAAGGTGGAAGCGGAAAGGGAGCAAGGGAGAAAAGTATCCCGGCGGCGGCTACTCAAACTTGCCGCCTACTCGGTGCCGGCCATGCAGATGCTGAACGTGGCGGCCTCAAGCCGGGCGCTGGCGATGACGCCTTTGCCGGGCTGCGAGTTTCCTCTGAGGGTGAAATGGGTGGACCCGAACCGTCCCGGCTACAAGGCAGTTTGCTGCCCGGGTGGGAGTGAACACAACGACTTTCAGCCCACCCACTGCGACAAATTCGTGTCTACCGGTGAAGCAGGAAAGGGGTTCGTCTTCGTAAGATGTGATAAAGATCAGTTGTGGGAGCCGACCCCTGAGGTGTGCTACACTTTCACGCCGTGCCCGGACCCGCAAACCCCGGAGTGCTATCAGGCTTGGCGGAATTGCGAACTGCCGCGGTGATGCGGCTTTTGTAAGAGCATAGGAGTGTTGACACCATCGGGCGCGGAGCAAAGGGGGAGGTGGTACGCGGAAGAGTTACGCCGCTGCGGGGCGGATGGGTGAAAAGGTTACCGTGCGAGTAACTCGGGCAGCAGGAGGACAGTCGACGCGGGTGGAAGCGTGGTGATCTCCCGGCGGCGGCTTTTGAAGCTCGCCGCCTGGGGGGTTCCGACGGCGTGGCTCCTCGATGTGGGTGTCTCCGCCCGGGCCGCCGCAGCCACCCCTCGGCCCTCCTGCTGCTCCGGGAACGGCCTGCGAGGGTTCTATTACTCCGGCAACGCCGGTGCTCCCGGCTGGCCTGCGCACCGGCCGGACGAGATCCGTTACCACGAGCAGGTCTGCTTCTCCTCCGCCACTGGCTGGCTGGGATCCGGCATCGCTTGGCGGCTGCCCGGCCATGTACGATGTGGGTATCGCCTACCATCACGACGACCGGGATGGCGCGGCGGCGGTTCACTTCCAGTGGGATGAAGGAGGTGGAGGATGGGCGTGCGTTCCCTGGCCCACCTGGTCGCTGCTTGAAGGCCGGAGAGGGGAACGGACGGGCAGACGGTGAACAACGCGGTCAGGCGGGTGAGGAGGTGGTGCCGGCAAGGCGGGTGGAGGAAGCAGGCGGGGAGGCGGTGCGGCTGGCCCTGGCTTTGAGTGGGCAGTTTGTGCTTGCCGTGGTAGGACGGATTTTGCTCCGCCGCGGGCGGCTGATTCTGTGATGCGAGCTGCGCCGCCGAGCGAGGGGGTTATAGGCGCAGTGCGGGCAGCTCCGGCCATGGTAGGGACAGGTTCCGCCGATTTAGCGGTTTCTAAGGTGCGGACGGCTCCAACCGTGGTGCGGGGCGGATCTGACCGTGGTCAGGGTGGCTTCTGCGGTGGCGCGAGTTGCCACTAGGCAGGCTGGAGAAAAAAGGAGGGAGTTGGTCGGTGTGGCTTGGGCTGGGGTGCGAGTAGGTTTGGCCATAGCGGTGGCAGCGGTTTTTGTGTTCTTTAGCCCCGGTGGGGTTTTGGCCGGCGTCGAGATGGGGAGTGGTCTCCGCTGGGCGGAGAATCAGGGGGTAGTCAGGGTAGCGGGAGGCGTTTCCCCCGCTAGATTTGTTCCCGGGGAGGTGGTGGTGGGGTATGAAGCTCCCGGGCTACGTCCCGTTCCAGGCCGTGACCTGGGTTCCCTGCGGGGGCAGGTACTGGCGAGACTGGGTCCGGGGGCGAAGGTGAAGAGGAGCATTCACCTCCGGGGTATGCGGGTGGCGGCGGTGGATCTGGTGCGCATACCGGCCGGCTGGAGTGTATCCCGGGCAGTAGCGTCCCTGCGGCAGCTGCCGGGGGTGGCCTTTGCGGAGCCCAACTATCTCTACCGGGTGGCGGAGACGGTGCCTGACGACCCCCTTTCGACCAGCTCTGGGGGCTCCGCAACACCGGCCAGTGGGTGGGCGGCCGATGGGGATCCTTCGGCACACCCGGAGCGGACATAAAGGCCACCTTGGCCTGGGACCTGATCCGGGGCGGTGCGGTGACCGTGGCGGTGGTGGATACCGGCGTAGCCTACGACCACCCCGAACTTGCGCCCAACATGTGGGTGAATCCTGGCGAGACGGGCGGCGGGCGGGAGACGAACGGCGTGGACGATGACGGAAACGGATTCGTGGACGACTGGCGGGGCTGGGACTTCGTAGGTGAGGACAACGATCCCCGGGACTATAACGGCCACGGTACCCACGTGGCTGGCACCATCGGGGCCCGTGGCAACAATGCCACCGGGGTGGTGGGTGTGAACTGGCAGGTGCGAATCCTTCCCGTGCGGGTCTGCGACGGCACGGGGATCTGCACGCTCTTCGATGTAGCCCGGGGCTTTATTTACGCCGCCGCCATGGGGGCGAGGGTGGTGAACGCGAGTCTGGGCGGACCTTTTTCCGATTACATGGGCGAGGCCATCGCGGGAGCGCCAGACACCCTCTTCGTAGTGGCGGCGGGAAACGGTTCTGCCGATAACGACGATCCTTCCACCCCCACCTATCCCTGCAACTATCCTTACCCCAATGTCATCTGCGTGGCGGCCACCGATCAAGACGACCGCCTGGCTTGGTTTTCCAACTACGGTGCCACCTCGGTGGATCTGGGAGCGCCGGGGGTAAACATCCTCGGCACGGTGCCGGCTTACGGGGCTCTGCTCTACGAAGAAAACTTTGAGCAGCCCCTCACCGGCCGCTGGATCACCGGCGGCACCAACAACACCTGGGACCGCACGACCGCCTACAAGGTCTCCGGCTCCTTCAGCCTGACGGATAGCCCCGGTGGCAACTACCAAAACAACACCGACTCCTGGGCCGCTACGGCCACCTCGGTGGACCTCTCCGGCCAGCAGGGCTGCCGGCTGGAATACTGGCTGCGCCTGGACGTGGAGTATACCAACCCGAATAAGTTCGACGCCCTTTACGTCGAAGCTTCCCCAGATAGAACTAATTGGAACACCGTGGCCGGGTGGACGGGGACGAGTGGGGGAGCTTTCGTCCCCATGTCCGAGGACATCTCCGCCTTTGATGGTCAATCCGCGCTGCGCTTTCGGTTCCGCCTCCGAAGCGATGCCAGCACGAGGCGGGACGGGGCCTACGTTGACGACGTGCGCGTCCGCTGCCTGAGCGCTACCTACACCGGGAACGAATACGAGTACTGGAGCGGCACCTCCATGGCTACCCCTCACGTGGCGGGGGCGGCAGCCCTGGCCCTGGCTGCGAATCCGCTGGCCACGGTGGCGGATCTCACCTACGCTTTACTTTCGGAGGTGGATCCTCTCCCCGCCCTGGCCGGCAAAACGGTGACGGGCGGGCGGCTGAATCTCTACCGTACCCTGCGCCGCATCACCACGCACACCCTCATCTCCCCTGCCGAGGGGGAGGCGGTGGGCCGATCCGTGTACGTGGCGGGTTATGCTCCGCCGGGGGCGCGGGTGACGGTGCGGTTTGTGGACGGAGCGGGCGGCATCGTGCAGCGGTCGGTCTATGCGGGAGAAGACGGCGCCTTCACCCTGCAGGTGGGCATCGGGAGGCTCGGGCCCGGCGGCGTGAGCCTCCAGGCGGCGGTGCGCCTGGGGTCGGGCTGGTCGTATGTGGTGACCCGCTCTCTCGGTTACGGTGGACCTCTCCTTCCCCCGCCGGTAATCACCTCCCCGGCTGAAGGTTCCGCCGTGGCGGGTCCGGTGACGGTGACCGGTACGGCCGAGCCGGGGCTACGCATCTCGGTACGTCTGCGGGACCAAAACGGCACCTTCACTTGGGCCATGACCACCGCCACTTCGGATGGCTCCTGGAGCGCGGTCGTGGCCACGGATCCCCTGGCGGCGGGGCCGCTGGTGCTCGAGGTGGTGGGGCGCGATTTGGCGAGCGGGAGCTGGACTCACATCGTTAGCCGGGGGTTGAGCAAATGAGCGGGATTAAAAATTTTGGCCTGGCGCACGGAGATTCTGAGCCGCGCCCGGGCAGGTTGAGTCCCGAAACCGAAGGTCTGCCTTCCCGCAGGGAGGGCGATCCTACCCTCTCGGGAAGCCGCGATCGGGGTCTGGGCGGGGAAATGGGTAGGCGGCGGTTTCTCCGCCTAACCGCCTACGCGGTTCCCGCGGCTGTGATCCTGGATGTGGCCTGGACGGCGCGAGTCCTGGCCCAGTCTCCGCCTGCCAAAGGAGGCGGTCTCGAGTGGCCGGAGGAGGAGGAATACGGTGGCCCCTTCCCTGTGTGGTAACGGTGCGGCCGGTAGGGTGGCCGGCAAAGCAGGCGTTCGGGTGATGCTTGACGCCATTTTGTCTTGTACGCCATGCCAGGCGAGCACAAGGGGCCGCTCGGGTTGCGTTTTCAGCGGAAGTTATGCCTGGTGGGAGTACGGATCGGAAGGTACCAGAAGAGGTCCAATCCTGTTCGGGGGCACGGACGGTACAGCGAAATTAGGTGATACCTGGGCGCTGGACCTGGGCCCGCTTCCGTCTTGAGGGGTAGGGTATGGCGGAGGCTGATGGGTGGTGGTGAGCCTGCTAATGGACAAGGCACCTAGAGTGGGGTGGAGTGAGGAGGTCACGAAGCGCCACTGGAGAAGTGCGGTGCGGAGCGGCGGACGTAGGTGGTGCGGGCTTGACCGTTGAGGTGCTTAGCCGGCGGGTGGCTGAGCTAGTGGGTATCCCGGCCGGCAGGCTCGGCAGGGTAAGCCGCAAAATTCTCTTTGCTCTGGCCGACGACGGGTTGGCCAGCACAGCCAACTTCGTGCTGAGCTTTCTCTTGGTGCGCTGGCTCCTCCCCGGTGAATACGGCCTTTTCGCACTCCTCAATTACAGCGTGGCCACGGGCGTGGTGGGGTTCTGGCGTGCCGCCTTCTTCCTTCCCATGTCGGTGCTGGGGCCGGGGCGGCACGGGGCGAAGGTGGCGGGCTACGTGGCCCTTTTGGGGCGCTGGCAGGGCTACGCCAGCGGGGCTGTATTGGCGGGAGGGGGGGTGCTTTGGCTCTTTTTAACCGCCGCGGGCCGGCGGGAGTGGGCCGTGGCCGCCCTGGGGCTGGCCGCCGCCCTGGCCGGCCTTACCTACATGCAGTTTGCCCGGCGGGCGGCCTACGTTTTCCGCCAGCCGGAGCTGGCAGTGGTGCGGAGCCTGGTTTACGTGGCGTGCCTGGCTGGCGGCATCGTCATTTTCGCCCGCTTGGGTGGACTTGGTGCCGGGACGGTGCTCCTTATCATGGGTGCAGCGGGCGCGCTGGCCGGGTGGGCGGCGAGCTTCTACCGGCGGGGGATGGTCTCGGAAACCGGCAATGGAGACTGGAAAGCGCGGGAGTTGGCGGCGGGGCCTGAAGTGCGGGAAGTTACGGTGGAGCTCGAGGGGCGGGCGGTGGCGGCCGAGCTCTGGTCATACGGCCGCTGGACGGTGGCGAGCAATCTTCTTGCCTGGGCGGTGACGGGGCTTCCCTACTTCTTCAGCGCAGGGCTCCTCGGGCTCGGTGGAACGGCGGCTTTTCAGGCGGGGATGAACTTCATCCGGCCTTGGCTCCACGTTTTCACCGTTTTTACTCTCCTCACCCTGCCCTCTCTCGCCGCGTCCTTTGCCCGGGGCGGGCCGGAGCGCGTGCGGTCGTTGGCCCGCCGCTGGGCTTACCTTTTGGCACTCGCTACCCTGGCTTACGGTCTGGCCGTGCTGCTGGCCGGACCCTGGGCGTACAGGGTTATATATCACGGCCGCTATGCCGTTGACCTGTTTCTTCTCGGAGGGTTGCTCATAGCTCTTGTCACCCGGGCGGGCACCACGGGCCTCGTGACGGCTCTGCAGGCGGCGGAGAAGCCCGAGGTTGGCGTGGCCGCCCAGGGTGCGGCTCTGGCGGCGGGTGTGCTCACCGGGCCTCTCTTCGTGAAGACGCTGGGGGTGTCGGGCCTTGGCCTCTGGGCGGCGGCGCAGGGGTTGGCCCAGCTGGGGGTGGCCGCCTGGGCCTTCCGCCGTGTCTTCGCCGCCTCGCATGGTTCCCAGGCAATCTCCGTGGCCCCGGCGGATGCCGCCGACCCAGGTTTGCCGACACTGCGGAAGGGGAACGGCCGTGAACTGGCTTGAGCCGTTCCTCGGATTCGTCACCGGAACGCTCATCGGACTCACGGGGATCGGGGGTGGCCTCCTCATGACGCCGGCGCTTCTTTTCCTCGGGGTGGCGCCGGCGGTGGCGGTGGGAACGGACCTGGTCTTTGGCGGGGTTACCAAGGTGGTGGCTGCCTGGCGGCATGGACGGGCCGGGCAGGTGGCCTGGTCCTGGGTACGGCGTACGGCGCTGCCGGCGATCCCCGCCGCCTGGGCGGGCAGCTATCTGGCCTGGCGGCTGCATCTTGTCGGCGGGGAGGCGGAGGTGTGGCTGCGGCACCTGCTGGGGGCGGTGCTGGTTTTAGCGTCAGCCGGTTTGGTGGCGGCCGACCTTTGGAGGGCGCGGGCGAGGGTGAGCGCGGAAAACGGCGAGCCGGTGAGGGATGAAGTGCCGCCGCGGTGGCTTTGGCCCGCGGGTACCGCCATCGGATTCCTTGTGGGCCTCACGTCGGTGGGGAGCGGATCGCTTTACATGCTGCTCCTGCTCTTCACGGGAGCCCTGCGCCCCGCGCGGATGGTGGGAACGGACCTGGCCTTTGGAGCGGTGGTGGTGGCCGCGGCGGCCCTGGCGCACGGCCTGGGGGGCACGGTGGATTTTGCCCTGGCCGCCAGGCTCCTCGGGGGAGCGATCCCGGGGGTGCTTCTGGGCACGCGCCTCGCAGGGGTGGCTCCCCCGCGCCTCCTGCGCACCGGACTGGCCACCTGTGTGTTGCTGAGCGGGTTGCGCCTGGTGGCAGCATGAGAGACTGCCTCACGAGAGGGGGGAGCCGGGAGGCGCCGTGACAGGGGGAGTAGTGGTGACCGGTGGTGAAATAGAACCGCAAAAGAGCTATAATAACAACAAAACATGTAATGGCAATTAGAATGGCGAAGAATTATCGGTGGCCCTAAGGCCGTATCAGGAGTGATTGCCCTGATGGAAGAAAACAAGAAAGTAGCGGTACTTTACATAGGTGGTGAGGGCAGGAGCGGGAGCACGATTCTTGATCGCTACTTGGGAGAAAGCTTGCATTGTTTCTCCGGGGGCGAGATAAGATTCATCTGGGAGAGGTCTCTTCTTCGTAATACCCCCTGCAGTTGCGGCAGACCATTTAAGGAATGTGAGTTTTGGTCGGAAGTAGGAAAGGAAGCTTTTGGAGGATGGCATCAGGTTAACCTAGAGGAGATGATTCACCTTTGGCGACGGATAAACCGCTTAAGAAATATGCCAAGATTATTAGTTTTAAGGCCAAGATGCGATTGGGAACCCTTTATCAATGCTCTGGATAGGTTGTATCGTGCCATAGGAAAGGTCTCTGGGACAACTATAATCATAGATTCATCAAAGGATATTCGCTATGGTGCTTTATTGCGACTCGTTCCGTCTGTTAAACTCTACATTATTCACTTGATCCGAGACCCACGAGGAGTTGCTTACTCCTGGTTGCGCACAGCATCCAAGACCAATATGGTTCGTCCCAAGCATTCGCCGGTGGAGACCG
>FWWL01010809.1_pt1 | contig 10338 bp, 9 predicted proteins | sample 2228331 | NCBI WGS metagenome assembly FWWL01 (sample SAMEA103939775, study PRJEB20133) | metagenome
TTGCCATACTGGGCGCCGTTCTCGTAATCATCGTTTCGATTCTGCCATGGGCCGAACACCCCTTTGAAAATATCACCCAGGGAGGGATTGAGACGTATGGAAAATACTCTCTGGTGGCGGCCATCATCATAATTGCGGCCGCCGTAGTATTCATGTTGATGGACAATGCCACCTTGGGACAGATTTTGGGCTGCCTCGCTTCTACAGGAGCATTCGTCGCTGCCTTATGGAATTTTGTGGATAAGACGGTCTTTGTCTCCTACAATATCTTCAGGGGAAAAACCGGAACCGTGAATGCAAATACCGGATTCGGCGTCTATCTAGTATTCGCGGGTGCAGCGATAGCAATGTTGGGGTCAATCGCAGCAGACATTAAGCTGAAAAGGCGATAGTCGGAAGAATCGCCTTTCATAAATAGACAAGGATAATAAGAAGACCTGTAAAACGCCCTCAAGGCTTCCTTTCAAATAAGCCGCGCCCCTCTCGTGCGGCGCCCGGGGAGGGCATCCACTCCACGTGCGTATTCCTCGTCCGCCAGGTGGAGGTAGATCCTGGTGGTTGCGATGTCTCTGTGCCCCAGGTAGTCGGAGATGAGGTCGATCCTCACCTTGCCCTGGGCGAGGTGGGTGGCGAAGGAGTGGCGCAGGGTGTGGGGGGTGACCGGCTTTTCTATCCCCGCCTTCTTCACGTATTTCCTGAGCAGGTAGCGGAAGGCGTCCTGGGTCATGGGCTCCCCTGTGCGCAGGAGGAACAGGGCGTCGCCTTCCACCTCGGGGCGGACCTCCAGCCAGGCCCTCACCTCCTCCTCCGCCGCCTCGGCCAGGGGAACCGCTCTTCCCCTTCCGCCCTTTCCCTCCACCACCACCGCCGGGCGGAGCTTCTTCTTGTAGGGGAAGTGCTCCCAGCGCAGGGAGGAGACCTTGAGCGAGCAGAGCTCGGATATCCTAAGCCCTGCGTAGTAGCAGAGGGAGAGCATGGCCCGGTCTCTCACCCCCAGGACGGTCCTGGGGTCGGGGGCGGAAAGGAGTCTTTCCACCTCGTTCGGGGAGAGGATCACCGGATGGTTGGGGCTCCTTCTGGGAAGGGGTAGGGAGAGCGCCGGATTCTCGGGAGAGAGACCCTTTTCCCTCGCCCAGGAGAAGAAGGCGCGCAGGGCGCAGAGCCTCCTCCTCAGGGTGGAGGGGGAAACCCTTTCGAACTCCCGGTCCCGGAAGGAGGAGAGGTGCTCAGCCCTTACGTCGTGCACGGAGAGAGGCGAGAGTCCCTGCTCGGAGAGGAAGCGCAAAAAGATCTCCAAATCCTTGCCGTAGCCCCTCCGGGTGCTCCCCGGGGGAAGGGAGGAGAGGAATAAATCGACCGCCTCCTCGAGGTCCATGCTCCAAAGAAGGGCCACCTTTCCTTCTGCCATCCTTCCCTACTCCCCATAACCCGGAGCTTCCGAGGCCCTGGGCGCCGCCCTCCCCCGGTCTTTCTTTCGGTTTCATTATACCAAAAATACTCCAGATATCACCTGGTTATCTTGAGTCATTTCGGAACGCAGCACCCCTCTGACCTGCTCTTTCGCCTTTTCACCCAAAGGGGTTATCTGGAGTGAAAATGGAGGAAAATCAGCTGTCCTCGGAGTAATATAGGGTGGCAACCATCGGTCGGCCCAATAAGCATTACGAGGTGAAAATGGGGATCGTAACTGCGGCCATCATCGAAAAGGACGGCAAAGTACTCATTGCCCGAAGAAAAGCTGGTGAAGCTCTGGAGCACAAGTGGGAATTTCCAGGCGGGAAGCTTGAGCTCGGTGAAACCCCCGAGGAATGCTTGCGAAGGGAGCTCTTTGAGGAATTCGGGATCGAATCCGAAATTAAAGACTATATATGCACGGTCAGGTATGAATACGAACATGCCTCTATAGAATTACAGGCCTATCGAGTTATTCATAGGGCGGGAGAGTTCGTCCTAAATAGCCACGATCGGATTCTTTGGGTTGAGCCCGAAGAACTTCCTAGCTTCGATCTTGCAGAAGCGGATAAGATCATCGTAAAGAGATTGTTAATGAGGTAGGAAAATGGCTTTTAATCCTGGAATCTCACCTGGCCAGATCATATCCAATTCGGAGATTAGCAACATTTTCAAATGTTCCCCTCAAGGAGGGATGAGGAAGAGTAATACTTTAAACATTTTAGTCCTTATATCAGACCCTAAGAAACCGCTATATCAGGACGAGTGGCGGGGGAACATTCTGCATTACACGGGAATGGGTCAGAAGGGCGATCAGGATATAAACTCCGGGCAGAATAAAACTCTCAGGGATTCCAATAAAAATGGCGTGGATGTCTTTCTTTTTGAAAAACTCGACAAGGATGAATATCTATTTCATGGACAAGTAAAGCTTGCTGCTGATCCGTATCAGGATGAACAGCCCGACATCGAGGGGAAAATGCGAAAGGTTTGGATATTTCCCCTTCAATTGCTCAACCTGAAAGAGCCAGCACCCTTGCCAGAGGAAATATGGCAAGCTCAGCTAGAAACCTCAAGAAAAGAGGCCGCTGTTTTGTCCGATGAAGAATTGGAAAGAAGGGCGCGCAAATCTCAAGGAATTTCCTCAGAGCGAACGGTTACCACTAGGCAGAGAAGCCGTGACCAATATGTGGCTGAATACGTAAAAAGAAGGGCGGCTGGAAAATGTGATCTTTGCGGTAAGGACGCTCCTTTCCGCGATACCTCAGGAAAACCATACTTGGAAGTGCATCATATCGAATGGCTTTCCAAAGGAGGGATGGACACAATAGAAAATGCAGTCGCTCTATGCCCAAACTGCCACAGGAAGATGCATGTCTTAAATTTAGTAAAGGATAAGGAAAAGCTAAGTGCCCTTTATGGTCAGGCCTAGTTTATAAGAACAACGGTCAGGCCTTTACCCTAACGCAGGAATGAAAATGCGACTTCATAATATGCTCTTTCGGAACCTGGAATTTCGCAAATACTAGCATTGATATATTGTATCTGACTATCGTTCAAGAAGAGGATTGGGTTCTTTGGATATACAGGGTTTTCTTTGTCTTTGCCAAAGCATGCATCGAAGCTGCTATCAGCGGTGCGTGCATTTGCTGCGCTCAAGGCGCTTAGTATTCCGGACACATGTGCATTCAGATTGCCGAAACCCTTTTTTCTCCTGCCCTCTGGAATATAAATCCTTATTGCAACGCCGATTTTTCCTACGAGCATCTCCAGATCGTGTTCTGCCATTTCCTTTTCAGATCGCAAACCGAGCAGCCTGGCAAGTCTCATCTCAGATGCCGCAGTTTTAATGTTCTGTCTACACGATTCCTCGTAGGCTTTTTCCCGTAGTAGCTTCGCCCTCTTTGCCTCTTCCTTGATGCCCCACATGGATTTTCCGGAATGTGTCTTCGGGGGCACACAATCTTTCTTTTCATCTTTAACGCAGATTGTAATCCTGTTCACTCTTTTAAAAAAGAAAAGGAGCTCCTCAACATTTTCGAGATGTTTGCATCCATCCACATCCTCTTCCGGATTATGTAATTGATCGCGCTCGACCATCGCTGTGTATCCGCAATAAGGGCAATCGGCTATAAGGTATTCTGTTCCGTCTTTCGATACGACGACTTCTGTAGAAACACATTCCAACTGATAGTCTTTTATTTTAGATTCTTTGTTTTCGTTGGCGTTTCTTTTAAAACTATTTTTACTCATTTTTCTTCCTCCTGTTCACCTTAGCAACCTAATAGCCAAAAGCGCCTTTTATGCTATATTTCCAGCCTCTTCCTGCCTGCGCCTCTTGGCTTCCGTCAATAGGATACGCTATTTACCCCTCCGCAACAAAAGCGATCGCTCTCCAAGCCAGTGCTCGATAGTTGCCGTATGTGTGAGGCGTGGATAGGTTCATTTATACACTATCGTTTACACCTTCCCTCCCGGAACTCCTCCTTCACCCTCACCTTGTCCGAGAAGCGAAAAAGGGATCGTATAACCCCCCCTATCCGGCTGGAGGCTTGGGGCCTCCTTCTGGCCCAGGGTCACGTCTTAAACTGTCTGTAAATTGATGGAGGTCTGGGCTACCATATCAGTTGTGGGCTATCAGCAGTACAACCGATAGAAGATAGTACAGACCTATGAAGAGAATGCCACTGAGCGAGCTTTTGAAACGGAGGGTCCTTGTCCATTACGTGGCGAACAATCGCTCCATCCTTGCATTCCTCCATCCACCGGTTCGGAAACTCCATGGGGGTGAGATACCCCAGGCTCTGGTGGGGCCTCACGTGGTTGTAGACGTAGTTCCATTCGTCCAGTATCTGGTTCAGCTCCTCGACCGCGTATTTCCCGGAAGGTCTAGAGCCCGTGCTTTGTGGTCTGGATTCTCCTCCGGCAAAAGACGTTGGGAGTGCACCGTTCTGCCATCACCCCACCTTGATAGGATAGAATTTTACAACCCTCTCGATATAAAACATGTATTCCGCTAAGCATGACCTGACGAGTGGTTCCTTGCAGCTCCCTGACGGCCATCGAGCTTCTAAAACATCTTGTATCACCATGTCCTTCGCAGTCACCGCGAGATCCGCTCGTGTCGTTTCTCATGGGAAGCAAACTTTCCCGTAGGAAGCAGGCGTGAGAGTGGATGTGTTTCCGTCAATCCATCCGTAACACCGTAACATCCCAGCTCAGGGGCTGTTTTCCATCCGTAACACTTGCTTTGCTTGTGATGGAAGGAATTTGGCCCTCTACCTGCGATGTTACGGCGTGACGGATGTTTTCCGACTCTTGAGGTTTTAGATACCTCTCGAAGGCTTCGCTGAAGTCCTCCAATCGATACCCTTTGAACGTACCATTGCCCTCGCGTATGGTGCAGGGGCGGATTTTGAAGGGCCGGAGCAGGTCGGCCAGCCCCCTTGCTGTAAGCTCCTTTCCCCGGTGCCAGCCCCCCCAGGGCCTCTCCTCCATCTCGTTCAGGTCCTCCAGGATCTCCGAGGTGGAAAGGCTCTCCGCTCCTTTCCGGAGGAATAGGTCGTGGAGGTCGTTTAGGAGGAGGATTTTTACGTCCTCCTCGTCCACCTCCCCCCTCCCGCAGAGGATCAGGGCGGCCCTGCGAGCCCTCTCCGGCCACTCCCCTCCCGCCGCATCGGCTATGGCCAAAAGCGGCTCCCAAAGATCCTGCTCCCTGTCGTTGAGCTCCCCGGGGAGGTCGGGCTCCGCCTGGGCCAGCTCGGATTTTTTATCCTCCGCCCAGCGGACGATCTTCCTCTTCAGGGGAAGAAGCTTACCGGGGGTCCTCCCCAAGCGGAAACGCTCCACGGCCTCATCCCTTTTCTTCCGCTCCATGCGGATCTCGATGCAGCGGTCGGCCAGGGCGTGGCTTATCCTGGAGAGGGAGCCTATGAGGCAGAAGGAAATCGGGGCCCAGATGGGGAAGGCACGCACCTCCTTGTGCTTCTCCCCCACCGTGCGCAGGACCCTCGAGCCCCCGGGGCCTCCGTATGTTCCGCCGTTTAAGATGCCTATGCGCTCATCCCCCTCCCGCAGCATGTACTCCACCTCATCGAAGAGCAGAGTGGGGTGGTACTGATCGATGACGCGGAAGGTGGCCGCCGCACTGGCGTTCTCGGAGAGCAGTGGCCTCGCCACCAGGCAGGAGAGAACCTCCCGCACGCGGCTCTTGCCGCACCTCTTAGTGGGGGAAGTTATCGCCAGGCGTGGACTTACGTGGAAGCAATCATGGACATGGGTGAACACCGCCCACAGGGAAAGGGCCTCCGCCGCCCCTTCGGGGAGGATGAGGAAGCGGCGGAAGGTCTGGGCGATCTCCTCGAGAAGCGCACATCCCGAAACCGGCTCCGGCCAGGGCTCGGGGTCCTCAAAAAGCAAAGTGCGACCCTCGACGGCCGGGCCTTCCTCGGTCTGCGGGGACGGTGCGTACTTGCCCATCTCCCTCCTGATGCAGTCCTGCGTCGTTCCCAATGCCTTGGCCAGGCGTTTGACGAGAGAGTGGGCCTCCACGGGAAAGTAGTTATCGAGCTCAGCTAGGCGCCGGTACATGTCAAGCTCCCTGACCGCCTTGGCTCTTCCCTCATCGGGGAGCCTCTCAACTTCCTCCAGCACGCACTCCAGCTCCTCCAGGAGTTTCTCGGGCGGGGGCGGCCCCTCCTCCAGCCCGGGGGAATAGGGGATCCCCGCCATGTCGCAGAGGCCGCGGAGGATCGTCTTGAAGTCCCTCCTCACGTCCAGGCCTTTTATGCGGGCGTAGAAATCGATCATGTCCCCGGAACCGCACACCCCGCACACAAAACGGTTTTGGGTGGGATATATGGTGAACGACGGGTGCAGATCCTCGTGTCCGGGGAAGGGGCACCTGACGGTGATTGTCCTTCCTCCCTTATGTCCCACGGACTCCCCGGTGAGGAGCCCAAAAAGGTCGATGAGGGAGATCTCCCTTTTGAGGCGGGCGACCAGGTCCCCATCCTCCTGCCTCGGGGCCCAGGCGGAGAGGAAGTCCCGGACGGCCTGCGCGGTGCCCGGCCTGGGGAGGTCCCGGAGCGCCTTAAAGAAGGGTATTATCTCGCGCCCGTCCTCGTCGAGGAAGTAGGACCGATTGCCTGATTTCCGATGGATGCCGATGGGGAGCTTGATCAGGGGGCCGCAGCCGGCCTCGCCGGCGCTTGCGCTCTTGGGGAAGGTCTCGCAGACCACTCCCGGGAAGTCGGGGTGTACAAATCCTCGCCCCTCCCTCTCCCAGCCCTCGGAGGCGAGGAGGGTTCGCATGAACGAGACCGCCACCTCCGCATCGAGCATCTCGTCCAGGAACACCCAAGTGTGAAACCCTTTGGAGCCCGAAAATTCCCGCAGGGCGTGGATGCCCAGGGACTCGAGGGCGGAGGCAAGGCGCTCCATGGCCTCCCGCGATGAGGCGAGGTCTCCTTCCGCGTCCAGGTCGAAGCAGATGAACTTCACCTGCCCATCCCGGCTCATGACGTAGGAGCCAAGGGTGACCTCGCCGTCGAGATGTTTCTCGATGAGCTCCGGGGTGACCGGGCTCTCAATCCTCACGTAGCTCCCTTCAGCTCTTTGGACGGCGTAGTTGTCCTTCCGGGCGAAGAAAAGTTCAAGAATCATTTCCTCCGTGCTTATTTCCTTCTCATCTATAGGCATTTTCGAAACCTCCTCGTGAAACGGAATTACCTCAATTGGGTGATGGAGGCCTCCTATTCGGAGGCCCCCACCTTCAGGCTCTCCGCCGCTTCGGGCCAGGGGATTCGGATGTAGCGCCCCACCCGGAGGTGCGGTATCCGGTTCTCCTTGACCAGCCTGTAGATCTGGTCGCTGGTGACGTTGAGCAGCTCAGCAACCTCGAAAACCGTGAGGAATTTCATTTTCTACCTCCTTGATTTCTCCAAAGGAAAAGGCCTGCCGAAGCAGGCCCTTCCCATACATGCCAACACCCTAGGAAGTGGTGGGTCTTTTCTCTCTTTTTCCTGGCGGTGGCGATTTGTTTCTCGCCATTTGCTGCCTCTCTCTAAATGCAGAAGGCGGGCAACTGCCCGCCCTTTCTTACGCCTCAGTGCACATTGCCGCGGGTCAGGGTCTTTCAGGCGAGCGCCCCAGCTCGCCACCCGGGAGGGGTTCCTTGAGATTACCCTCTATATAATTAGGCCGGTTCGAGGTGTTTTCTTGCCTTTTTTCTCTGGAGGGTATTTTCCGAAATGTCCCCCTATATAATTAGGCCGGTTCGAGGTGTTTTCTTGCCTTTTTTCTCTGGAGGGTATTTTCCGAAATGTCCCCCTATATAATTAGGCCGGTTCGGGGCCTCTTCTTGCCTCTTTTTCTTGAGGGTATTTTCAAAAAGGTCCCTCTATATAATTAGGCCGTTTCGGGGCCTTTTCTTGCCTCGTTTTGCCGGACTTTTTTCCGAGCCCCCCAGGATAAACCGTGCGTCCCCGGTGAGGGCCCCTCCTCCTCGGAGGGCACGGGCAGGTGCCCTGCGCCCCTCCCGCTCCTTTGTGGTAACGCCTGCATATCCCTCGGAGGCTCCTCGGTAGACGCAGCGCGGCCAAGCGGTGTTTCGTGCTTCTACTAATAAAGGAATTCACCCGCGGTTTTGGGCACGGTTTTCATATCGGGCAGCCCCTTTATGGTTTATCCGTGCCGAGAAGAAGGCGTGCCCGGATCCCCTTACCCCTTGGTCCTGCCCGGCGCCTTCGTCCCGGCGCGGAAGGCCGGGGGAATCATATCCCCCTCATCGGGGTTGGCCGCCCGGACAAGGCTTTCCTGCTTAAAGGAGGGTGGCCGCGCGGCATCCGCCGGCCTTAGCGGGTGGTGCGAGGGTTCCCGAAACCGCGGCCTTTCCCAAGGGGAGGATCGGGGCGGGCGCGCTTTTGTCCCCCTCCCGCATTAACATATGTTGGGAAACGAAAAGAGGACAAAAGGAGGATGAGAGCTGGAGGGTTTCAGGAAGGACACAAAAGAACAGGAAGAGCGGGAGAGGTACATGCGCAGGCGCTTCGTGGAGGCCTGCTACCACGCCGTGGAGTCCCTTTCAGCTGATCGACCCGGACCTCGGCGAGCCGGTGAAAAGCCCTGGCCCCGACCCCGCGGACATAGTGCTTTCCCAGGCGGTGTTCAGGATAGCGGGGCTTTACTTCGCGCTGGAGGACTACCTCGGCTGCCGCCAGCCCCGCCGCGGCCCGCGGCTCGATGCCGAGAAGCTCTATCCCTGCATGCTGCTCCATGTCATGGGCAGGACGGACCAGGAGATAGCGGAGCGGCTGGGGGTGAGCCGCAGCATAATCACCCACAGGCGGAAGCCCCTGATCCAGGGTTTCCTAGAGGAGATAAAGGGATCCGACCTGGATGAACTGGCAAGGGAAGGGTGGTCCCAAAGCCTCCCGGAGGAGGTGGAGGACGAGCTGGATTTGGTCCTGTGGGACTGGGTGGTGTCCGAATAATAAATAATATATTGGTTGGCGGGTGTCTTACGGGATCGGAGTGTATGGTCTTCGAGGAGGGTGGGTGCTGTGGCTAAGAGAAAGGGGCTCTCGAGGGCGCTATTTCAGCTGGCCCGGGGAGTCCGGAATCTCGAGGTCATGGCCTCGGGAAGCCCCCGCAAGGCGGCGGGGCGGGTGCGCAACGAGCTTTTGGGCCGGAGGCTTTTGCGTATATTCAGGTGGTGATCCGGCGTGGCCTACATAAAGAAGCGGACTTACAAGAGCGGGAAGGAGGTTTACGTCATCGGCTTTAAAGACCAGACCGGCCAGTGGCGGGAACGCACCGCCGGGGAGAGACGTAAAGACGCTGAAGCCCTCCTCCGGCGGGTCCAAGAGGAGGTCGCCAGAGGGGACTTCGGGAAGGTAAAGGAGGACCCCACCCTTTCCGAGTTCTATGACCGCTGGATCGATGCTAAATCCCGCAGCCTGAAGGCTTCCAGCTTGGCCGACTACAAGAACGCCTTCAACCGTTACATCCTTCCGGTGCTGGGAAAACGGCGCATAGGCGACCTCACCCCCTCCCTCATCCAGAAGTGGTTAAACGGCCTGTGTGAGCAGGATCTTTCCCCGGCCACGGTGCGTAAAGCTTATCGCTACCTGCGCTCCTGCCTGGGCCAAGCCGTAGCCTGGGGGCTCCTGGAGGAGGCCGTCTTCCGGGGGGTGATTCTTCCTCGAGTGGAGGCTAAAGAGATCGATTGTCTCACGCCTGCCGAGGTCCGGGTCCTCCTATCCGCCTGCGAGGGGATGGATCGGGCCCTCTTCGGCACCCTTGCCTATTCCGGCCTGCGCCTGGGTGAGGCCCTGGGATTGCGCACTTCGGACATTGACCTCGAGGCCAACTGCATCCGGGTTCGCCGGTCCTGGTCGTATTACGGCGGCTTCACCGACCCAAAGACGGCGGGGAGCAGAAGGACCGTCCCCATCCTACCGCTTCTCCGGGAGATCCTCACGGAACACCTGCGAGGACTCCCTCCGGAGGCCCTTCTCTTCCCCTCCACCCCCGGAGGCAACCGTCCCATGGACCACGCCAACGCCCTGAAAAGGTTCAAGCGGGCCCTGAGGCGAGCGGGGCTCAGGGAGGTAACCATCCACAGCCTGCGCCACTCCTTCGCCTCTCTCATGCTCGCCTCCGGGTGCTCGATCAAGGCCCTATCTCATGCCCTAGGCCACTCCTCTCCGACCCTCACCTTGAACACTTACAGCCACCTGATCGAGGAGGCCATGGGGGACTCGCTCATGCGCGCCGACTCCCTGGCCCGGGGGCTTCTGGAGGGCAGGGTCATCCCCCTGGAGAGGCCGAAGGGGGAAGGGTCATGACCTGCGGAAACGCTTTCGGGGCGGGAAAAAATTTCGT
>FWWL01010811.1_pt1 | contig 10336 bp, 11 predicted proteins | sample 2228331 | NCBI WGS metagenome assembly FWWL01 (sample SAMEA103939775, study PRJEB20133) | metagenome
ATGAGATGGTTTGGTCCTATGTTGATGATTTAGGGCTTTACGCACGTTTGTTTTGATGGTGCATGGGCTCAATAGAAAGGTTTTACTCAGGAGGATTGGGAGAGGCTCACAAGGCTTGAGGCCACGTTTCAGGTCTTCATGCAGCAGGTGGACAAGCGCTTTGAGGATCTGCGCGAAGACATGAACAAGCGTTTTGAGCAGCTTATGGCCTTTGTGTGGGGACTGGCTGCAATTTTTGTCCCTTTGACTGCGGTTATAATTGGATTTGCTTAATAGGGATCGCTGTATCATAATCGGCAAGGCCAAGGAAGAGGCGATAGAGGCCATAGAAAAAGAAGGAAGGTTGTAGGGTCAATCAGGAACGTTAGAGAATAACGTCATTAATTGAACTTATGGAGAAGACTTGACAATATCCAGCTACCTGGGCAAGGATAAGATGGTGCGCATCGAGGATGCTTACTGCAGGGGATGAATATGTGTGGTTTGGCGGGAGTTTTCGTCTACCAAAAGGATGTGCCCCCTGTTGAGAAATCTACGCTGTTTTCATTGCGGGCAATGTTTTTTACCCCCACATCAAACTCAATTTCTTCTGAGGCGGCCCAGCTATGTGCCTGCAGCCGGGTTTGCACATGGGTAACCCCGGGAGACATTATGACGACACAGAGAGGAATCGATCATGGTGCGTAAACACCCACTTCCAAGCAACCGTTCTTTCGGTGCTCTGTTTGTTTTCGTTTTTGGGCTACTCGCAACCTGGCAAGGCTGGCGTGGCACACAAGTCTGGATGCTTTTCTGGCTGGGTCTGGCCGTCATCACCGCCAGCGTCACGCTGCTGCGCCCCGTGTGGCTTACGCCCTTCAACCAGGCGTGGATGGCCTTGGGTTTCTTGCTCGGGCGCATCATCAGTCCTCTCGTGCTCGGCATTATGTACATGGTGCTTATCGTCCCAGTTGGCCTCGTCATGCGGATCATGGGCAGAGACATCATGCACCTTCGTCGTGAATCAAAAGCGAGCTACTGGCACGAGCGCACCGATGGTATGATGTCTGCCGAGCGTTTCAAAAATCAGTTCTGAGGAGAAGCGAGATGTCCTTTTTGAAAGAACTATGGCAGTTTCTTAAGGTGCGGAAGAAGTTCTGGCTCCTGCCAATCATACTCTTAATGCTAGCTCTAGGCGGGCTGCTGATTCTGGCACAAAGCTCTGCAGTGGCTCCGTTCATCTACACCCTATTTTGATTTGTCATGAACATTCTCGGGATCTCAGCCTATTATCACGACGCAGCCGCTGCTTTTGTGCGCGATGGAGAGATCATCGCTGCGGCGCAGGAGGAGCGCTTTACGCGCAAGAAGCATGACTCCGGGTTCCCGCGCCATGCCATCAAATACTGTCTTGCAGAGGCAGGATTGAGCGGCAGCGAGCTCGATGCGGTGGTGTTCTATGACAAACCGTTCCTCAAGTTCGAACGCATCTTGGAGACCTATTTTGCCTTCGCCCCAAGGGGGTTCCTTTCTTTTGTCACAGGGTTGCCGGTCTGGCTAAAGGAGAAGCTTTTTCAGAAGGACATACTGGTCAAAGAGTTGCAGGATATTGATCCAGATGTTAACTGGGCCGAGAAACTTCTTTTTTCGGAACACCACTTAAGTCACGCTGCGAGCGCATTTTATCCTTCACCCTTCGAATGTGCCGCAATCCTCACTATGGACGGTGTAGGGGAATGGACGACTACCTCACTCGCAGTGGGGAAGGGCAGAGATATCCACATTCTCAAGGAAATCCATTTTCCCCATTCCCTGGGACTGCTTTATTCGGCCTTCACATATTACACGGGTTTCAAGGTCAATTCGGGCGAATACAAGGTGATGGGGCTTGCGCCCTATGGCGAGCCGAAGTACGCGCAGACCATCAAAGATCATCTCATCGAGATCACAGAGGATGGCAGTTTCCGGCTCAACATGGATTATTTTGACTACGCTACGGGGTTACGTATGACCAATGAGCGGTTCCATGCCCTCTTTGGTGGCCCGCCGCGCACACCGGAAAGCCCGCTCACTCAGCGGGAAATGGATTTAGCTGCCTCCATTCAGGCCGTGACTGAAGAAGTGGTGCTCAAGCTCGCTCGCGCTATCCGGAAAGAGACGGGTGAACGGAATCTGTGTCTCGCTGGTGGGGTTGCCCTTAATTGTGTCGCCAACGGCAAGCTCTTGCGGGCGGGCATTTTTGATAGGCTTTGGATTCAGCCGGCTGCAGGAGACGCCGGTGGAGCCGTGGGGGCTGCACTGGCCGTGTATCATCTTTGGGCCGTAAAGCCACGTCTAATCCAGCCGCACGATGGCATGCGCGGCAGCTACCTGGGCCCTGCCTATGACCAGCGAGAGATCGAAGCGCGGCTCACTGCTTGCGGGGCACGTTTTGAGGTGCTGTCCGATGATGACTTAATCGATACCTGCGCGCGGGCTCTTGCTGAAGGACAGGCTCTTGGCTGGCACCAGGGCCGCATGGAATTCGGCCCCAGGGCGCTGGGCAGTCGCTCCATCCTGGGCGATGCCCGCTCTCCCACGATGCAAAAGGTGCTCAACCTCAAGGTGAAGTATCGCGAATCTTTTCGCCCCTTTGCACCTGCTGTTCTACGCGAAGATGTTGCCGAGTGGTTCGAGCTCGATGGTGACAGCCCCTACATGCTGCTTGTGGCAGACGTGCGTAAGGAAAAACGCATTCCCATGACTGAAGCGCAGCAGCGCCTCTTCGGCATCGAGAAACTCAACGTGCCGCGCTCCAGCATCCCAGCCGTGACCCACGTGGACTACTCCGCCCGCATCCAGACTGTTCACAAGGAAACGAACCCGCGCTTTTACGCCCTCATCTCGCGCTTCAAGGCGCTCACCGGCTGCCCCGTCATCGTAAACACCAGCTTCAACATCCGGGGCGAACCCATTGTGGAATCGCCCGAGGATGCATTCCGCTGCTTCATGGGCACGGAGCTGGATGCTTTGGCCGTGGGCAACTGCTTCCTGCTCAAGGCCGATCAGGACCAGGCGCTCAAGAGGGATTACACTGCCCAGTTCGAGCTTGATTGATGCAATTTAAATATATGATCACAGAGCCTGGAAAATGGTTGTTGCGTAACGTCATGCCTGGCCTGGCGGTTTTTCTTGCTTTGATTTTTCTGGCTGGAGTTGGAGGGGAAGTCTATCTGCGACTAACCAAACCTTTCGGCAATCCGCAATGGAGCTCCCGGTTCGATCCTGAGCTCGGGTTTACCTTCAAACCGGGTGCGGTCATCCGCCATACCAATCACATAGATTTTTGGTCCGAACAGCAGGCGAACAGCTGGGGCTTTCTTGATTACGAGCCGCCTCAGCCTCAGAAAGCAGATGGGATATGCCGAATTGCCTTTATCGGCGACAGCTTTGTCGAAGCTGCCCAAGTGCCGATCGACAAGAAATTCCATCGCTTGCTGGAGAAGGAGTGGAATAAGGATGGGAGGAATTTTAGCCTGGAAACGTTCGCGTTGGGTTACTCGGGAACAGGGCAGGCAAATCAACTGCCCTGGGCGAGGCTGATTGCGAGCAGGCAACCCGATCTCATCGTTTTGGTCTTCGTCATCAACGATTTCTCCAACAATAATGTATGGCTTGAAGCGGTGCGCAATGGCTGGCATCCAGAGCATCCGCCACGTCCTTTTATCAATAGTGGTCGCTTGATCGGCCCCGATCCGGCCTGGAGAGATCACCTTTTACCAGGTCAAACCGGCAGTGCGCAAGCCGCATGGTCTATGGAATCTAACGGCCTCTTCGGCTGGCTGCGCAAGTTATGTCAGAAATCCTGTCTTTACTCAGCACTCAATCAGGTGTGGGTGCGGTATGCCTATAGTGCGTCGGCATACTATGCTAACGTCCCCAGCGCCTTGGAGCAGCTTAAAAAGCTCCCCGGCGGCGTAGAAAAGTTTGGTGACTGGAACCCGCCTGACGACCTTACGCTGGATCAAATGTTCATGGCTGAAGAGTTACCGCCGGTTTTTCAGGAGGCCCTGGAAGACACGGGCATAGCCCTTCGTCTTTGGAAAGAAGCCGCCCGAAAAATGGGCGCTGGTTTGGTCATTCTCGCTACACACACACTGCAGGCATCGGGATTACCGATACCAGAACAGGCTGCTCGCCAGCGGGGTGTCAAGGCAGAACTCATGTTAAAGCGACTGCAAGCCATTGCGCAAAGGGAAGATATCCAGGTCATCGATCAGGCAGATTACATCCTTCGCAGGGGAGGGGATCTTAAAAAGGCATCCTTTGCTTTTGATGGTCATTGGAACCATTACGGCCATAAGACAGCGTCGGAAGCGATCGCCGAGTGGCTTCGTAGCCATCCAGAGTATTGCCAGGGGGCCTCGAAAAACCTGACAGCCAAAAGATCAGCGCATGAATAATCAATGAGTTCCGACGATTTTTTGTGCGAAAATTGGGTCTTTCTAAGTGCCCGCCAGAGAGCTAGTTTATGAAGCCCAATCTCCTCATTCTCAGCGTGGCATTTCTCGTGGCTCTGGCACTGGCTGAAATCGTATTACGAGTTGCCGGGTTCAGCTACCCAAATTTCTACCGCTACGACCTTCACACCGGAGCAGCCCTGCGGCCGGGGGCGGCCGGCTGGTGGCGGGAGGAAGGCGAGGCTTTTGTGCGAATCAATGCGAAGGGGATGCGCGATGACCGTGAAATTCCTGTCGAGAAGACACCCGAAGTCTTTCGTATCGCCATACTGGGTGATTCCTACGCCGAAGCCTTTCAGGTGGATGTCTCCAAGACCTTCTGGCGGCTCCTGGAAGAGAAGTTGAACAGCTGTGGGTTCGCGCCGGGCAAGCGGGTGGAGGTGCTCAACTTCGGGGTGTCGGGTTATTCCACCGCGCACGAGCTCATCGCCCTACGTGAACGGGTCAAGCCTTTCGCACCGGATCTGGTGCTTCTTGCCTTCCTCTCCGGCAATGACGTGCGCGACAACAGCCAGGCCATTGCCGGCCCTTATCCGCGTCCGTATTTCCATCTTAAGAATGGCCGACTCACCGAGGACACGACATTCCGTGAGCAGTGGATCTTCAAGCTCAAATCCAGCCTCCCCTGGCAGTGGTTCCAGGCCGTAAGCGACTACTTGCGGCTGATCCAGCTCCTCAATAAGGTGAAGAATGTAGCCGGTCAGCCACTTTCCGCACCGCGGTCAGAGGGCGCTGTCGAAGAAATCGGTTTGGACGATCACATCTATCTCTCCAAACCACCCCAAGTCTGGGAAGAGGCCTGGCAGCTCACGGAGGCTCTGGTCACTGCTGTACGGGATGAGAGTCTCAGGCAAGGCGCGCGTTTCCTGCTGGTGACTCTGACGAACCCTGGACAGGTTCCTCCGGACCCTACCGCTATGCGCCGCCACGCACAGAGGATAGGGGAGCCCGATCTTTTCTATCCGGAGCGGCGCATGCGTGCCCTCGCCCAGCGCGAAGGGCTCGACGCGGTGTTTCTTGCCGAAGCCTTCGCGCGCCATGCCGCAGAGCGCAAGGTCTATCTCCACGGTTTTCCTAACACCCAGCTCGGCGGCGGTCACTGGAACGAGCAAGGGCATAGGCTCGCAGCGGAAATCCTTGCAAAACACCTGTGCCCGGCGAAGTGATCGGTAATGCGCCGCCAGCTCATCACCGTCAGCACCCTCACCGCCATCGCCCAGGGGGCAGGTTTCCTGAAGCTGTGGCTCACCGCACGGTTGTTTGGCGTCGGGGTGGAACTGGACGGTTATTTTCTGGCACTTGCGGCACCTACTTTCCTCGCAGGGACCCTCTCCGGCATGTTGCAAACGGCACTTTTTCCAGTGCGGGCTCGGCTGGCAGAGAGCCAGAATCGAGAGGTTGTAGAACGCTTCGAACGGGGCGTGCTGGCGGGTTTATTGGTGGTGGGGCTGGCGATTGCTGCGCTGATTCTGCTGGCCGGTTCAAAGCTGCTTGTCCAGGTTGGCGGCAGTGTGGCACCTTCCGTCCTGGATGCAGCCACCTTCGTCCTGCCCTTTGCTGCGCTGCTGGTGCCGCTCAATGCCATTGGGGATGGCATGGGTTATCTGCTTGCCATGCGCGATCGCTACCCCATTGCGGCGGCAGCACCGATTGCCAATGCCCTGCTGGGTGCAGGACTCCTTGCCGCCTGGCCAGAAGGAGGACTCGTGAATCTGGCCTTAGGCACGGTGGCTGGGGCTGCAGTGCAAGTCGCGATCTGCGCGTGGGCGCTCCAGCATAGCGGTTTCACGCTTTTCGCGTCTGTCCCGTCGTTGGGCAAGTTTGCCGGTGAATGGCGAGAGATGCTGAGGCTGTCTGCGTGGATCACCCCAGGAGTGGTATTTTCCAACCTCTCTGCCACGCTCCCTACGGTATTGATCGCCTCCTACGGTGAAGGGGCCATTTCGGCTTTCGGATATGCGTGGAGGTTTCATCAGTTTGCAATTCTATTGCTCGTCATGGCGGCATCGCCGGTACTACTTGCTAGCTTTGCGCAACTCGTAGCCCAAGGGGATGAGACCGCTTTGCGCGTGTTGTTGCGTAAGGCACTTTGGCTGTCATTGGGTATCGGATTGTTTGGCTTGGTGGTAGTGTTTTTTTTAGGGGAGACATTGCTCAGGTTGATTTTCGGCGGGCGCTTCGATGCAGCTTCAGCACATCAGGTCGCCGCTCATTGGGTATGGCTCAGCGTGGCGCTGGGCCCAGCGTTGTTGGGCAACGTCTTTGCGAAGGTCTGGCAGGCAAGACGGCAGGTCCGATTGATTAGTGTCCTGGCTGGGATCGGGCTGGTCGGGTTCCTGGCCTTGCATGCCATTCTCTCACCGTGGCTGGCCGTCTATTCGGTCGCGGCTGCGGTCGGGCTTGCGTCGATCATCGTGCCGCTGGCGGGATGGCGGGCCGCATGGGGAAACGGTCAACAAACCTGGGGAAATAAATTGCGCTCCAGGTTACTTGTATTGATAAGAAAGTGCTGATGCCCGAAAAAGATCACGATTTGGCCGAGGTACCGTGCCCCCTCTGCGGCTGTTCACAAGGGAGGCTCCTGTTTACTGTCAAGGATTGGTCCTTTGCCTGCACGGACGAGACATTTATGGTGAAGCGATGCGTAAAATGTGGTTGCGGCTATCTCAGCCCCAGACCGGCAGAAGCCGCCATGTCCCGCTTTTACCCACATGAATTTTATTGGTCGTGGGAAGGGGCAAGAGAACCTTTGGCCTGGAATGAAATAGTCGCAAGCCGGATTGGTCAGCTACAGGCAAAGGCCTCGTGGCTCAAGGACCTGGCTCCCGGGCGCCTTCTGGATATCGGAGCGCAAAAAGGCGAGTTCCTCTGGTATATGCGCGAGCAGGGCTGGCAGGCCGAAGGGATCGAAGTGGACCCGATGGTGCCCAACCCGGCGGGCATGCCGATTCGCTATGGCGATTTCCTCAATATGGACTTTGAAATTGATGTCTATGATGTCATCACCATGTGGGCGGTGCTGGAACATGTCTATCGGCCGGCTTCCTTTGTAGAAAAGGCGGCCAGGTTGCTTAAACCGGGTGGGAGAATTGTCATCCTGGTGACGAACCTGCAATCCATCCAGGCACGCTGGTTTCGTCAGGACGACTACCCGCGTCATCTGACGATTTTTACCAAGCCCTCGTTGGAGAGGCTTTGTCGGCGTCATGGATTGAAGATCATACGGTGGCGTACAGACCAAGACATTTTTGGTGGCGCGCTCAACGGCGGTCTTGTCTATGCAGCAAAACGACTGGGCGGGTACAGCCGTGATGAAGCCTTCAGAGAATGGAAACAGCCTCGCGATCCCTACCTTTTTTGGACACAGTGGCGGGGCCGCCCGTCTAGCGCCATTCGATGGATCAGCCGCGTTGATCGTTTGGTGAGCAAGCCTTTGGAATTTGTTTTGGACCGACTAGGATTTGGCTTTATTTTGACGATTGCTGCAGTGAAGGTAGGAAATGAGTGACCGCTGGCTCGAGTATTTCCATCGACACGGTGCCCTGGACGTCGGCTGGCTCAAGGCCGCAGTCACCCATTGGGGCTTTCACGAAATTCTCTACGGTATGATCCAGCGTCACTGTTCACTGCCCGCTCGTATTCTTGATGTCGGCTGTGGTCCAGGATGGTCTGATCTTTATCTCTCCTCAGTGGGATACGAGGTGACCGGGGTAGACAATGAGGTGCGATTGATTGAGCTGGCACGTGATCTGGCTGAGCGGCTCGGTGTTCCAGCCCGGTTCGAGAAAGGGGATGCCTTTGATTTGTCGCCGTATCATGATTGATTCGACCTTGTTTATTCCTGCGGTGTGATGGAACATTTTGATCGGGAGGTCACCATTCAGCTGCTCCTGGAGCAGGCGCGTTGTGCACCTCGGGTGCTGATCCAGATCCCGACACGCTACACGGCGCTGACCGGAGAAATCACTGACGAGCGTATCTATACTATCGGTGAGCTTAAACGCATCGTTCAGGAAGCCGGGTTGAAGGTAGTGACCGCTTTCGGATATGGGGATGTCACTGTGACTCCTGCACAAATCTGGCTGCGGAGGTTTTTACCTCACATGGTCTGGCGCTGGCTACAGAACCATGGCTACGCCTACTCCATCGCGGTGCTGGGGGAGAGGGTGTGAGAGCCGCACCGACCCGCTTGCTTTGTGCAGAACGTCTTGCCCATGAGGTGGGTTCTGCACGCGTCGTCCTCGATGTGGGGTCCGGGGGACGACGCCTGGCGCCCCACGTTGTCACAGCTGATATCGTCAAACGACCCAATGTGGATGTGTTAGCTGATCTTTGCGGAAAACTCCCGTTTCCGAATGGGACGTTCGATCTGGTTGTCTGCACCAGCGTGTTGGAACATGTCGTAGAAGTAACCCTTGCAGTGGGCGAACTCAGGCGCATCTTGCGGCCTGGCGGACGGTTATGGCTAGAGATCCCATTCCTGTATCACTTTCATGTTTCCAACGCGGGTGATGTGCATGATTTTTACCGCTGGACGCTGGAAGGGGCTAAACAGCTTTTTCTTGATATGCATTTGCTAGACTGGGGTCACAACGTGGGGCCGGGAACCTCGTTGCGGCTGATTGCCAGCGAGGTTCTCTCCATGCCTTTTCATCATTCACGACATGAAGGTCTTTACTACTTGGTGCGTTGGTGCCTTGGTTGGATGCTGTATCCACTTTCCTGGTTGGATAGATTCTGTACCAGCAAGAAGGTGGCTGCTCGTGCCACCGGTGGTTTTTGGCTTTTATGGCAAAAACCGTGATCCGTATGCGTGTTCTATGGGCAGTCTCCAGCCTGTCGGCCGGCGGTGCTGAGCGGATGATCTCTGAACTGGCCAATGCCTTTGCAGAACGTGGGCATGCCGTTGGGGTGCTCACCCTATCCTCGCCTGGCTGCGATCATTATCCTCTAGATCAACGGGTACAGCGCATCGCGCTAGATGTGATGTGGGATTCCCGCTCGTTCTGGCAGAGTTTGGCGGGCAACCTGCGCCGAAGCCGCATGATCCGAAGAGCCGTGAGGCAGTTCGCGCCTGAGGCGGTGGTGAGCTTCGTTGATCAAATGAATGTGCTTACCTTGGCCGCACTTACCGGATTGCAGGTTCCGGTCATCGTCTCCGAACGCACCGACCCTCGCCATTACCCAGTGGGCCGTGTCTGGAATCTTGCGCGGCGTATCCTATACCCCTTTGCGTCTCGGGTGGTGGTGCAGACGGAGGCCGTGGCAGGCTGGGCAAGGGAATTTGTGGCCAAGCGTCGGGTCTGCGTTTTGCCCAATTTCGTGAGAGCACTGCCCGAACCGCCACCTTTCGGTGCCCGTGACCGCAAACAAATTCTTGCCGTCGGGCGGCTTGGCCAAGAGAAAGGCTTTGACCTGCTGTTGCACGCCTTCGCCCGCAGTGGACTGGCTCAAGAGGGTGTGCGGCTGACCATCCTGGGCGAAGGGCCGGAACGGCCTCGTCTGGAGTCACTGGCTTCTGAGCTGGGGTTTGTGGACCAGCTCCAAATGCCTGGCGTCGTTTCGGACCCCGAGCGATGGATGGCGCGAGCCACGGTATTCGTGCTGCCCTCACGGTACGAGGGCTTTCCCAACGCGCTTTTGGAAGCCATGGCCATGGGCTGTCCGGTGATCGCCGCGGATTGCGATTCCGGCCCGCGGGAGATCATCTGCCATGGAGAAAACGGCCTGCTGGTGCCCGTGGAGGATGCCGAGGCGTTAGCACATGCTCTGCGGCAGTTATTCGGGGACGAGACCCTGCGTGTGCGCCTAGGCAACGCCGCAGTGACGGTGCGGGAGCGTTATGCCAAGGAGGCCAT
>FWWL01010812.1_pt1 | contig 10334 bp, 9 predicted proteins | sample 2228331 | NCBI WGS metagenome assembly FWWL01 (sample SAMEA103939775, study PRJEB20133) | metagenome
GCAACACAAGCAAAATCACGGTGCACAATGATGGCACAATCACCTACTGGAGCGTATATCGCCAGCAATGGGTGCGTGAGCCGGCGGGCGATATACCTCATAACGAAATAGCCGCCATGAGTCCGGAGGCGCGGGCGCGGATACTGGATATCTTGGATCACGACGAGTGGCGGCTTCGCTACGAGCTTACTTACTATCCATGGCGTGTCAACATGAACACAGGACAAAGTGGCAACGATGAAGATTGATCTTCCCCTGCCCCTGTATCACACGCACACCACACGGTTAGCGCGCGCGCTGATCAGCGGCACACTATTTATTGCCCCTGTGCTGATAGGGATAGTAGCGATAGCGGTCGCGATAAATGCGAGTGTGAGCGTGGCGCGTCTATTTGGTCGCATGGGGGCAGACTGGCTCTCGCAAACGCTCGCATCTGGCGCAAGCGTGGGACTGCTCTTGGCTTTAATGGCACTGCTGAATTTGGCGAACAAACCACAGGTGCGAGCGCTTGCGTTGGTCTTTACCACAGCATGGCTGCCCATTGTCACTGCACTTGTCGCCCTGGAGGCCGCATTGTCTAGCACGCTGGTAGCTGTGCCTGCCGCCTTGCAAGAGGCCGGACGAGCACTGGCTGCGCTACTAGGTGGGCTAGCGCTGGTCCCATGCGTATCCATCGTGGTGGCTGCGCGCGCTACGCAGAATGAGAGCGAGATCGAGTCTTTGGCTCGTTATGTTGGGTTGACGAGCAAGGCTGTGTTGTTGATAGCTACATCTGCTGCAACCTTGGCATTCGGGCTGCGGCGGAGTGTGCCACTCGAAGTGGCATTGTTTGTGTGCGTCGTCCTCGAGAGCGCATTCCTCTATGCCCTACTCCGATCCCGCCACCACCGCGTACATGCGGTGGCACTGGTGATCTGCGCGCTGGTCTTGGCGCTGGTGGCGGTCGAAACCCTTAGCACATTGAGCGGGCTGTCTTCATTGCCAGAATTGGCACGTATCGGCGAGGCTCTGTATCTGCTCACGCCGGCGGCAGGGCTGACCTATGTAGTGGCTGCGCGGCTGTCAGACCGAGAACCTACTCGGGCAGCATCGGTCGCTTCTGAACACGCAATGGGGCGTGAAGATGAGACTGAGGCGGAAACAGAGGGAGAGAGAGAGGTAGAGGCGGAGGCTATACCTGAGCCGGTTTTTCTGAACGGTAACCGCGCGAGGGAATCGCGCAAACCCAAAAGTAGCCCGTTTTAGGGCGAATTTCGCACCCACAGGTATTGTCCCCCCTAAAGGCGAAGAAACGGGGCTAATGCACGTGCATTTTTCGCGTACAGGCACGGTTTCGCCGCCTCCTGGAGACGGCTGGCGGCTAGAGGTGAATCTGCGTAACGGTGTGTATCGCTGGGCAAGGAGGTATGGCAACAAGCGCCAGTGGACATCATACCGACCTCTGAGTGAGCTACCACCTGAGCGAGTGGCACGTGCGGTCGCTGAGAGTAAGCGGCAACGCGGCTACCGTTCGTGGTATAATAAGGCACACAAAGCGGACGAGGAGAGAGCATGAGAAAGTATCAACGGAAGTATCAATACAGCGTGAAAGCTGATAAAGAGACAGCCGAGTTGCTGCGCGCTATCGCGCGTGCTGAGGACCGCCCAATATCATATGTGCTACGTCGCTGGGTACACCGCGAGGCACAGAGGATAGGACTGTCATTGTCATCGGCTAACAATGACGCTTTCGACTGCACGACAAGACCACCTAGAGTGCGCGTAGAGGAGGAGCAGAATGCGAGGCAGAAGGAGAGAGGAGGTGCAGCGCGTTGACCCCGCAGAAAAGGATGCGCGCTCTGTGTTGCGAGCACAGAGCGCGCATTGACGCCAGTTTTTTTGGGTTTACCGAGCCTACAAGCCTCCTACAGCGTCATTGTGTGTACTATATCATGACTCAAGGGAGGGGCGGGGCGAACCTGAAAAGCTGGTGTCTCCGTGTAAAGGAGGCACATGCTAGTGCTAGAAATCATCAATGCCCTACACGCGGGCGGCGCGTGGGGTTATATCTGGAGACTCCGCGACAGGCGGAGTTGGTACTACCGTCCTGGTGACACGACCGCGCTGCGCGGCATCCTGCGCGAGGCAGGCACACACGATGTTTTCTACGGCGTGCACCCGGTGCGCGCGCCACGCCCGCCACACGAGCGCGGGCGCATCGCCGACGTATGCGCGATCAACTGCCTGTTCACCGAGTTCGACTGCAAAGATTTTGGCGGCACGAAAGAGGGCATCGAGGCGCACCTACAGGCGCGCGCGATGTGCTGGCCGACTGTAGTCGTTGACAGCGGCGGCGGACTGCACTGCTACTGGCTGCTTGAGCGGCCGCACGTGATCGCCGATGACGCAGGACGTCAGCGCATCGCAGACCTCCAGGCGCGTTTTGTGCGCGCCATAGGCGGCGATGCGGGCGCGAGAGACCTAGCGCGCGTGCTGCGCGTGCCCGGCACCGTCAACGCGAAGTATGACCCGCCGCGCATGGTCGAGATCGTCGAAGTATGGCGCGCGAACGCGATCTACACGCTCGATGAGATGTGCGAGTTCGTGCGCTATCTCGAAGCGAGATTCGCGCCGCCCGCGCCGCAGCCGGTGCCACATGCACAGCCGACAAGCGCCGAATCCATCATTGAACGCTTCAACCGCCATCATCGCCCAGACCCGCGCCGCAAAGTTGGAGGTATCGGGGGCATCCTTGTGGCATTCGCCAGGCAGCCAGAGGGCAACCGCAACAACATGCTTTTTTGGTCTGCCAACCGTCTGCGCGAGCGCACCATCCCCCTCGCACACGCGGAGGCGCTACTGTTGCCCATCGCGCAGGCTATCGGGCTACCCGACGGCGAGGCTATACGGACGATCCGCAGCGCCTATCGGGGAGGTGGGCGATGACTATCACGCTGCCCCCCGAGGTGCAGGAATCGCTAACGCGCGCCATCGAGCAGGCAAAAGCGATGGGCTATGAGCGCGCGGGTAAGCCGACCGATGACGAGCTGGCGATGGCGTGGCTTAATGCCCATCCAAAGACCGCCTACGGCCTGGGCGAGTTCCGCCGCTACACGCGCGGGACGTGGCCCGTTGTGGCAGATGGGCAGGTTGAGCAAGAGATACTCGAAGTGCTCGACGGCGCAAAACGGTCCGGCATCCGCCCGCGCGCTCCATTGTTGGCGAGTGTGAAGAAGCTTGCGCAAGTGATGTGCTACCAGCCGCCGACGGTTTGGGACGCTAACCCTGACATCCTGGTATGCCATAACGGCACACTACATATCCCCTCAATGACTCTGCGCCCTCACTCGCCCAACGACTGGCAGACAAGCGCGGTGGAATATGACTACGACCCGGCCGCGCGCGCGCCCGTATGGGAATCGGTGATCACCGACCTGGAGAATAGGCTACCAGGGGTGGGCGGATTCCTGCAGGAGTTTGCGGGATACTGCCTGACGACGGACACGCGCTACGAGATCGCGATATGGTTGCACGGGCCGAGCGGGGCGGGGAAGTCAACGATCCTGGCGGGGCTGCGCGCCATGTTGGGCGCGCGATGCGGCGTGCTAGGGCTAGCCGACATCGAGCGTCACCGCTTCGCGCTCTCGCACATTCCAGGGAAGACGCTGCTTATATCTACCGAGCAACCTGGATGCTTCATGCAATCAACGCACATCGTCAACTGCATGATTAGCGGCGAGCCGATCACTGTTGACCGTAAATTCCGCGATCCAGTCGAGGTAGTGCCACGCGCGAAGATTGCCTGGGCGATGAATGAGCTGCCGCGGATTGGAGGCGCGAGCGACGGGCTTTTCCGCCGCGTCAAGGTGATCACTCTCCCGCCGCTGGCGGCAGCACCTGACCCTGAGATCAAGCTGCGCATCGCCGAGGAGGGCGCGGGCATCCTAAACTGGGCACTGGCAGGGCTGCGGCGCCTGCGGGAGCGCAGGGGCTTTGCCCTGCCCGAATGCGTGCGCGTCGCAACTGCACGCTTCAAGGAAAGCAACGACATACCCGCCATGTTCGTCGGTGAATGCTGTGTAGTAGGGAACGAGTACAAGACGCGCAGCCAGCAACTGTACGACGCCTACAAAGCGTGGTGCATTGCAAACGGGCACAAGCCCGCCTCTTCTACGAGCATCGTGGAGGACTGGGAGCGGCTTGGCTTCGTGAAGCATCGCGCGGCAGGTGCGTCGTGGTGGCACGGTGTCGGGCTACGTGCAGACGTAGCAGGTGTAGCAGGTGTAGCAACTTCGCCTATTTAAATGCTACACACCTATCGCGAAGCGAGACGCGCAGGAGTAAGGTTTAAATAAAGCAACCTGCTACACCTGCTACACCTGCTACACACAGTGGAAACATAACGGTTGACGGACCTGAGAGACTAGCCCGCGTACGCGGTCCCCCCTCTCTCTCAGCGGCTTTCTGCCCTCTTGAGGCTTGGCAGAAGATAAGCAACGGACTGCGCTAGCTCGATCTTTCGCGGCGAAAAAGGAGTGAACTTAATGGTTACCTTCTGAGATGCCTAAAAAGGACTCCTCAAGCGCCTAAAATACAGATATGACAACGCTCTTATATCTCGCCCTCGTTGCGACACTGTGCCTTGTTCTTTGGCATATACATTCCCTCTTGCGGCTAAATGGTCATCTCTGGATGAGCAGACGGGTGAAATCTTTGGCAATTGGCGTCGGGATTGCCGGCGTTACAGGACTTCCCGCGCGGGAGTTGTCGTTATGGATAGTGGCTGCTGCAACACTTTTTGTTGAATTGATGCCATGGGTGTGGAGGAAAATAGACACTACCGAGGTGCGGTTCCTCAAGGGTACTCAGGTACTCGATCACACACAAGCCATAGAAAAGCGTGCACACTTGCGCCACGCTATCGTCAATCTAGCGGGCATTTGCATTGATCCTCGAGAGGAAGTGTGTGGGATTTTGCTTGCTGGAGCAACGGGGGTTGGAAAGAGCCAGGTCATGATGAGCCTGCTAGATATTTATCGTATGTATCAGTTCCCTGCTCTAGTTATGGACCCTGGCGGGAGCTACACCAGGAGGTATTTTGACCCAAGTAAAGATGTCATCCTAAATCCATTTGACGGCCGATCATCCCCCTGGTCTCCTCTTGCGGAGATTTCAGACGACTCCGCAAGTTACGCTACCATCGCTAATGCTTGCATACCTCCTAGTAGTGGTGCCGATGAAGAATGGCGTTCATACGCGCGAATGTTTTACATTGCCGTAATGCAGTACTGCCATCAAAATGGGATTACGAACGAAGGGATGTGGGACATGCTGGCTAGATGTCAACCGAGTGATTTACCTGACTCCATACAGAAGAATTTGCGAGCATATCTGGCGGAAAATAATGAGCGATTCTTTGCCAGCGTCCGCGCAGTGGCTTATTCCCAATTGGCGTTCATTGAACATTTGCATTCGTCAGCTGGCAAAAGCTCTTTCTCAGTACATAAACACATTGTCAGCAACAAAGCACGCGAGAAGGGCTGGATTTTTGTCAACTATATGCCTCATCAGCAGGCCATCCTTGCAAACTTTTTGACCTGTATAGTGGATGTGGCGAGTGTGGCGACCTTGTCTTTAGACGAGGACCACACGGGTAGTAGTCGAGTAATCTTTGCGTTAGACGAGTTGCCTCTGCTCGGACATGTGCCATCCCTGCACCCTTTGACTACCAACGGACGCAAGCGAGGGGCTGTTGTTCTTGCGGGTGTGCAATCTGTATCTCAGGTCAGAGCGATTTACGGAATGAAGGCGGAAAGCATACTGGGATCTCTGAAGAATTGGGTTATCTTCCAAAACACAGAAGCTGAATCAGCACAATTTATGTCCCAGCAAATTGGGCAACAGAGAGTAATTCGGAGACTTCGCTCTGGCACCCGGACCCGCGCCCCATGGGGGTGGGCTGAACGTAGCATGTCTGAAGGATGGACGGAATCAATAGAGGAAAGATATGCTGTTCTTCCCACCGAGATCCAGGAGTTGCCTCCTATGCACGCGTTCGTCAAGATTGCGGGTGCCGAGGGTGTTGAGCCTTTGATCGCACGAGTACAGTTCCCGCATCCACATAGTGTTGCTGGTGGTGCACCCAGTTTCGTTGCGAGGAATTCTGCAAAGGGGGACTCTTATCCTGCAGCGGATCAATCCCAACGAACAGTAATAGACGAAGAAATGGTGTGGTGGAGACGCCATCTGTAGCTCAAGGGAGAGAATTTTTGTGGGTATTTTGTGGTCATTTTGTGGGGGTTTTTGTGGTCATTTTGTGGGGTTTTTGTGGCCACAATAGACCACGTGTGGCTTTAAAGAGGTAATTTTTGTGGGCATTTTGTGGCCATTTTGTGGGGGTTTTTGTGGTCATTTTGTGGGGTTTTTGTGGCCACAACGGACCCACCAAATTTGGTGGGTAAGGTGTATCGTCGTATGGGGTGCCGTGGCTCACGAGGCTCTTGGCGATATAATTTGTGTATGGCAAGAGAACAAATCCTAAAAATGAGACTGGCGCGTGCAGAGTACGAGCATGTCAAGAAACATGCTCAATCGTTGGGATTGCCTGTTGCACAGTATCTTAGGATCAGTGCTTTGTCAGGTAGAGATATATTGCCAAAGATTGTTGCAGATCAAATCCATGATGGCGCCACAAAGGATCAACAATCAGAACTAGCGGAGCATGTAGAAGGATTGTCGGCGCAAATCGTTGAGCTAACGGACCAAGTCTCGCGGCTGGTTAACGCCGTGAAAGAAATGACACGCATCCCATCATTTGTCGAATTCAAGGCTAGGTTGTCGGCAGAAGGCAGGATGCCAAGCCATAGAGACCCTCACACTTGGCTACTTGCACTAGCACAGGACTACTACAGGCTTTACGGCGTATGGCCAGACCCGCATGATGAGCGGTCTTTTGGGCAAACTAAATATGGCGACTATGACGCCAAGACTAATTTCCCTCGAGTTCCCCCAGGGTAGCAACAGGTCAATATGCTCGCTGTCAAAAGCATCTCGTCCCAGAGCAACGTCAGGCGTGCAGCCGCCTACTACGAGAATTACCAATGTGGCGCCGAGAACCCAAAGGCGAAAGTGCACGACGAGCCCCCCGGTGTGTGGTATGGGGATCTCGCAAGCAAAATGGGACTGCACGATGCCCAAGTGCAGAAAGGACATTTACTTAACGCGCTACAAGGCTACCATCCACAAGACAAAAGCATCCAAATGTCAAAGAACGCCGGGCATGATCGCCACAAACCCGGATATGACCTGGTTTTTAATGCTCCTAAAAGTGTTTCTCTGCTCTGGGCAATTGCGGATGATGGCTTGCGTGATGCCATCAGTGCCGCCCATATGAACGCAGTGAGAAAAGCGATTGACTACGCCGTTGAATCGGGGGCTTTTGTCCAAAGGCGAGGGCATGGCGGGATACTCAAAGAGAAATACACCGAAGTGGCATTCGCCCTCTTTGAACATTCGAGTAGTCGCGCCGGCGAGGCGCATTTACATGTCCACGCCGTCGTACCTAACATATCGGGCAATGGTAAGAGAATTGAATTCGACGCGAATTATGCGCATGCCATCGGAGCTGCTTACCGTGCAGAGCTGGCGCATTCATTGGCTGAGATGGGATTTGCCATTGAACGCGACCGTTTCTCTTTCCGCTTGCGCGACATCCCACACGATCTCGAACGAGAGATGTCTTCGCGCGCCGAGCAAATCAAGGACATGGCGGCGCGCAAAGTGAACACTCCTGCTGCCAAAAATACTTACGCTGTAGAAACGCGCGCTGCAAAGCCATCAAACCCCCGCGAGATTGTTTTCAACACGGCCAGAGAACTTGCGCAACAGTACAAGATAGAGGCGAAGAATCTGCGCACAAACTCGCACACCCACGCAAGTCATCGTGCCCATCAAGGGGTGTGGAACGCAATACTGACCGATGCATTTGAGTCGGCATCCACCCTTTCCACCCCTCAAATAGAGCGCGCGTTTTTCGAGGTAGCCCAGATAACAGGCGGTGGAATTGAGTTCGCTCGACGCAAGTTGTCAGAGATGGTCCGAAGTGGCGACCTAATCATCCTGGACAACAATGGGAAGCCACGTTGGACGACAAAAGAAACACTGCGGATAGAGCAAGAATTGGCAGAATACGCTCGCCGTGCGGCGAGTGTCCCTGCCAAAGCCGCAGTGAGATTGGATGGGTTACGCCAAGTGCGATCGGAATTCTCGCTTACTGTTGAGCAAAAGAGAGCACTTGCTCATATCTGTGACAACAAAAGAAACATAGCCATTGTCGAGGGAATAGCTGGAGCGGGAAAGTCCTATTTGTTGCAATCCGCGAAAGAGTTGTTTGAGCGCCACCAATGCACCGTGATCGGGATGGCTCTCTCTGGCAAAGCAGCTAGCGAGCTTGCGCAGTCAAGTGGCATACGGTCAGAGACCATCCACCGCACATTGCGCGACATTGAGGATGGGCGGGTCGCGCTTACTCCACAGACTGTGTTGGTGGTGGACGAGGCGGGCATGGTGGGGTCAAGGTTAATGTATCAGGTGGTACAGCATGTAGAGAAGACAGGCGCCAAATTGGTGCTGGTCGGGGACACGAAGCAACTCCAGCCAATTGAAGCGGGGGGGGCAATGCGAGCGATGATGCTCTTTGCACGGCAACACGCCAGCCTAAACAATGTGCGCAGGCAAAAAGACCCACAAGATAGGCAGATAGTCATGGACATCAAAGAGCTGCGGATAAGTAAAGCGTTAAAGGCAATGGCTGATCGCGGATACTTGCGCGAACACCCGGACTACAACGCAGCAATACGCGAGATAGCTGAACTTGTGGTGCGTGATCTCGAGACGGGCAAGACTAGCATCGCATTAGTCGCGCGCCAGGTGGACACGCGAGCGATAAACAAAATGGCGCGCACTATAGCGAAAGAACGGGGGTTGTTACAAGGAGAAGATTACAGTTACACGGTTCAGGACAAGGGAACACAAAAGAGAGAGAGCAAGCAATTTGCGATCGGGGATCGCGTCATTAGCCTGCGTAATAATCGAGAGCTGAACATAAAGAACGGGCAAACATGGACTGTGGTTAAGGCAGAGGACGAACAACTGACTTTGCGGCAAGACAAAACTGAGCGAGAAATCGTGATCTCAAGTCGGAAATACCCCTACATTGAACACGCATACGCTATCACTATTCATAAAGCACAGGGAGTCACTGTGGACAGATCACATGTGCTGCATAACTCAAGGATGTCCGATCACAGTCTGGGTTACGTGTCTGTCTCACGTCATCGTGACAGCATGACATACCACTACACCAGCGATCAGGCTAATCAAATCCAAAAAGACTTGTCTAGGCAACGATACAAAGATTCATCAAGCGAATACCTGCGGCTAGGAGCAGAGGGCATAAAACGCTTGTCCCACGACATAGATGAGTTGGTGCAAATACGAGGCTCACACTATCAGCGTCAGAAGGGTGAGCACAAGCATAAAGGGCAAGACAAGGGAAAAAACAGAGACATAGGACTTATGCTGTAGGTGGCATTGCTCCAAAGTTGTGGTATAGTAGCGGTGCGCGCAGATATCCCGACTGAGGGATTGAAGCAAACACAGAAAGCAAGCGCACAAAACAAGCCGAAAAGGCTAATTCCACACCAGAAGGTGTGGCCCCATTGAAGCAAACACAGAAAGCAAGCGCACAAAACAAGCCGAAAAGGCTAATTCCACACCAGAAGGTGTGGCCCCATTGAAAAGCCGCCTGCGTTTTGCAGGCGGCTTTTTTGTTCGTGTTCGATGGAATATGCTCGTAATACGATAGAGGCAAATGGGGGTAAAATGTAAGCATGGCTAAAATCAAGAGAACGATATCGCTGGACTCCGACGCTGATCGCACGCTAACGCGCGAGGCACGGCGGGCGGGGCTGACGCGCAGCGCGTGGCTGTCACTGCTGCTGCACGGGACACGGTTTGACATCTCGATAGTCAGGCAAGCAGAAGGCAAAAACAAGAAGGAGTCGGATAACAAGGAGTCGGATAACAATGAAAGCGCGTGACACAGTCTTTTGCCAATTTTGCGGCAACGAATACGACCGTGCGGTGCACTGGCAGCATGGCAAAGATGAGATAGGGTGCTTTCAATGCAATCCCCGAGAGGGATACGAGCATTTCGGTAGCAGTATCTCAGCTTGGACGGCGCAAGTGATAAGGGAGGCGTATGATGAGCAACACAAGCAAAATCACGGTGCACAATGATGGCACAATCACCTACTGGAGCGTATATCGCCAGCAATGGGTGCGTGAGCCGGCGG
>FWWL01010817.1_pt1 | contig 10331 bp, 7 predicted proteins | sample 2228331 | NCBI WGS metagenome assembly FWWL01 (sample SAMEA103939775, study PRJEB20133) | metagenome
GTTGGCGCACTGACCCACCCGAGTTCACGGTGGCGTTTGGCTCCTGTGCTTATTTCAACGACCCTGTCTTTGACCGACCGGGCGCGCCTTATGGAGGCGATTATGAAATCTTCGAAGCCATCCATCGTATGCGCCCCGACCTGATGCTCTGGCTGGGCGACAATGTGTACTATGTGGAACCCGATTGGCTCACCGAGTCGGGCATGCGCTTCCGTATGCCTCGCGGGGGTGGCGAATCCACTTATGCAGTTCCACTACCACGACCACGCTCAGCGCAGTGAACACGATGCGCACCCAAGCCTCCAGCGGTATCGGCTCCACGCGCAGAATAAACTGGGTGAACGGTAAGTAGAGCGCTAAGATATGCACCGTCAGCGCGCTGATAGCCGAGATAAGCAGGAAGGGATTGCGTAGGGGACTAAGGAACAGCACCGAGCGATACTCCGAGCGCGAGTTGCCCCCATGGAAGTTCTGGAACAGCACCATCGTGGTGAGCGCAACGGTCTGGGCTTGAGCAAGCGTACCCCCTTGCTCTAACTCATACCGAAAGAGCCAGTAGGTGGCGAGGGCGATGAGCGTGCCCACTATCACCGTGCGTTCCCACAGCAGTTTGGAGATGATGCCCTCCTTGCGTGGGCGTGGCTTGCGCAACAGTACGCTCTTGTCGCCTGGCTCGAACGCCAGCGCCACATCTTGCAAGCCGTTCGTCACAAGGTTCAGCCACAGCAACTGGGCAGGGAGCATCGGGATAGGAAGCCCCGTGAGGAGCGTCAGGAAAAAGAGCAGAATAGACCCCGCGCCTGTGGAGAGCAGAAAGAAGGTACAGTTGCGCACATTATCGAAAGCGATGCGCCCCTCCTCAACGGCGTTGCGGATGCTCACGAAGTTATCATCTGCCAGCACAATATCTGCCGCTTCGCGTGCTACATCGGTTCCGCTTCTGCCCATCGCCACGCCCACATCTGCCGCTTTGAGGGCAGGGGCATCGTTTATCCCATCTCCCGTTACAGCGACCGTTTCACCGTTGGCGCGCAGGGCGTTCACGACCCTAAGTTTATGCTCTGGGCTAACACGCGCATAGATTGCCACATGGCGCACGCGTTCGCGCAGAGTCTCGTCGTCCATGCGCTCCATGTCGACGCCTGTGATGACGGGTGCATCCTCGCCTGCGATGCCCAGCTCGCGCCCGATGGCACGCGCAGTCTCGGCATGGTCACCTGTAATCATCAGCACGCGGATACCCGCGCGCTGGCACTCTTGTATCGCCTCTTTAACACCCCTGCGAGGCGGGTCCATCATGCCCACCAACCCGATGAAGACCAGTTCGGACGGTTCTGGCACATGCTCGGTGGGTGTTAGAGGTTTTGGCAAGCGTCGGTAAGCAAGTCCCAGCACGCGCAAGCCACGACGCGCCATATCCTGCGCCTGTTGAAGGATAGTCTGCTGAGCGGTTTCGTCCAGAGGTTGCTCTCCTTCGGCAGAAAGATAGGAGCGCGCCATCCGCAACACTCGTTCAGGTGCGCCCTTCACGAACACCCAGTGTTCATCACCACGCTCGCGAATGCTGGCAGAGTATTGGCGTTCGGGTTCGAACGGGATTTCACCCACAACGGGATGTTGCTCGCGTAAGGCTCTGTGCTGAAGTCCAGCTCGCAAGGCAGAGATGAGAAGTGCGCCTTCGGTGGGGTCGCCGTGAATTTCGTAGCCTTCGGGTGTCTCATGTACCTCCGCTTCATTGGTAAACACGGCGGTGAGCAACGCCAAGATGAAGGGATGTTCATCCTCCTCTGGCAAGCTCTCACCTTTTTCAAAGTCCTCAATCCGAAACACCTCACCCCCAGCCCAATACTCCTGTACCGTCATGCGGTTTTCAGTGAGCGTGCCTGTTTTGTCCGAGCCGATGACGGTAGTGGAGCCGAGCGTCTCCACAGCGCTCAGCCGACGCACCAGCGCGTTGCGCCTTGCCATGCGACTGACGCTCAGTGCAAGCGCAATTGTGAGCACAATCGGAAGCCCTTCGGGTATCGCAGCGACCGCAATCCCAACCGCCACCTTGAACATCTGCACAGGGGTGTTGCCTAAGGCAATCCCCAAGGCGAAGATAACAAGACAGCTCATCCCGATAGCGATGCCAATGATGTTGGCGAACTGGCGCATGCGTCTCTGGAGCGGGGTCTCAGGCGACTCTTGCTGGCGAATAGTGCCTGCGATTTTGCCTAGCTCCGTCTGCGTGCCTGTCGCCACTACATAGCCCCGTCCGCGTCCCGAACTGATGATGGAGCCAGAGTAGACCATGTTCACACGGTCAGCTAAGGGCGTTTCGGGAGGCACAGGGGCTACCTGCTTCAGCACAGGAACCGATTCGCCCGTCAGGAGCGATTCGTCCACCTGAAGCACGGTAGCCGAAATGAGGCGAATATCGGCAGGCACGCGCATGCCCGTTTCCAACAGCACGAGGTCGCCAGGCACAAGGTCAGCACTTTCGACATCGAGCTCGCGCCCGTCCCGAATCACACGCGCATGGGGTGCAGTGAGTTTTAGCAACGCTCGTACCGACTGCTCCGCACGATACTCTTGAAAGAAGCCTATCGTAGCGTTCAGCAGGAGCACGAACGCAATCACCGCCGAGTCGATAGTGTCGCCCAGCAGGAGCGTAATCCCCGCTGCGAACATCAGGATATAAATCAACGGGCTTTTGAACTGGTGGAGCAATATTTCAAAGGGGTTGACAGGTTTCGCTTCCTCGATACGGTTCGGTCCGAACTGCTTCTGTCGGCGTGCTACCTCTTCACGGGAAAGCCCTTGGAGATTGGTTTCGAGCAGTTGGGCAACCTCGTCGACCGTGAGCGCGTGCCATGCGAGCAGTGTGGTGCGTTCCGCCAGCCCTACCCCAGATTTCATCGTCTCATAAGGATACCTCAGCAGGAATGGTGTGCTCCTTCACGAATGGAAGGGCGTGCGCCCAGCCAGCGAAAAGATAGTAACCCGTGAGGAACTCGCTCAGCGTGTTGCCCTCTGGAAACAGGAAGGCAAACGACTGGTGTTTACCAACGGCTGTTTCGACCTTCTGCATGTGGGGCATCTCCGCTATCTCCAAAAGGCGCGCGCGATGGGCGACCTGCTGATTGTAGGAGTCAACACCGACGAATCGGTACGCCAACTCAAAGGAGAGGGGCGTCCCGTCGTCCCCGAGCAGGAGCGTGCTGAACTGGTAGCGGGCTTGGAGTGCGTGGACTATGTGGTGCTGTTTGGAGAACCGACGGCGGAGGCACTTCTGCGCCTCATCCAGCCCGACTACTATGTGAAAGGGGGCGACTACACCGAGCGCAACCTTCCTGAAGCCGAGTTAGTGGTAGAGCAGGGGGGCTTCGTAGTCATCCTCCCCTACGAGGAGGGCTACTCCACCAGCGCGCTCCTTCAGCGAATACGAGTTGAACGCCTACCTTAGAGTGCCTGACACAACCATCTCTGGATGTACCCCCAACGGATGAGCGCACACCCGATCAGTATGCCTTCTTAAGCGTTTCGGTCGGGAATGCGGGGTCGCCCGCCTTTGGGTTGGGGATGGGAGCAGAGGTTCGTTAATGGCTCGCAGTTCATTGGAGACGATATTGTGTTTGCATGACACGATGACCTCCTTGTGTTTGTGATACCCGATGGAGAAGTAGTTTTGCGAAGCGCTTTTAGTGGCTCCTCTGCCCGAAGATTTCCAGATACCCGCTCCATCTGTTGGAAGAACCACTCAATAGAGATCGCTCACTGACGGGATACACGATGTAACGACTTTTTAACGATATGGGGTTTGCACCGTGGTATAATGGTGATGAATGCCGAAACACGGCAAGACGACTGTGGGAGACCTAAATATCGTTTGGAGGTGAACGGAAATGAAACAGGGTTGGTTTGGATTGATGGCAATCATGGGATTGAGTTGTGCGTTGGGCTATGCGCAGACGGACGTGCGTCCATACCCCATCAAGTGGTCGCGCCTGGGATTGAGCAAGGTAGACAGATGTCGACTTGACACGACAGGCTTTTGTACGGCACAGTATACTTGCGCATCGTGGCAAGGGCTCTTGCCTATGACGCAAAAAGTTCACTGAGAGGTGATTACGATGCAGGAAGAAGTAGTGTCGTTGTTCTGGGTTAAGAACTACCAGGCATATACTGAACATAAGAAAAGCAGACAACGCTATCTGCGGTGCCTTCTGGGGGTACTGTCATTTTTATGTCTCGTCTGGAGTGGGAACTGCCAATACTGGATGAAAGGCGGTCATGGATGGGGTGTTTGGCAGGTGGTTTTCTCTACGGACAGGCGATACCTGCTTTCTGCTGCAGGAGATAACACTATTAAAGTTTGGGATGCCAACCCGTCTTCCTCTCGCTTTGGAAAGCTAATTGCATCCGTCAATGCACGCCATGTAACAGGTGTTTGTACCTTAGCTGAGAGCAATGGTTATGTTGTATCTGGGGGTAGTGTTTGGGGAAGGGCGAGAGGGACGTTGTTTGATAACAGGGTAAAACTTTGGCGTCTTCACCCTAATGGAAGGCTAACTCTGATTGATACCTGGCTGGTTCCCGGTGGATACGGTATAAGCTCGCTAAGTTTTGTCAACTGGTTAGTTAATGGAACCCTTAGAAAAGTAGTTGTAGCAGGTACTTACGAAGCCTTGTTTTTGATAGATATAAACACAGGTGCCACTCGGTGGCATCCGCTACCTAGCAGCGGGTGGGTTCTTGCAATAACAAGCTCCCGAAATGCACCAGAGTTTGCTATTGGTACCGAACAAGGCAGAGTTTATGTTTTTCGTCCTGAACAGGAGATTAGTAACCCAATTGCTCTTCCACAGGTGAGAGCCGTTTTACAACGCTCTTTTCCAATTACGGCTTTACAATACGATTTAACAGAAAGTTACTTGTTTGTAGGAGAGACAGACTGGCTCACAGGGTGGAATGTTGATAATGGACAAATAGTGTTCCAACAAAGCAATCCGGGACATATTGCTTCTATATGTGTCTACAAAGGAAGTGCAGGGGACCCTCAACCTCAATATATAGCTAACCCAACTTTCCTGTCGACACCGATGAGCGTGCCTTAGAGGGAGCGTATGCGCAGGTAAAACGGCACATGCCCTCGTCACCCTGAGCGAAGCGAAGGGTCTGACTTGAGACTCTTTGAGATTCTTCGCCTTCGGCTCAGAATGACGACGGAGGGGCAACAGGAAAGTTGGGTTATAGCTACTGCTGGAGGAGCTATTAGAACATTCGCTTGGCAAACGGGAAGTAACTCGGTTAACCCTTGTGGGCAAATATCCGCCAGTTCTAATTGTGCCAACATAGTAACAGATCCACTCGGAGTTCCATACCTCTATGCAATAGGAGAAGGTAGTAGTATCAAGTGGTGGTCCGTTTCAAATGCCTGTTGCAGTGAGTGGGAATCTCTTCCATCTCCAACGACTTACTTTTTACCATTAAATGCACCTATACTAAGTGTTTCGTTCAGCCACGATGATGAGTTTATTGCTGTAGGGCTGTCAGGGAAAGCTCATGTGTGGAGGCGAGCTAGGGGGAGTATATCAGAATACAATGAACTGATATGGGAGTTGCAATGGAACTCAGACTGGACTGCTCCCTTTGTCTCGGTTCGGTTTTCCCCGACTGAACATCGCTTAGCTGTCGCCTACTTGGGTCAAGTTAGAAGCTTTCTCTGGAACGGTGAAACTTTTATCCCTAGCTGGGACAGATATCTTTTTGGTAGACCAACAGGAGGGATAGTCTTCTCGCCAGATGGCTCTCGTCTGCTTGTCACTGCAGAAAGTAGATGGGAGATATTAAATAGCACAAATGGGCAAGTAATTATCGGTCGCAACGAACTTGTAGGTTCTACCCCAACCCGCATAATTAGCTGTGCCTGGTCACCTGATGATCAGTATATTGCCGTAGGCTGTGTGGACGGCATGGTGCGTATATATCGGGCAGACAGCTTCTTACTTCATGCTCGGTTCAGGGTAGGAAGCTTTATGAACCCTTCAGCAATAGCCTTTAGCCATGTTGGAGGAAGGCTCAAGCTGTTCATAGGCACGACAACAGGTAAACTCCAGCAGTGGGATGTGCTAAATGCTACGAAGGAGTGGGAAGAAACCGTCCATTCCGAATGGATTTCTTCTCTGCATGCACGAGGTAGCTGGGTTGTCACCTCCAGCACAGGAACTCCAGATTCTCTAAGCATATGGAGAAACGGTACTTTACATGGCAGAATTACCCAAGAAACTGGGACAGGGGTTCATGACGCTGTTTTCTCTTCACAATGGTATATAGATATAATAAGAGGCGATTTCTATCTCTTGGCTTATGTTCGGGAAGATGCTACCTTAGTAATTCTACCGTACTACCACTCAGGTCTTCCAGATTTCCTTCAGCACAGAAGTGAAAAAGAAGTGTCCGCTAAAGATGGAGGTATACGCAAATGAAAGGGTATCTCATAATGGTACAGACCATTTTGCTGGGCATCGTTGCAGTAGGTTGGTCTCAGCCAGTACTTTTTGGCGAAAAGCAGCCCTACTTCTTAGATACAGGCTGGCTGAAAGCCACTGGTGAGCAGGTACAAAAAGTGTTTGAAACGGTGATTCGCTGGGAGGGAGCCCATGCTATGAGGCTCTATTTTGACGAGGTACATCTGCCACCTGGTGGATGGATTGAGGTTCGCTCACTTTTTGATAACGAGGTTCAACGGCTGACTCCGACTATGCTGGCTTTTTGGCACAATACAACGGCGTTTTTCAACGGGGATGCGCTCGAATTAGCGTTGTATGCGGAACCGAATTCCCAAGCACGCTTAGTGATACGCCAAATATGGATTGATAGAGGTGAAGCATACGGAAGTGACTTTGTGCCTGCAGATGGGCAATGTAGCGGTCCCTGTGGAAGTGCGCGATGTTCTGGTGCGTGCAAAAGACGACGTCCCGCTTGCGTGGAATGGACAGGAGATTGTCAAACCTTGCATGGAAATTGTCATCAGTGGTGTGGACGTTTGGCACCTATGGTGTGTTCTGCTTCTGTTATCAACCGTTATAGTTGCATAATTACAGCTGGACATTGTATAATGATAGCTGGAAATCCATTAGAATATGTTATCCAGTTCAATGTGCCTCCTTCCGCTAACTGTGGGCGTCGGCATCCTCCTGTTAATGACCAATTTCCCGCTGTACAGCATGTGTATTTCTTTGGTGGGGGCATTGATTTCGCTGTCGTAGTACCTGGACCGAATTCTGCAGGTGAATTGCCTTACCAGCGATATGGTCAATGCCGCCGTCCAATGCCCTATGACGACCTTCAGGTCGGTCAGGATGTCGCAATATATGGATATGGGATATGGACTGGTGAAGGCGCAGAGTGTCGTACTCTGACTCTCCAATACGATACTGGTTATGTAACAGGCTTTTCTGATCAGGGCATATCCGCTCTGGTAGAAACTGATGTAGGGAATTCCGGTTCAGGGATTCTACGCCTATCAGACGAGCGACTTGTCGGCATTTCGTGGTCATGTTCTGGACCATCTGCATATGGTACACGGACTAGCTACTGGGAGTTTGTGCGTGCGCGTCGTATGTTATGCCCAACCCCTGGTGATGTGAATGAAGATGGTATTGTTGACGATGCCGATTTGTTATTAGTACTTTTTGCATTCGGTCAAGAGTGCCCACTTTTGTGTATAGAGGACTTGAATGATGACGGAGTAGTGGATGATGAAGATTTACTAATAGTATTGTTTCATTTTGGACATGAATATTAAAATATTCTGACAGGATTCTTTGCCCTACCTTACTGGATTGCCTATCCGTGCCGATTTGCCAGAGGCGAGGGGCACAGCAAGTGTACACACCGCATTCGGAGTAGGGCGAACGGATAAGGGTGCGGTTGTGCGTGCGAATTGCTTCAATAAAGGCGCTATCCTCGTTCGAATGAGGTTATAAACCTCGCGCGCCTTATCCATTCCATATGATTAGGCAAAAGGGGAAGGTAAACTGCTCACCGATAGACACCCCTACTGGAAGTGATTTTGGGTACAACCGACCTCGTGGTTGAGTCAGAAAGTCACTACCTTATCGCTATCTCTGACCAGCTCATACAAATCCTTCATCGTCGAGATGGGGCATATTTCTGACCCTTCCGATTGGCGAATCTTGAGGCATGTGCCACACGCTAAGATTTCACCGCCTGCCTCGTAGAACGAACGCATCTGTTCCGTCACCTTGAAATCCTCTGTATCTATCGTTTCTACCTCTACACCCTTTGCAAGGTGGGCATTTCGGGAAAAAAGTAGCTTGGGCGTCTCGCCCATCCCCCCGCCTGACAGGAGCACATCACTTGAGTTCACCCCCTCACCATCATCCCAAAATTCCCTCACATCCCACACCTACCCCCCTAACCACGCCGAGTTGTGCCTGTCAGTGTCTTGGGGTTCCCCCACTCCAAAACGCAGGACATAGGCTCTCGACAAGGAACTTCCTACATTAACATGAGCCGAAGTGTTGACACGCCTGCTCATATAGCACTAAGCAAGCGGGAACGACTCATCCTGAACGCCTTGATAGAAACACTTTTTCCTCATAGCGCCCTGGTGCCTGCCAGTGAGGTGCCCTTGTATCCTTCGATAGAGGCGTTCCTCGCTAAGACACCCCCTCATGTGCGCCTCGCGCTCCGAGTGCTTCTTAGGCTCTTGGATGTGGCACCCATCCTGCAGAGGCGATTCCACCGATTTCCGGCACTTCCATACGAGGAGCGGATTGCGCTCCTGCATCGTTGGGCAGAACACCACTCCACTTGGGTTCGAGCAGGCTTTCTTTTGCTCAAAACCGCTACCCACCTGCCCTACTACGACCTGCCCGAAGTGCGTCGTGCGCTTGGAATCAATGACCACTGCCTCATCGAACAACCGATACCCCCACCAGCAGAGCCGACCTCCTCTCAGGAGCGCGTGGTAAGCGGTGAAGTGTTAGAGCATGACCAAGAGGAGGAGTGCGATGTATGCGTTATTGGCACGGGAGCGGGTGGGGCGGTCGTCGCAAAGGAGTTGGCAGAAGCGGGGCTATCGGTGGTGATGATAGAGGAAGGGGGCTACTACACTCCCCAGCAGTTCACCAAACTCCCCAGCCAGATGATGCCCCTGCTCTACCGCGACTCGGGCTTCACCTTTGCGCTCGGCAACACGCTTACCCTGATACCGTTGGGCAAGGCAGTAGGCGGGACAACCGTCATCAACAGCGGAACTTGCTTCCGCATTCCCGATAGCGTGCTTCTACGCTGGCAAAAAGACTACGGGCTGACGGACCTGAGTCCCGACGATATGGCGCCCTACTTTGAGGCGGTGGAACGGTTCCTGAGGGTATCGCCCGTCTCGGAAAGCGTGCTGGGGCGTAATCCACGCTTTCTGGAGAAAGGCGCACGCTTGCAGGGCTGGACGGTCAAGCCCCTCCTGCGCAACTCGGTGAACGATTGTGGGTGTGGGGTTTGTGCGTTCGGCTGCCCTTCTGGAAGCAAGCAGGCGATGCATCAGACCTATGTGCCCAAGGCGTTGGAGCATGGGGCGCGCCTCTATACACATACTCGCGCCGAGCGACTGCTTTGGCAGGGCAACCGCTTGGTAGGCGTTTCGGCACGCACGCGCTCCAACCGCAAAGTCCGTGTGTTCGCAAAGGTCATCGTGCTCTGTGCGGGGGCAATCTATACGCCTGTGTTCCTGCTCCGCAACCGTGTCTTGAACCGAAGCGGTCAAGTCGGGCGGAATCTCAGTTGCCACCCTGCGGTGCGAGTCTCCTGTATCACCGATAAGCCGATAGAGCCGTGGAAGGGCGTGCCCCAAAGTGTCTACATCGATGCGCTGGCAGAGGAAGGCATTTTGTTCGAGACCATCACCGTGCCCCCCAGCATCGAGGCGATTGCGCTCCCCTCGTTTGGGGTTCACCAGCAGGAGTGGCTTCGGGACTATCGTTTCTTTGCCAGCTGTGGCATCATGGTGGCGGATGAGTCGCGTGGGCGCGTGCGCCAACTGGGAGGATACCCCCTTATCACCTACTCACTCTGCCCTGCCGATACCCAACGGCTCGTGAAGGGCATCCTGACGATTGGAAAACTCTTCTTCTCTGCTGGGGCGAAGCAGGTGTTCACAGGCATTTATGGATATGAAATCGTCCGCTCCCATGAGGAACTCAACGCGATTGACCCCACGCGCATCAAGCCGTCTGACCTCAAGGTGAGTTGCTATCATCCACTGGGCACGGCGCGAATGGGGATAGACCCGCGCCGTTCGGTTGTCAACAGCATCGGGCAGA
>FWWL01010820.1_pt1 | contig 10329 bp, 11 predicted proteins | sample 2228331 | NCBI WGS metagenome assembly FWWL01 (sample SAMEA103939775, study PRJEB20133) | metagenome
TTGATCATCATTGCGCACGCTCCTCTCGCTGGTTGGGCAGCCGGATCGGCACCATAGCGCCGCCGTTGGGCGGGGGCGTCCACATCATCAAATGCCAAACGCGTCGCGCTGCTGAGCGGTTTTTCGCTCGCAATTATCGCTACGTTCTACCTGCTTCGCGAACACTGGGGGCATGCACTTGGCGTCCTGCCTTACTTGCTGCTGCTGGCCTGTCCGCTCCTGCATATGTTCCACGGCCATGGCGCTCACTCTCACACCCGTACGGATCGGGACCAGAACGATACTCGCCCGGCACCATGAACGAGAGCGGGACGTCACGTCGCAAAGTGGTGGCTCCAATCCACTGCGGAACATGAACGCTCGCACCGCACCCAAATGGCATGATGTCAGGCGGGGCGTTCAGTTCGCGCTTATCACGGCGCCACTGTCGCTCATCTGGGAGATCGCCCATTTGCCGCTTTACACGATCTGGTGGGAACAACCGTTGCGCGACAGCCTTATGGCGGCGATTCACTGCACGTTTGGAGATGTCGCCGTTGCCTTCGTCTGTTTCATGATCGCATCGGTTTTCATCCGGTTCATGAATTTGACCAAAACCAATCTGATGTTCGGTGGTCTGGTGATCTTCCTCAGCGTCGCCGCAACGGCAATCCTCGAAGTTCTGAGCACGCAAGTCCTCAGCCGCTGGTCATATGCTCCGGCGATGCCAGTCTTGCCCTTGCTCAAAATTGGACTGAGCCCGCTGCTGCAATGGATCTTTGTTCCGACAATGGCTCTTGTGCTTCTGGCGCGTGTTTCAAAGCCGCGTCATTCAACATGAAAACAACCCTCGGGGCCTTGACTGCCAAAGCAATCTGCATCGGTCGAACCTCTCAAATTGCTCAACTGTCCAATGATTGGACGGCGCACAATCAATGCAACGTAAAATCCACGGAGGCCCTGATGTCGGTTCATGATCATGCGGACCACGCTCGCAAAACGGGTGATGGCGGATGCTGCGGCGGCCACGCCGGGAAAGGCCATGCGGCGACGGTGACTGCAGCCGGGACTGTCAAGGATCCGGTGTGCGGCATGACGGTCGATCCCGTCGCGACGGCCCATCATGCCGACCATGCCGGCCATGCCTATCATTTCTGCTCCAATGGATGCCGGACGAAATTCGTCGCCGAGCCCGCAAGGTATCTGACGTCGAACGTGGACACGGAGACTATGCCGGAGGGCACGATCTACACGTGTCCCATGCACCCGGAAGTCCGAAGGGTCGGTCCTGGAAACTGCCCGATCTGCGGCATGGCGCTTGAACCCGATCTGGTCTCGCTGAATGACGCGCCAAATCCCGAACTGGCCGACATGACACGTCGCTTCTGGATCGGACTGGCGCTGACCCTGCCTGTTTTCGCCCTTGAGATGGGCAGTCATTTTCTCGGACTTCATGCCTTCATGGAGCGGCAGAGCGCGAACTGGGCGCAGTTCGTTCTGGCAACCCCGGTAGTGTTGTGGGCGGGTTGGCCGTTCTTTGAACGCGGTTGGGCGTCGCTGGTGACGCGCAACCTCAACATGTTCACTTTGATCGCCATCGGCACCGGCGCGGCCTGGATTTTCAGCCTCGTCGGCACGATCGCACCCAACCTGTTCCCACCCGCCTTCCGTGGAGCGGACGGATCTGTGGCGGTCTATTTCGAAGCTGCGGCCGTGATCACTGTTCTGGTTCTGCTCGGACAGGTGCTGGAATTGCGCGCGCGGGAGCAGACATCCGGGGCGATCAAGGCGCTGCTGGGTCTCGCGCCGAAGACCGCACGCCGGATTGATGCCGATGGACAGGAGCGGGATGTCGATCTCGATCAGGTCCAGACAGGTGACAAGCTGCGCGTGCGTCCGGGCGAGAAGGTTCCCGTCGATGGTGTTGTCGCGGAAGGCCGGTCGAACGTCGACGAGGCCATGGTGACAGGCGAGCCCATCCCGGTTCAGAAGGCGGTAGGCGCGAAAGTCATCGGCGGCACCATCAACACAACAGGTGCTCTTGTCATCGCAGCAACCGCAGTTGGACGCGACACGGTGCTGGCGCGGATTGTTCAGTTGGTGGCGCAAGCCCAGCGGTCACGCGCGCCTATCCAGCGGCTGGCGGATATGGTCGCAGGCTGGTTCGTGCCGGCCGTCATCATTGTCGCACTCATCGCTTTCGGTGCCTGGTTCCTGCTCGGACCTGCGCCGCAGTTCTCCTACGCGCTGGTCGCCGCAGTCGCCGTGCTCATCATCGCCTGTCCCTGCGCCCTTGGCCTCGCGACGCCGATGTCGATCATGGTGGGCGTGGGTGTGGGAGCGCGCGCTGGCGTTCTCGTCAAGAACGCAGAAGCGCTGGAGCGGTTCGAGAAGGTCAATGTGCTCGTTGTTGACAAGACAGGCACGCTGACTGAAGGACGGCCCAGCGTCACCCGGATCATCTCGGTCAGAGCAATCAGCGCCGATGAGATCGCCAGGCTCGCCGCCAGCGTCGAGCGGCTCAGCGAGCATCCGTTGGCCTTCGCCATTGTCGCGGAAGCGGAACGCCGCAAGCTGGAGCTGGTCACGGTCGATGGCTTCGATTCACCCGTCGGAAAAGGTGCCAGGGGCATTGTCGGCGGCAAGGCTGTGGTGATCGGCCAGGAGCGCTATCTGTCGGAGCTTGCCATCGATCCTGGCCCCGCTCTCGCTGAAGCGTATGACGCGCGCCGTCACGGCATCACTGCAGTCTTCGTTGCTGTCGATGGTGCAGTGGCTGGAGTCATCGGCATCGAAGACCCCATCAAGCCCACCACTGAAGAAGCGATCAAGGCGCTTCAGGCGGAAGGCTTGCGGATCGTGATGATGACTGGAGACGCTAAGGCAACCGCAACGGCGGTCGCCCGTCGGCTTGGTATCGACGAGGTGGAGGCGGAAGTGACGCCTGAGCGCAAGCAGGAGGTTGTGGCGGCGCTCAAAGCCGCTGGCAATATCGTGGCCATGGCGGGCGACGGCGTGAATGACGCGCCCGCTTTGGCTGCGGCCGATGTAGGCATCGCGATGGGCAACGGCACCGACGTCGCGCTTGAAAGCGCGTCTGTCGCTCTCCTGAAAGAAGACCTGAACGGCATCCTGAAGGCGCGGAAACTCTCCAGGGCGACGATGTCGAACATCCGTCAGAATCTGTTCTTCGCCTTCTTTTACAACGCGGCGGGCGTGCCCGTGGCTGCAGGTGTCCTGTATCCGTCCTTCGGCATCCTCGTGTCCCCGATCATTGCGGCAGCTGCAATGGCGCTCTCGTCGGTGAGCGTCATCGCGAATGCGATCCGGCTGAGAAGTCTCAAGCTCTGAAGCCGATCAAATTCAGGTGGCATTTGATCGCCCTCTCCCTCTGAGGCCGACAGGGAAACGAGTGGGCGATTAAACCAATTGAGCGGTTTTCAAGGGCAATGATCTCATTTCGGCAGTTTGGCCACGCGTACCGTCATCTCTTGGATTTCTGCCATTTGGTCCTTGATGATTTTCGCAGCCATCATCTTTGAGGCTTCATCCTTGCCGAATTTGATCACAACGTTGGCCATGTCAATCGCGCCTTGATGGTGGACGATCATGCCACAATTGAAGGCGAGATCGGGCTCTTTGATCATATGCGTCGCCATCATCGGCATGTGCATCTTCATCATCGCCTGCATCGAGGCTTTCTGCGCCTCGGTCATAGGCATCTGACCCGGTGATGATGCGCCCATTCCGCCCATCGGCTTGGACATGTCCATGCCCTCCATCATCTTCATCATGTCGGAGCCCTCCATCATCGCGGGCATTTTCACATCCTTGAGTGCATCGCGGCAGGCCTGTGGCAAGGCGGAAAGGTCTGGAGCCATGCCCTTCATGGCGCTATCCTGAGCCATGGCAGAGGTGCTGATCAAACAAAGGGCAGTGATCGTCGTCGCGAAAGAGTGGCGCATTGTCGTTCTCCGATGAATTGCTCTGGCTGCCCATGTTCGGCAAAGAGCGTGAGCCCAACTCATCAACTGGAGCACGGGCCCTTTTGTTCCGGTCTGGTTCCTTGCAAGCCGCTATTTCTATGTCGGAACATGCGCCTTGATCAGACTGAGATGTGCAGAATCGGAATCGGTTGGCGGGGCGAAGCTAACTCGCGTTCCCGAAGCACGGAAAAAGGGCGGCGGAAGCGATCCAAGATAGGTCTTCGGTCATAAAAGCACGATTGGCGTCTGACTCTGATCCTCAGTGCAGTGTGATAGTTCTTGCCGCCGTCCGAGCTCAGTTGCCCGCATAGCCCCGCAAGCGGGCAAAAAGAGTGATCTGCTCGGCTGTCAGCGCTGCTCGTGTCGGCATGTGCGTGCGTAAATGGATCAGCCGGACCTCGCCCTGTGCATGGGATACCTTGCGCATCTGTTCCGCAAGCGAGGTCTCATTGGCCTGGCCTGAGGCAAACAGCCGGTCCAGTTCTGCTTCAGCCGCAATCAGCGCATCGCCCGCTGCAAGAGCATCGCGGTGCATCGTGGCGATCAACGCTTCCATTGTCTGACGCTGAGCGGCGTTCAGCCCAAGCTTGTCCGCCAGTTCCAGCACATGCATTGGACCTGGATAGTTGTTCAACTCAGCAGCGAGAGCGAGACTCATGCCGCGTCCGGCGCGCAAGTCGCTGACCTGCTGGTCTGACAGCGCCTTGATCTGGCGCTGCTGCATGCCGGCATAGTGTGTTGGGGGCCCGCCGCTTGGCTGGGAGGCCCCATGATGCTGCCCGTGCGGCTGTTGCGACTGGGCTTGTAATGGGGAGAGACAGAAAACAACCGCGACAGTAGCAAGAGCATTGCGCATGGGGAAATCCGGGCTTGGGACAATTGGAAATCATCCTTTGCATGCGACCAGATGTTGAGACATGATCGTGATCATGTTGTCCCTATTCAATGCCATTGATGCACCGAAAGCTGATCTGCAATTGATCGGCGCGGGACAGCATCTTTTCAGTGCTAACGATCCTGTGTCGGCTCTTTACGAGGTGATTTCGGGCGAAATCACGCTGGAGCGTATATCGGCGCATGGAACGCGGCTTGTGCTGCAACGGGCGCAGAATGGCGATCTCGTGGCCGAAGCATCACTTTACTCCGACGCCTACCATTGCGACGCGATCGCCATCGTGCCGTCGGAAGTCCGTTCATTCCGCATCGCGGCTGTCCGCAACTTCCTGCAAAGTCATCCTGACGTGCTGTCACAGCTCACGCGCCATCTCGCCCATCAGGTTCAGCAAGCCCGCTATCGCGCCGAGATGTTATCACTCCGTCGGGTCGCGGACCGGTTGGAAGCATGGCTTTTGATGACAGGCGGCCCACTGCCACCCAAAGGCGAGTGGATCGCACTTGCCGCAGAGATCGCTGTGACGCCAGAGGCCCTTTATCGAGAACTGGCATCGAAGAAAGCGAATGAAAGAAACCGGACCATGCGTTTTTGAATGAACCATGATCATTTCAATCACTTGGCACATTGATTTGAAAATGGCCTCATGCGGTCTCAATCAAAGAAGGGGCTTCACATGCGCAAGACAGTTCTCATCATCGGTATGCTGGTTATAGCCAGAGTTGCGTTCGCCCACGACTTCACGCAGGAGAACGCGAAATTCCAGGGTGTTGCCGCGTCGAAGGACATGAACAGCCCGGCTGGTGTCGAAGCCCGCGTGGCGCTGGAACGCGCCAATGCCGAGATCGAACAGGGGGATGTCAGGATGCTTCTGAAGATCCGCTCCATGACGAATGATGCCTTCAAGGCGATTGGCGGACAGCCCGCGTTCCTCGGCAGCGAGATCAAGCGGCTGGAGGATGCCATCGCCAGTCCCAAGGATCCGTCCGGTGCCGTCAAGGCGAAAGAAATGCTGGTGCGGATCAAGGCCGAGAAAGCCGCCTACGACGTGATCGACAAGAGCGCAGGCGAAAACATGAAGAAGGCGCTTGAGCTGATCGAGAAGGTGCCGCCAAAGTCCTGATCAGGCCCCGATCATCCCGCGCCAAGCTGGTTCCTGACCTGAAACAGACAGGTCAGAAATCGCTCCGCAAGGGCCGATTTCAGCCGGGTCGGGTGTGTCAGCAGTAGCGCCCGGAAGCCAAGTTCAGGCTCGAAGCGCCTGCTGACGAGGCCACGCTGTTCAAATCCGCTTGATCTGACCGAGATGGTGTTGGCGATTCCAACGCCGACACCCTCCAGCGCCAGATTGCACACTGTTTCGGAATATTGCGTCTCGACCACGATGCGCGGCTCGACGCCCGCGTCACTGAATGTCCTTTGCAACCGGCGCTGGACGGTATCCTCCGGCGACAAGGAGATGAATGGATGGGGCGCAATATCTGCAGGACAGATAACATCCTTGGCCGCCAGTGGATGATCGGCCCGCATCACGCAGACCGCGCGAGGCGTCATGAAAACCTGGGCCGAGACATGCGTGGTATCGATCTCGTCCGCACTCAGACCGATATCGTATCGGCCTTCAGCGATCTGGTCTCGCACCATGGTTGATCCAAGTATGTTCAACGTGACAGTTGCCTGCCCTTCGATGTCACGGAACAGCCTGATGGCCTTCGGCACGAAGGACAGTCCAAGAGCAGGGAAACACGCGATGCGGAGCGTCCCTGTCCCGAATTCACGGATGCTGGCCGCTTTCGACTTGAGGCGATCAATTCCCGCAAAAGCCGTCCGAACCTCGGTCTGGAACAGTTCAGCTTCAGGGGTGGGAATTAACCGTCCTCGGACTGTTTTGAACAATGTGAGCCTGGTCGATGTCGCAAGCCGGGCCAAAGCGCGGCTGATCGCGGGCTGGGAGATCCCAAGCAGTTCTGCTGCGCGCATGGTTGAACCGGTACGCATCACGGCGTCAAAGGCTTCGACCTCATTGAGTTTCATGGATATGCATAACCTAAACGCATGATTACCGTCATAATCGGCATTTGTAGTCATGCATTTGAAATGGGAAGTTTGCAAGAATGACAAGAGCACAAAAATTCCTCGCACCTGCCACGCGCGCCTTGCACCCCCCTGCGGGAAAACCGCAGCCTTTGTTCAACGGCCTTGCGACGCCCACAGTGCGCGCGTCAACCGTGGTGTTCCCGGATGCCGCTAGTTTTGATGCCCGTTACGCCAGCTTCTATGATGGCTACACCTACGGCCTGTTCGGCACTCCGACATCCCGCGCACTGGAAGACCAGCTTTGCGCCATGAGCGGCGCATCACATTCCTTGCTGGTGCCGTCCGGACAGGCCGCACTTAGTCTTGTGCTCATGACATTTCTGAAACCGGGCGATCACGTCCTCATCACCGACAGCTGCTACGGCCCGATCCGCGCCTTCGCCACAGGATGGCTCGCATCGTGGGGGGTGTCGGTCACATTCTATGATCCGCTGATCAGCGCAAGCATCGGCGACCTCATGACATCGGTCACCAAACTGGTGCTGGTGGAATCGCCTGGCTCGAACACGATGGAAATCCAGGATTTGCCGGCCATCACGGAAGTGGCGCACGCCAACGGTGCGCTCGTGCTGGGCGATATGACCTGGGCCACGCCGTTGCATTGCGACGCATTGGAGCTGGGCGTCGATCTCGTCGTCGATGCCCTGTCGAAATATGCAAGTGGACATGGTGATGTCCTGATGGGGGCTATCACCACGCGAAGCGATGATCTCTATCGCCGTCTGAAAGACATGACCCGGCTCTTGGGCCTCGGCGTCTCGCCCGATGATTGCAGCCTTGTGCTGCGTGGGCTCCAGACCATGCCGCTTCGGGTTGAGCGATCATCACAATCGGCTTTGACTATCGCGCACCATATGAGAGCGCGACCAAAAATTGAGGCTGTACTCCACCCTGCAATGCCGGACTTTCCGGGCCATGATATTTGGAAGCGCGATTTTACGGGTGCCAGCGGAGTTTTCTCCGTCCTGCTCAAACCCCAATACAAAGGCCGCGAAAACGAGGTCATCGACGCCCTTAAGCTTTTTGCCATTGGCGCGAGTTGGGGCTCTGCCCGCAGCGTGGTCGCACCACAGGATCCGACGAACGGCCGCACGGCAACGCGCTGGACCCGTGGCAAGATCATTCGCCTGAGCATTGGGCTGGAGTCGGTTCAGGACCTGATGGCTGATCTTGACCAGGCGCTAGACCATCTGCCGAAGGCGAGAGCCGACAGCATTTCTGAACACGCCCGCCATGCAACCAGCCCGCTTTCCAGACCCGCAGCTTAAGGACCCCACATCATGCGCAATCTTCTCCTCGCTGTTGCTTTCACGGCATCGACTCTGGTCTGTGCCCTTCCTTCGCAGGCGCAAACTACGAGCACGTTGGAGCGAACCAAACAACGCGGCAAAGTCAATTGCGGCACGAGTGAAGGTGTTCCAGGCTTTTCACTCCCGGACGACAGGGGCAACTGGAACGGTTTCGATATCGATTGGTGCCGAGCACTCGCGGCGGCCATCTTCAATGATCCGAACGCAATCAGTCTCAAGCCACTGTCAGCCAAGGACCGCCTGATTGCGCTTCAATCCGGTGAAATCGATGTTCTAGCGCGGACAACAACCTGGACATCGTCACGTGATGCAGCCTTCGGGTTGAATTTCACGGCCGTCAATTATTACGACGGACAGGGGTTTCTGGCGCGCAAGTCACTGAACATAAAAAGCGCCAAGGACCTGAATGGTGCGTCGATCTGCGTGCAGCAGGGAACGACAGGCGAATTGAATCTTGCTGATTTTGCCCGGACCAACAAAATCAAAATTGAAGTGATAGCCTTTTCCACCACCGTGGAAGCGGCGAAATCGCTGGAAGCCGGTCGATGCGATGCCTGGACGACCGACATTTCAGCTTTGTCCGCCAACCGGCTGAAATTCGTAAAAAGCGACGATTTCGTCGTACTCCCGGAGGTCATTTCCAAAGAGCCTCTCGGGGCCTGGGTGCGGCAGGGCGACGATCAGTGGTTTGACCTCGTCAGATGGACACTTTTCGTGATGATAAACGCCGAGGAACTGGGTGTGACGCAGGCCAATGTCGAGGAGCTTACCAAAACCAGTGGAAATCCTGAAATCAAACGACTGCTCGGCACTGAGGCCAAATTTGGAGAACAGTTTGGCGTTTCGAATGACTGGGTTGTGCGTATTGTCAGGGCTGTCGGCAATTATGGCGAGAGCTTCGACAGGCACCTTGGGCCTAAAACGCGCCTTGGTCTTGACCGCGGGCTCAACAAGCTTTGGAGCGAAGGTGGAGCAATGTATGCACCGCCAATCCGCTGATGAGGGCTTCTGAGTATGGCCCGTTCGCGACGGTCCGGTTCTGACTATCATAGAGGCGGGCTAGACGTCTTAAATGGCTCAACAGTTCGCCTTCGCTGCACCGCAGCATCGGACATTCGGGGCGCGAAAACCGGGATCAGACCCAGACATTGCCCGCTCAGGAACACCACCATTTCTGAGAAAATTCGCCCATCCAAATGGCGGATGGCGTAGTAGCTCGCCGGCGATCCAACGGCGAGGTCTTTGTGCATCAGTTCACTATAGTGACCGATGCGTGTGGATGGGTTATAGAACTGCGTCCTTGAGGCCTGCCAACCGCCATGCGTCGTTTCTGCTTTCCACTCGTTGCAGCTTTGTCGGCAAGCATGCTGCTGCCGCAAATGACCGGCCGTGCGCAAGATCAATGGCTTCCCTTCCCGGCCAACGCCATCTTCGAAACCGGCGACACCTGGGTGGCGAACGGGCAGCGCTTCCGACTCTATGGTGTCCAGAGCTGCCTGCGCGCGACCTTTTTCACGAACGTCAAAGGGCAGCGGGTTGATTGCGGCGAGGCGGGCGTCGCGATGCTCGCCGCCATGGTCAAGGACCTGAAGCCCCTCTGCAATGTCTCGGCCCGCAGCGGCGACCTCGCTTATGTCGTCTGCGTCGCCAACGTTTCGGTGCAAGGCCGAGCGACGCGGCTCGATCTCGCCACCGCACTCATCACGGCGGGCTACAGCTTTGCCGCCTTCAATCCCGACGGCCGTCCGGTGCATGAGCCATATTTCGTGGCGCAGGTCGCGGCTCAGCAAGCGAGACGCGGCTTCCATGCCTTCACGGATGTGCCCGATCCCAACGTGATCCTGCTGCGGGCGCTCAGATCACAAGCGCCAGCTACGCCTGCAGCTCCATCTACGAACCCCTCTTTTCCTCCGGCTCCGGCGGTAGCACCTACCCGTCAATGACCGGTCCTGGCCAGTGCGCGGTTGAACCGACCCTCCCCTTACTGTGTTTCGGCGTGCAAGTTTGACCCCGTAAGGCGGGGGATCGGCGTCCAACTTTGACCCCCTTGAGCCGGTTTCGGTGA
>FWWL01010821.1_pt1 | contig 10329 bp, 9 predicted proteins | sample 2228331 | NCBI WGS metagenome assembly FWWL01 (sample SAMEA103939775, study PRJEB20133) | metagenome
GTGAATTATGCATTGGGCATATAAAGTAGCAAAGGAACTCATAAGCAAATATCCTAATAAAGATACGTTTGTATGTGCATCAGGGATTAGTCCATCAGGCTCTGTTCATATCGGTAATTTTAGGGAAGTAGTTACAACACATTTTGTTGTAAAAGCGCTTACTAGCTTTGGGAAAAAAACACGTTTTATCTTTTCCTGGGATGATTTTGATAGGTTCAGAAAAATCCCTTCGAATATCGATTCTTCATTTGAAAAATATATTGGAATGCCATATTCTGAAATACCTGATCCTCACGGTTGTCATAGCTCATATGCCGAACACTTTGAAAAAGAATTTGAACGGTCTGTAAGAGAGTTTGGTATTGACGCGGAATTTATTTATCAAAGTGAGGAATATAAGTCTGGAAGATATAACAAGTACATTCTTCACGCTTTAAAAAACAGAAGAGAAATCTATAACATATTGATGGATTTTAAAACGAATGGAGCTTCTGAAGAAGAGAAAAACGCTTTTTACCCTGTATCAATTTACTGTGATACGTGTAGAAAAGATAATACTAAAATAACTAGAATTGATGATCGTAGCGAAACACTAGAATATACATGTGAATGCGGGAATCATAATGTTTTGTATATATTAGATGCACGTAACATTAAACTAAATTGGAAGATTGATTGGCCGATGAGATGGATGATTGAGAATGTAGTATTTGAACCTGGGGGAAGAGATCACTCCTCAGAAACGGGTAGTTACAATGTTTCAAAAGTGGTATCTCAAAAAATCTTCAATCACGAACCACCAGATTATGTAGCATACGATTTTATAGGCATCAAAGGTGCCCATGCTAAAATGTCGAGCTCATCAGGACACAATATAACTCCTGAAGAGTTGTTAAAGATTTATTCTCCTGAAAATATACTTTTCTTATTTGCAAAGTACAGACCAGATGCTGCTTTTAATATCGCTTTAGATGAAGACGTTATCAGAAACCATTCTGAACTTGAGAGATATAGAGGTAGCCAAAATTATGATACTTTGAATGATGACATAAGGTGCTCAATCGAGCTGTCTGAAATAAATCATAGCGAACGTAATGAACCGAACTTTAATCAAGTTGCAGGAATCTTACCTTTAGTCAATTTTGATGTTGGTCTTGTAAAGGAAGTATTAAGTAAAACAGGAGTGCATTACACATTGGAAGACATTTCGAGAATCAGTAAACGGGCAGAATATTGGATAAAGAATTGGTATCCACAAAAAATGATTGCTTTAAACGAAAAGAAGAACCACGAATATTATCATGGGTTAAGTAATATTCAGAAAAAGTGGTTAAATGATCTCTGTATGGTCATCAACAATAGCGAATACCAAAATGAAGATCAACTTATGCAAAACGTATATTCCATTTGCCATGATGATGAGAAATCCATAAAAAGAAACAATCAAAAACTTCTATTCAGCATCGTTTACAAGCTAGTTCTAAATAGCACAAGCGGCCCTCGACTACCTGTGATGATTCAAGCTTTGGGAGTCAATGGGATTCTGAATTTAATAGACTTTGTTAATGATTAATGTACAAATTCTGTTGGAAGGCATTTAATTGGATTATTGCATCTTTCATATTAAGACCTTCGAAATACTTTATCGAACCAATAATACCCATATTTTATTGTTCCAAGGATCCAAGAAGGGATCCTTTTTCCTTTGATAAGAGGATAGATTCGGTAGTACGCCCATACTAGGTATTCCCATCGGTTATCGTTTCCTTCTAAAACATATTCAGATACGTCGAGCACTTTTCCTTTCCCATTTTGCAATAGAACATTTTTCAAGTGAATATCCCTCGGATTCATACCCTGTTTACGTACGTAAATCCTCGCTTCTTCCACATCGAAAATGACTTGCTCAGGTATCGGAATCCCTCGGAGTAGACAATCATATAAAGTAACTCCCTGTTCAAAGCTTAGAACAAGATAGTTCTCTCCTGTTCCGAATAATGAAGCAAAATAATTTGAATTTAATAGACGTGTATATACACTTTCCTCAATGACCTTTTTTGATGCTGCTTCTGATGAAAACACTTTAAACGCATAGTTTGGAACCTTATCGTATTGAAAGACAGCTGCGTCCGTTCCAGTCCCGATACATCGTAACCCCTCTGCTAATAAGGTAACACTAACAGGCTGATTCATTTCGTTTCCTCTTACCTTTATGTTGTTAAGTACTTCTTCCGCCTGTTTCCAATCCGGCTTCATACCGAACCCTCCTTATTAAGATGAATAGGTAAGATTTGAAGAAAGAGTGCCACAGAAGATGGTTATCTTTATCATTTTATTCTAAAAGAGAGAGAAAGGGTATCATTAGATTAATGTAATATATTTTTTGATATTCACTTGACAAAAGTAAGTAAGATACATTAAGATACTCATATGCACTTACTTTATGTAAGTTATTGCTATTAAATAAGTAAACTATTGTAAGTAATATGGGGAGGGTTTTAATATGACAAAAGCAAAATGGTTAGTAGACTCGAGTCACAGCAGTATCGACTTTACCATTAAACACATGATGATTGCAAAGGTAAAGGGAACTTTTCATTCCTTCGATGCGAACATCGAAGCAGATCCAACAGATTTGACATCAGCAAACATTTTATTCAATGTTGATCTTACTAGCATCGATACCCGGAACAACGATCGTGATACACACTTGCGCTCCGCTGATTTCTTTGATGTTGAACTAAACCCCAGAATGACATTTCAATCTTCGAACATCGTCAAAAAGAGTGATGACGTATACGAATTAACCGGTAATTTTAACCTTCATGGGATTACTCGTACTGAGATCTTTACCGTCTCATTCGAAGGAATGGGAAAAGATCCGTGGGGAAACGAAAAAGTTGGATTTAGCGCGAATGGTATTATTAAGAGAAGCGACTATGGATTAACGTATAACGCTGTTTTGGAAACAGGTGGCGTGCTTATCGGAGACGAAGTTAAAGTCTCAATTGAAGTTGAAGCATCAAAAGAGGTCTAACAAAGAACGTATTAGACTCTATAGTAGGTAACATATGAAACGGCAATTTTGAGAATCTCCCAAAATTGCCGTTTTTTTAATACTCAGATTCTAGAGGAAGTTAATCGTAACATATGATAAAATAGAAAATCTAGTAGAAAAAAGGGGGAGCAGAAGCCGTGGTTTATCATTTTGTTCGTTTTGTCGTCAAGTGCTGGTTACATATCCGTTTTCGCGTTCAAGTTGAAGGTCTACAGCATGTCCCTAGTAGGGGATGTATTTTAGCTATGAATCATCGAAGTAATTACGATTCATTATTGGTCGGTGTTCATACTCCCCGAAAAATGCATATTATGGCTAAAGAGGAACTCTTCAAAAATAAATTCTTTGCTTGGCTTATTTCTGAAATGGGAGCCTTTCCTATCAAACGGGGGGCGGCTGATATTCGTTCCTTAAAGTATGCGTTAAAGTTAATTAGTGACGGGCATATTTTCTCCATATTTATTGAGGGTTCACGCTCGAAATCGGAAGACATGCAGGATCCGAAAAAAGGTATTGGATTCCTTATCTATAAGAGCAAATCCCCCGTCGTACCTGTTCTCATTCATGGAGCTTCTGGAGGGTGGTTTACTAAAGCGACCGTCCGTTTTGGAAAGCCTATTGTGTTAGAAGGAGAGGATTATGAAGAGATTGCGAAGCAAGTTGCCGGATCGATTATGAGCTTGCAACCTGTTTAATGTAAAAAATTTTCATTGTTTAGGAGGCCGAGTCTACTTTCTTGGCCTCTTTTTTAATTAATCTTTATAACACAATCTTCATGTGGTATGATAGCGTTATAATTATTTCGTGTATCGAAATAGATGGGGAAAAAAGCATAAAGGTGTGACTTCAATGAAAGAACTGAGTTTCGAGTTAGTAAAGGAACCGAAATCACAGAAGGAAATTAGGAAAAAGGTTCTAAAACTTGCTGGACCTTCCTTAGTTGAAATGATGCTCATGAACTTTGTCCAAATGTTAAATATGATTATGGTAGGGCATGTCGGAGTCGTTGCGATAACAGCAGTCGGCTTAACAAACCAGCCCTTTTTCTTGTCCTTGGCTGTATTTATGGCTTTAAATGTGGGAGCTACAGCTCTTGTAGCCCGATCTATCGGTGCGAATGAACCTGAAATGGCTACCCGTGCAGCGAAACAGACTCTTGTTGTTAACTTCGTTTTGTCCATTATTATTTCGGTTTTAGGAGTTGTATTCGCTAAGCCTATTCTATTATTCCTTGGTGCGGAACAAGCCGTTCTTGATAGCGGTATCGCTTTTTTCAATCTAGTAACTTGGTCGATAGTTCCTGCTGCAATTACGATGGGGCTTGGCGCTGTCTTACGTGGTGCGGGAGATACGATCACTCCAATGCGGATTAACGTCCTTTCAAACATACTTGTCGTTGTGCTTGGATATCCATTAATTTATGGACTTGGATCCTTCGAAGGGTATGGGCTAACAGGTGCTGGTATTGCAACGCTCATATCTAGAATTGTTTCTAGCATGATTTTTTTATGGGTCGTTCTAAAAGGAAACAAAGTTATAAAAATCAGTTTTAGAGAAGATAACGGGTTAGATCTCGAATTGCTCAGACGTATTACAAAAATTGGGATACCCTCTGCAATGGAGCAAGTGGTGATGCAATGCGGGCAAATTCTAGTGACGATCTTTGTGGCTGGACTTGGCACGACCGTTTTTGCTGCCCATCAAATTGGGTTCAGCATTCTCGGTCTCTCATTCATGCCTGGAATGGCTTTTGCCATTGCTGCATCTACTCTTGTTGGACAAGAAATGGGTGCGAAACAACCGGATCTAGCAGAACGCTACGGTTGGGAAACGAGAAGGTTTGGAATGTGGGTTGCTGGAAGCGTTGCTGTCATATTCTTCCTATTTGGTGAATGGATTATGGCACTATACACTTCTAATAAAGAAGTTATTGAGCTAGGAGGTACAATTTTGAAGATTATTGCACTAGCACAACTTTCACAAGCAACCCAATTTATATTAGCAGGGGCTCTTCGTGGTGCTGGAGATACGAAGTGGCCACTTTACTCAACATTTATAGGAATATGGGGTATTCGAGTTGTACTTACTTACCTGTTTGTCGTTGTTTTTCATTGGGGACTCGCAGGTGCCTGGTCAGCTATTGTAGCTGATCAAGTCATACGTTCATTTATTATTGTAAACAGATACCGCAAAGGTGCATGGAAAAAGATAAAAGTATAGTAATTGAGACATACATGCGGAGGGAATTATGGTTCGATTTGGCATAATAGGGACAAACGCGATTACGGAAAGGTTTATAGATGCCGCAAGTGAGATAGAGGACTTTGTATTAACTGCCGTTTACTCTAGAACAGAAGAAAGAGCAAAGGCATTCGCGCAAAAATATGGGATGAACGCAACATTTACAGATTTAGAGAGTATGGCTCGTAGTAATGAAATCGATGCCGTATATATTGCAAGTCCCAACTCATTTCATGCAAAACAGGCGATTATTTATATGAAGCACGGAAAGCATGTATTATGCGAAAAACCGATTGCCTCTAATTCTAACGAACTTGAAAAAATGATTAATGTTGCAAAAATGAATAAAGTATTATTAATGGAAGCATTACTCACAACTTTTCTCCCGAATTTTCAAGTAGTTAAAGATAATCTAGATAAAATTGGAACGATACGTCGATATTTCGCGAGCTACTGTCAATATTCATCTAGATACGATACCTTTAAACAAGGAACAATCTTAAACGCCTTTAATCCAACCTTATCAAATGGTGCTTTAGTGGATATAGGAATATACTGCGTTTATCCGTTAGTTACTTTATTTGGTGAACCTGAAAGTGTAAAGGCAAATGCAATCATGCTAAGTTCAGGTGTAGATGGAGAAGGAAGTCTTCTTCTAGGGTATAAAGATATGGAAGCGGTTATTATGTACTCAAAAATCTCGAACTCATATATCCCTTCAGAAATTCAGGGTGAAAATGGAAGTATTATAATAGACAAAATAAATAACATAAAAAAAGTAGAAATTCACTATAATGATGGTACAGTTGAAGATCTCACCAAACCTCAAAAAGGCAATTCGATGTACTATGAAGCGAAAGAGTTTATAGAGTTAATTAAAAACAATCATGTAGAGTCGTCTATAAATTCCTATAACAATTCTAAGATTACAGCCAAAATTCTAGAAACAGCAAGGGAACAAATTGGTCTACTATATCCTGCAGATCTATAACAATATCAAATGATCTTTTCGTGTTTAACAAGTTGAGGTTTCGGGTATGAAACTAAGTATGCAACAAATCGAAAGATTTTTGGTGTTTGTTATCAGGAATCTAATGGTTACTTCACCAGATGTAATTCTAGTAGCACTACGACCGGAATAGTTTCAATATTTAATTAATTGACTAAAAGAGGAGGTATCATCCATGTCTTTCTTTCAACGCAAACGTGTTTGGCTCTCGCTAATTTCCGTGTTGACTGCGAGTTTACTTACCGTATCGTCCATCCCGACCATTTCTAAAGCTAGTACGACTGTACAGTTCGACTCCAACCCTGACTACTTACAGATTGCGTTTGACGATGCATCCCGAGAGTTCGACATTCCACTCAGCGTCCTGATGTCCATTGCCTACAACGAATCTCGCTGGGAAACGCACGGAGGTGAACCCAGCGTAATCGGCGGGTATGGCGTCATGCACTTGACCCAGGCCAATGAACATCTGTCGCTTCACTCCAAAGGTGATGAAGACGATCCGAACTTCGCTGATAAGAGCGATCCGGCGATGTACACGTTGAACAAGGCAGCGTCACTGCTTGGAGTTGAGCCGGACGTCCTGAAGCAAGATGCTAAACAGAACATCCGGGGCGGTGCAGCACTGTTGGCAGAATATGCACGCGAGCTCCATGGGAACATACCGGAGAACCCTGCCGACTGGTACGGCGTCGTTGCCAAATACAGCGGCTCACACACCAAGGAAATAGCGGAAGGCTTCGCGGATGATGTATATTCGACAATCCAGCAGGGTATTGAGCGTACTACCTCGGAAGGACAGTATGTAAAGCTGACCGCCGTTGAGGCGACTCCGAACAAAAGCACGGCTGACTCACTGCACTTGCGCAACGCGGAGCAGACGAACACCGATTGCCCGAACGGGCTGGCTTGCCGCTACATACCTGCAGCATACAAACAATATTCCGGAAATAAGTTAGACTATGGCAACTACGACACCGCGAACCGTCCGAATGACGGCCTCGACATCAAATACATCATCATCCATGATGTCGAAGGCAGCTATGAATCAGCGATCAGAACATTTCAATCTAAATCCTATGTGAGCGCCCACTACGTCATTCGCTCCTCTGACGGACAGATCACGCAGATGTTACGGCCGAAAGACGTAGGATGGCATGCTGGTAATTGGTACCTCAATTCCCACTCCATCGGCCTTGAACACTCTGGCTTCGCAGCGGTTGGAGGAGAATGGTACAGCGAGCAGTTGTATCGCTCATCAGCGCGTCTTGTGAAGTATTTGGCGGAGCGATACAACATCCCGATCGATCGACAACACATCCTTGGACATGACGATCTTCCTGGCCTGACACCGTCCAACCAGACCCGTATGCACTGGGATCCGGGCGCGTACTGGGATTGGGCGCATTACTTCGATCTACTCGGGGTGTCGTTAAACCCGAGTAATGCAGATAAAGGGAGCAACGTCGTAACGATCGTTGGGAACTACCATACGAACGAACCGAACTTGCTTTACGGAAACAAGCAACTAGAGCCTCAAACATCCAGTTTCGTATACCTTTACACCGAGCCTAGCTTTGATGCTCCATTGCTTAGCGATCCTGCGCTTCATCCGGACGGTAAGCCAGGTACTACTCAAATCTATGATTGGGGCGATAAAGCATCATTCGGTCAGAGCTTCTACCAAGCGGATCAACAGGGAGACTGGACAGCAATTTATTTTAGCGGGCAGATAGCGTGGTTTCACAACCCGCAGAGCAAAAACACTGTTCCTGGCAGCGGTATGCTCGTCACGCCTAAAGCGGGTAAGAGCACGATCCCTGTCTATGGCGGGGCATTCCCAGAAGCGGCTGCCTACACGAAACTTGGCATTCCAGCACGTGTCAGAACGCCATTACAGTATGCGATCCCGTCTGGGCAAGTGTATGTGGCCACGGGTCCAATTCAGTCTAGCGATTACTATGCTAAGATATACGACGCACCTGATACCTACAAGATCGTCAAAGGCGAAGACGAGTTCTATCAGATTTCGTTTGGTCACCGTATCGCCTTCGTGAAAAAAAGCGACGTAGATGTTATCAATATCTCAGACAATATTAAACCGCAACAGGAGTAATAAGGTTAACATTATTATGGAATTTTGAAGCGACCTGCCAAGGAACCGGCAGGTCGCTTCAATTTTAATATAATTAAAAAGTGATCATCACTTCCATGTTTCACAAAATATAAATCAATGGATAGTTACTAAATGGATACTATATGAAAAAAAAGTGCTGTCTTCTCAACAAGATAATACGGGTGTTACGATATCCATAGAAATAGAGAAGGAGAGGGATTGGTTGCAATTAATATTTTTATTGTTCATGCTCATCCTGAACCAAAATCTTTTAACGGAATTATGAAGGATTATGCAGTTAAAGTACTATCACAGAAAGGTGAAAATGTAATTGTATCGGATTTATACAAGCTTAATTTTAAGGCCGTTGCAGATCAAAAGGATTTTAAACAATTAAGCAATACTGAATATTTCAATTATCTCGAAGAACAAAAACATGCTTCATTAAATAATACGTTTTCTCAAGACATTGTATTGGAACAACAGAAAGTAGTATGGGCCGAATTAATAATATTTCAGTTTCCCATGTGGTGGGGAGAAGCTCCAGCCATTTTAAAAGGATGGTTTGATCGAATATTAACAAAAGGATTCGCCTATGATTCAAATCATGTATACAATCATGGGTTGTTAAGAGGAAAGAGGGCGATGCTATCATTTACAACAGGGGGGAATTTTGATAATTACGGGGATGGGAAAATAAAAGGTGTTCTATCCGAAAGATTATTTAATATTCAGCATGAAACTCTTTATTTTTGTGGATTAAATATTATAGAACCATTCATAGTATGGGGAAACCAAATGAAAAATGAATCTGATAGGGAAACTACCTTATGCCTATACTATGATCGATTGGTTAATATATCTAGTAATCCGTTGATTCCATTTCAAAAGGTGGAAGAATACAATTGAATTAAATATTATGTATTATTGATTGTTGAAAGATGCTCATGTCCCCAACTGTTTAGTTGAATTAGAATTGGTAAAATCGTCATCCCTAATTCACTTAGTGAATACTCCACACGAACGGGTACTTCTGGATAAACAGTTCTGATAATTAGCATATTTTTTTCAAGGTTTCTAAGTTGCTGAGATAACATTTTTTGAGTTATTCCAGGCATTTTTCTTTTTAATTCTGAATTCCTCAGAATTCCTAACCGTAGGTACCATAAAATTAATATGGTCCATTTTCCATTAATAATTTCTAAGACCTTTTCAAGCGGGCAATTTATTTGGTTCAAATGAACTCCTCCTAACATGTAGATAAGTAAATTTAATCAATTGAGGTGATTTTTTGAATACATCGCAGTTTTTTAAGATAGAGCAAATTACTGAAGGTGTCTTTGCAGCAATTTCAAATCCAGGAAGTGGTGCAATGAGTAACGCAGGTATTATTGACCTAGGTGATGCAACTGTAATTTTTGATACATTCCTAATTCCAGAAGCAGCACAAGAATTAATTGAAATAGCTGAAAAGATTACAAGCTCGTCTATTAAATATATTATTAATAGTCACTACCATGGAGATCATGTATTTGGAAATCAAGTTTTTCGGGAGCGAAATATAGATATTATCTCTACAAAACGTACCCATGAACTTATTATACAAGAAAATACTATAGAAGACGTTACAGAATATCTAAAAGGTTTAGATGAACATATAAAACATATGGAGTTTCAAAGAGATAACCAAAAAAATCCCTTTATGATTAAAGATATAGAAGCTGAAATAAAGGATTTTAAAAGACTAGTTAAAGCAATTCCGACTATAACACTCATACCTCCAAACATTTATTTTGAAAAGAGCTTAACAATACATGGTACCAAACGAACGATTGAACTTGTATGCAATGGTGGAGGTCATACAGAAAATGATACCATTCTATATTTACCAAATGATCATGTATT
>FWWL01010822.1_pt1 | contig 10328 bp, 8 predicted proteins | sample 2228331 | NCBI WGS metagenome assembly FWWL01 (sample SAMEA103939775, study PRJEB20133) | metagenome
GCCCTCTCGTTCATCCAGGAGCGCACCACCGCCGTGATCGCGCCCCAAAGCTGCTCCCAGGGATCCTGGGGGAATTCCTTTCCGGCTTTTTCGATGATGGCCTTATAGCGCTCCACAAGCTCCCGGAAATCCTCGGCGGTGAGGTCGAGGTCGGAGGCGGCGCCCCGCTCGCGCTTCAATTCCTCCATGGCTTCCCCAAAGGGGTCCACCTCGTCTTTGATCCCCAGGACCACCGAGCCGTACATGGAAAGGAGGCGGCGGTAGGCGTCGTAGGCAAAACGCGGGGAAGTGCGGGCGGCCAGGCCCTCCACGGCGCGGTCGGTGAGGCCCAAATTGAGGATGGTGTCCATCATTCCGGGCATGGAGACCGGGGCACCCGAGCGCACGGAGACAAGAAGGGGGTTCTCCGGATCCCCGAACTTTCGGCCCGTGGCCTCCTCCAGGAATTTCATGCCCTGCCGGACTTGCTCGGTAAGGCCTTCCGGGTATTTCCCCCCGTTTTTGTAGTAGTAGCGGCAGACCTCGGTGGTGATGGTGAACCCCGGCGGAACGGGGATCCCTAAAGACGCCATTTCCGCGAGGTTCGCGCCCTTCCCCCCAAGGAGGTCCTTCATCTTTGCGCTGCCCTCGGTTCTGCCCGCGCCAAAGAGATACACGTACTTCGCCATCTTCACCCCCTAAGAAGGGCCCGGGCGAATTCCCCGGCGCGGAACGGAGCCAAATCGTCCAACCCTTTTCCCACCCCCACCCAAAGGATGGGAACCCCAAGGGCCCTCACCACCGGGAGGACCGCGCCGCCCCGGGCCGTGCCATCGAGTTTTGCCACCACAAGCCCGGTGAGCCCCACCGCCTCATGGAAGAGCCGGGCCTGGGAGATGGCGTTTTGGCCGACGGTGGCGTCCACCACGAGAACCCGCTCATCCGGTGGCCGCCCCAAAAGCTTTTCCACAACGCGCCGAATTTTGCCAAGCTCCTCCATAAGCGGTATTTTCGTTTGGAGCCGCCCGGCCGTGTCAACCAAAACCACATCATAACCAACGGAGCGGGCGTGCACCAGGGCATCATGGACCACCGCGCCCGGATCCGCTCCGGGTTTGTGGGCCACCACCTCTATTCCTGCGCTTTGCCCCAGCTCGCGCAATTGCTCAATGGCCGCGGCCCGGAACGTGTCCGCCGCCACAAAAAGCGGCTTTTTCCCCTGATCCATAAGCCACTTCCCCACTTTGGCCACCGTGGTGGTCTTTCCCGATCCGTTCACCCCCACAAAGAGGAGGACGGAGAGGGAAGGCGGCGGGCAAAAAGTTCGTTCCGCTCCCTTGAGCTCGGCCGCGATGATTTCCTCCACGGCTGCCAAAAGTTCTTCCCAACTGCAGCGGCTGGGAAGTTTTTTCTCCACCAAAGCCACGATCCTCTTTGTTTCCTCCAAACCAACATCCGCGGAAAGGAGGGCCTCCTCCAGGCGCTCTAGAAGCTCCGCAGTTTTTTGCCCCTGGAAGACGGTGCTGAGGGGGCCAAGAAGCCCCTCCCGCGTGCGGGAAAGCCCGGCGCGTAGGCGTTCCCAAAATCCCTCGGCCATCACATCTCCTCGGGCGCGTTCACCCCGAGGATGGAGAGGCCTCGAAAGAGGACAAGCTTGACCCCGGCAAGTAGGGCTAAGCGCGCCGGCGTGGCCGGCCCCTGCCCGAGGATGCGCACCCGAGCGTAGTAAGGATGGAAAATCCCGGCTAAGTTCTCCAGGTATTCGCAAAGAAGATGGGGGGCGAACTCCCTCGCTGCCAACCGCAACACGTCCGGAAAACGATCGAGCTCCATGATCATCCGCAATTCCTCCGGCTCTTTAAGGGGGGAGAGGTCTGCGGATAACAGGTCTTCCGGGAGCTCTCCCCGGGATTGGGCCTCCCGGAAGACCGAGGCGATGCGGGTATGGGCGTATTGCACGTAGTACACGGGGTTCTCCAGGCTTTGCTTTTTGGCGAGCTCGAAGTCGAAGACAAGGTGGCTTTCGGGCTTGCGCATGACCATGAAGTAGCGGGTGGCGTCGCGTCCCACCTCATCCACGAGGTCCTTGAGGCGGAGGAACCGGCCGGCGCGGGTGGACATCTTTTCGATCCCTTCCGCGCCTTTCAGGGTTACAAACTGGTGTAAGCAATAGCTGAGGAAACCCTCGGGAAGGCCGAGGAGGCGGAGGGCAAGCTTGACCTGCTTTTGCTCCTCGATGTGGTCGGCGCCCTGGACATCCACCACCCAGTCGAAGCCCCGCCGGAATTTGTCGAGATGGTAGGCGATGTCCACCATGAGGTAGGTGGGGGTGCCGTCGGAGCGGATAAGCACGGGGTCACGGCCAAGGCCATGGGCTTTGGCGGAAAGCCAGATCGCGCCATCCTTTTCGTAGATGGCACCCCGCTCGCGCAAAAGGCCTAGAACCTCGTCCACAAGGCCCTTTCGAATGATCTCCCCCTCTCTAGTCCATACATCGAACTGAACGCCAATGGCCCTAAGATCCTCTTCGATGAGGCGGAGCATCCTCGGCACGACTTCGGCGCGGAAGACCTTTTTGGCCTCGGCGTTCCACTCCGGATAGGCGTTCCCGAACTTCTCGGCGAGTTCCTGGCCGATGGGGATGAGGTAGTCGCCGTGGTAGCCGCCCTCGGGGATGGGCTGAGGATCGCCCAGGGCTTGGCGGTAACGCGCCCAAAGGGACTGGGCCAAAAGCTCGATCTGGCGGCCCTCGTCGTTGAGGTAGTATTCACGGGTCACTTGCCAACCCAGCTCGGAAAAGAGGTTAGCTAGAACGTCGCCCAAAGCGGCCTGCCGGCCATGTCCGATGGTGAGGGGGCCGGTGGGGTTGGAGGAGACGAACTCCACCTGTAGCTTCTTCCCCCGCCCTTCCTCCCCTTTCCCGTAGGCTAGGCCATCCTGGAGGATTTCCCGGAGGATTTTATGGTGGATCTCCGGCCGAAGGAAGAAGTTCAAAAAGCCCTGGACGGCCTGGACCTGGGAGAAAGCGGGGTGGGAAGAAAGTTCCCGTGCCAGTTCCTGGGCCACCGCTTGGGGAGGCCGCCGGGCTTCTTGCGCCAAAAGAAAGGCCACCCGACTGGTGAGATCCCCGAACTCCGGCCGAGGGGGCCGCTCTACGGGGATCTCCGGGGGAGAGAGGCCCAAGCGGTCCAGGACCGAACTAATTGCACCCTGGACCAGCGCCTCTAACCGCATTTATTTTTCGATCACGAAGCGGATGCCAGTTTTGACCTCTCCCCCGATCTCCACGTCGATGAACCCTGGGGTGACCTTGATCTCCGCCTCGCCCTCCCTCTCCACCAATCTGCGGGCGATGGCGATGGCCTTTACGGCCTGGTTTACAGCGCCGGCTCCAATGGCGTGGGCCTCGACGATCCCGTCCTCCTCCAACGCCCCGGCAATGGCCCCCGCTACCGCCTTGGGATTGGAAGTAGCCGCGACCTTGAGGATCTGCATGCTTGCCTCCTTTTTTGTGAAGGACTTTGCGTAACACACATTCTAGCTGGGAGCGGAGGAGGAGGCAACGGGCCGAGGCGGGTCGTGGGAACATCGTGCTCCGTCCCCGGACCTGAAAGCCTTTTGAGCAGTTCCTGAAAAGACGGGCATCCCCTGGAAATTGCCGTTCAATTGTAGGCCTTCAGCTTCGAGGTACTTTCGCCCACTTAGTAGGATCACTCCCCGCAGGCCTGGGATCCTAAAAAATGGCGACCAAAAAGGTCCTTAAGGACTGGCCATACTTCTCGAAGGACCTTTTGAGGTGGCAGAAGTCCTCGTAAAAAGTGTGCCGCCCAAGCTATTTTCTTTTTAGGGGCAGGCGGGCTTCCTCGGGACCAACGGCACCATCCTGAAGAAGGTCGCCAAGACAAAAAACAAAAAATAGGAAGGAGCTGTGGAGGTTTTGAAGCTAGCTCGCAGCGTAGTAAGCGTGATCTCTCAGCAGGTGAGTAAGGCCCGCCGACATAAAAGCAAAGAGCTGTTCCCATGCCTTTACCTTCTTTGTCTTTTTTCATGTGCGTCCCTATCTACACCGAAATAGGATGACATGATGCAGAACGATTTTCTCTTCATGGATCAAAGAGAACCCGTTTTCTCCAGGAACATATTTCGATTGTTAACCTCAGTCACCAGCACGATTTGCACAAGCGAACGAAAGTTTGAAGTATACCAAAAGTAAAGGCCTGCCCCCTAAAGCTCCAAAGCTTTGGGCATGGGTGTTGGGCCGGGGCTAAGGACAGCAGGAGCGACCATAAAACACTGTTACTAAAAGGCCTGACCCCCTGCCCCGCTACCTTAAACTTTGTTCCTGTCCATCTGCATAACGCCGTTGGGAAAGAAGGGGGTGGCTCATTTCGGCAAGACTTTCTTCTGCCACCAGTGGGGTAGGGGAGAATTTGGGAAAGTTCCACTTTTTCTGTTAAGAGCAACTTTTTGACTTTTTGTAATTTGCTGGAAATTTGTATTTGTGTTCTCATGGTCCCTAGCACTATGTTGATTTATGTCTTTTGGGGTGGGCCAAGACGTCTGGATCACCTTGGGAGCCAGGCTCTCCACCCGGCGAGGTCCTCTTAGAAAAATGCCATTGGTGGCTGGACTTGGTTCTTTAAGGGCCTCTTCCCATTAGGTCGCAAACCCGCAAACTTGCAAATCGGCCTTCGGGTGGCGTTTATCTGAGGTTGGCCACCGTGTTCTGGTTCATCCACCACTCTTGCATTATGACAGCAAAAGTTGTATATTGCAGAGAGGGGGTGACTACTATGCGAGTTTTGTGGGGTTTGTTGGGTGTTGGGTTGATCGTAGCAACAGGATTTGCAGTCACACCACGTGACACATTAATTATAGGAGCTCGTACTGATATTATAGTTGATCTTGACCCAGCCAGAGCTTATGAAGTTTTTACTAACCTTATCATAGAGCAATATTACGATGCACTTGTCAACATAACTGTTGAAAATGGAGAGGTTGTTGCGAAGCCTGGGCTTGCCACGTCTTGGGAAGTCTCCGAAGACTGCCTCACTTTGGTTTTCTACCTTCGCCGCGGGGCAAAATTCCATTCCGGTCGTGAAGTGACAGCTGACGATGTGATATACTCATTTCAGCGTTCGTTGGGCCTAAACTTCGCCCCAATTTGGATTTTATCTCAGTACGTCCCAACGCCAGAGATGATCACAAAGATTGATAATTATACAGTAGCGATAAAAACCATTCAACCACTAGCCGAGCTTATCATATGCTCGGTGATCGGCTTTCAAGGCATTTGTTCCATCGTGGACAGCCAGCTAGTGAAAGCCCATGCGACGCCAGAGGATTCTTGGGCTAACCAATGGCTCAAAACCAACGATGCAGGCTCTGGCCCATTTATTCTAAAGGAGTGGTCCCCTAACGAACGGATTGTGCTTGAGCGTTTTGACGAGTATTGGGCTGGTCCAGCACCCCTCAAGCGAATCATTTTCATAGATATCCCCGAGCCCGCGGCTCAAAAACTGGCGTTGGACCGTGGCGATATAGATATAGCTTGGGATCTTCTTCCTGAACAGGTGGATTCATATCGTGGGGTTCCTGGATTTACAGTAATCGAAACCCCGGCTTGGCAAATAGAATATCTTGCCATGAACGTGGGCAAACCGCCCTTTGATAACCCCCTGGTTCGGGAAGCTATTCGCTGGGCCATCGATTATGACGCGATCATTTATGGGATTCAAAAAGGCGCTGCGATTTATGGACAGACGTTCATCCCGCCCGGAATGTTTGGGCATTTGCCGGAGACCCCATTCCGTAAGGATGTGGAAAAAGCTAAAGCGCTCCTTGCTCAGGCTGGTTATCCCGAGGGCTTTGAAGTAGAGATGCTAACTTCTACCGCTCCCAGGCGCGTGGCGATTGCTACCCAGGTACAAGCAGATCTTGCAGAAATCGGAATAAAAGTGAAAATCACACAAATGATATCAGCGCAGTTTTACGAGCTTTATCGCGCGCAAAAACACACTTTCCTTGTAGCTGGATGGGGCGTAGACTATGCTGATCCTGATGCTTTAGCAAAGCCATTTGCTCACTGTTGTACGACAGGTCCTGAGGCTCCTGTGCGTCAGTTGGCCTGGAGGAATATGTATGTTGATTGCGAAACAACCGCTCTAGTGGAAGCAGCCGCCCGTGAACTAGATCCAGAAAAACGAAAAGCCATGTATGAAGAGATCCAACGGCGAATCCTTTACAACGGCCCTTACGTCATCCTGTATTACCCGTTAAGGCAAATAGTTAGTAAGGACACCGTTAAAGGTTTGGTCATAAACCCAATGGAAAGCTTCACCGAGTTCTGGGCGGTCAGCAAGACTGGCTAAAGGAAAAAGCGGGGGCCAGGCGACACCCTGGCCCCCTCATTATATGATAGGATATATTATCCGCAGGCTTATTTGGATGGTGTTAGTCTTGTGGGGTGTAGCAACAACAACCTTTTTTGTGGCTCGGGTAATTCCGGCGGATCCGGTAGGCGCTATACTCGGTCCCCAAGCTCCTCCGGAAGCAATTGAAAGAGAAAAAGAAAGATGGGGTCTTAATAAACCAATATATGTACAATATGTACGATACATGTCTGGGATCCTTCACGGTGATCTCGGCGTATCCTTGCGCACTCGTCGGCCGGTGTTAAGCGACATTTTACAATTTTTCCCTGCAACTGTAGAGTTATCTTTCGCCGCGTTTATTATAGGGGGGGTTTTCGGAATTATGTTAGGAGTGGCTTCCGCCGTAAAGAGAAATACTACTTTAGATCATTTTTGTCGAGTAAGTGCTATTATAGGTCTTTCTATGCCGGCCTTCTGGTTGGGACTTCTTTTACTGTTAGGTTTTTACTATAAACTACGATGGTTTCCAGGGCCGGGGCAACTTCCGTATTGGCTTCCGCGTCCTCCTAGAATAACCGGTTTTCTCTTTTTCGACGCACTAATTGCCAAAGATTGGAAAGCGCTCACAAGTTATATGCATCACCTGGCCCTGCCGGCGGTTACCCTTGGCTGGATCTCTATAGCTGGAATTGCACGAATTACTCGTTCTAGTATGCTTGAAGTTATGCACGAAGAATACATAAAAACAGCGCGAATGAAGGGCCTACGAGAACGAGCAGTAATTATGAAGCATGCTTTTAAAAACGCGCTTCTTCCAGTTATCACCCTCATTGGCATAAGATTGGCCTCACTTTTAGAAGGAGCGGTTCTTACTGAAACCGTGTTTGCTTGGCCAGGATTAGGGCGATATGCGACTCACTCTTTTTTGTCCATCGATTTTAACGCAGTAGTTGGTGTTGCACTTTTCACAGCCTTTTTGTATGCGACAATCAATCTTATTGTAGACCTTCTTTATGCTTATCTTAATCCAAAAATTCGATACGCTTAAAAACCATCATGCGCGGGCTCACTTGGAGAAGGATAAGTCGCCAGCTTTTTCGTAATCCTTTGACATTACTTGGGAGCATTTTGATTCTTTTTCTTGTTATAATTGCAGTGCTGGCTCCTATGATCTCTCCTTATAACCCCCTGGCTACGAATCCATTTCAAAAACTTTTGCCGCCATCTAAAAACCACCTGATGGGAACAGATGGGCTTGGTCGTGATATTTTTAGCCGAGTCTTATTCGGCGCAAGGATTTCTTTATGGATTTCTTTTCTAATTCTTATCATAGCCGGTGGTTTCGGCACAATAATCGGGATGGTGGCTGGTTATTTAGGCGGGTTTTGGGACAATTTCCTAATGCGGATTACAGACATTTTTATGGCGTTCCCCCAGCTCATCCTTGCCATGGCGGTCGCGGCTGCTTTAGGACCCAGTTTGACAAACGTTGTAATCGCTATTTCATTTAGTGCTTGGACGGTTTTTGCACGTTTAGCGCGCAGTAAGGCAATTGCGGTCAGGGAGGAGGATTATGTGGAAGCTGCAAGAGCCGCAGGTGCTAACGCCATGCGGATCCTCTTCGTGCATATACTTCCAATGGTACTGAGTCCAGTAATAATTCAGGGGACTTTAAGCATGGGGGGAATCATTCTTACCGCAGCTGGGCTTGGTTTCTTGGGCTTTGGCGCCCAACCTCCCACACCTGAATGGGGGGTTATGGTTAGCGAGGGTCGGAACTTCATGCCTGATGCCTGGTGGGTCTCGACATTTCCTGGCCTAGCTATTATGGTTACTGTGTTAGGTTTTAACTTATTGGGCGATGGAATACGAGATATCTTGGATCCAAGAATGCGCTAAGCGAGGTTGGCTTGGTTTTGATGAGAAAGGGATTTTATGTGCAGGAAATGTTCCTTTGCCTGAAATAGCCTACTTTTTTGGTACCCCCTGCTACATCTATTCCGCGGAAACGATCATTAATAACGTACAAAAGTTTAAACTCGTATTTGCTAAACTACCCGTAAAGTTCTGTTATGCAGTAAAAGCCAACTCCAATCAAACTATCCTGAAACTCATTAAATCTCTTGGGGTTGGAGCAGAAGTGGTGTCGGTTGGGGAACTTTTTCGTGCAATTAATGCTGGCTTTCCAACGCAAGAAATAATTTTTACAGGAGTAGGTAAAAGCACTGAAGAAATAGTGATAGCTATTCGATGTAATCTCAAAGCGATTATAGCAGAATCAGTCGAAGAGATTAAAATTCTCAAAAATTTAGGTCGAAAAGTGGCAAAGATTGGCTTAAGAGTAAATTTCAGAATTGATGCGTCTACACATCCTTATTTAACAACAGCTGGTGCAGGAACGAAATTCGGGATCGATTTAAGCTCTATAGCGCGTTTAATAAAAAGATGGCCCAAAGAGTTGGAATTTGCTGGATTTCACATCCATATTGGCTCACAAATTCGTGAACCGCGTCAGTATCGTGATGCTCTAAGGTTACTTTCCTCATTGGTTGAAGAAGCACGTTTTCATGGTTTGAGCCCAGAGTTTATCGATCTTGGAGGAGGTTTTTCCATCCCTTATCAAAGCGACGAGGATATTTTTCCACTTTCAGAACTTAGGGAAGCGCTTTTGGCCGAGGAGATAAATGTGTCGGAGATTGTTTTTGAACCAGGACGAGCGTTTGTCGGCAACGCAGGGATATTGCTCACCAAAGTGCTTTATCGCAAACGCATTCATAACCAGGTTTTCTATATCGTAGATGCAGGCATGAACGACCTTATTAGGCCAAGTTTATATAATGCGACACATCTAATAATACCGATAAAATGTGTTCCTGATCGTCTTACTTTAGCCACAGTAGCTGGACCAATTTGCGAAAGTGCCGATGTATTTGCGCACAATGTGCCGTTGCCTTGGTTAAAACGCGGGGACCTTTTGGCGATTCTTGATGCAGGGGCTTACGGATTTGCAATGTCTTCGCAATATAATTCCAGACCACGAGCTGTGGAAATTCTTATTTATAATGAACACCCATGGCTGATACGAGCAAGGGAAACAGTGGAAGACCTTTGGCAAAAAGAGGTGATTCCAGATTGGTTAGACAGTGGTTAATCAGTAGCACCGTCGCTGACATTTATGCAGAGCCTTCGGAAAAGGCGGAAAGAGTTACACAATACCTTTTTCTTACCCCTTGTTTGGAATTGTCGGCTCGCAAGAAGTGGCGTAAAATATGTGGACCTGATAATTACATTGGATGGGTTAAGGCATCCCAAGCAAATCTTAAAGAATGGCTACCACCGAATTGGAAGGTTTCAGTTCCTTTTGCTGAAGTTAAGGAGGAAACAGGCCAACCATTAGGGTTGTTAAGCTTGGATACACGGGTTTCAGGACTTTGTAAAAACGGAAAACAAGTAATAATCGAATGGCCTGAAGGACGAAAAGGGATTCTCCCGCGTAGGCTTGTAAAACCTGTGGAATGGGTGGGAACTTTTGCAGATTTGGTAGAACTAGCGCAAAAGCTTATTGGTATTCCTTACCTTTGGGGCGGCACCGCTTCTTTTGGATTTGATTGTTCTGGACTGGTGCAACGGCTTTTTCACTTTATTTTTAACCTGTGGCTCCCAAGAGATTCACATGAACAACAGAAATGCGGAATGAAAATTCGTAGAATCTCCAAACTTGAACCGGGCGACCTTGTGTTTTTTCCTAAACATGTGGGAATATGGCTAGGAAATGGGAGGATAATTCATTCTAGTGCTAGAGCTGGACAGGTGATAATTACAGATTTGAGTTGCGCAACAGATCCTTATGCTAAGCGACTAAGGGAAACCTTCATCCATGGCTGTCGGGTGCAACCCTCGCTTTAACCCCGCCGACTGGAAGTTTTTTGGGGGCCCGCACCCAAAAGGTGCGGGATTTGTTTTTATGTGATTAAA
>FWWL01010823.1_pt1 | contig 10327 bp, 9 predicted proteins | sample 2228331 | NCBI WGS metagenome assembly FWWL01 (sample SAMEA103939775, study PRJEB20133) | metagenome
TTAAGCGTAGTTGGTTGGACGAGTACATGCGTCAACAATTACGTGCTCCTGCTATCAAGATGGTGCTTGCGTAAGTCCTAATAAAATTATCACACAGACACAAAAAACAAGGCGCAGCTTGCGCTGCGCCCTGAAAAGCCCGTCCCCTACTCCGCGGCCGGCAGCAGGATAGTGAACGTACTGCCGGCGCCTTCGCGGCTTTGCACCTGTACCTGGCCCCCATGCGCCTGGACGACGTGGCGCACGATGGCCAGGCCCAGACCGGTGCCACTGCTGTTGCGGGCGCGGTCGCTCTTGTAGAAGCGCTCGAAAATGCGCGGCAGGTCCTCCGTGGGGATGCCAACGCCGTTATCCGCCACGGCGATGGCGACCAGCGCGCCCTGGCGCGTGGCGGAGACGCGCACCCAGCCCCCCGCCGGGGTGAACTTGATGGCGTTGTGGATCAGGTTGATGATGGCCTGACGCACGCGCCCGGCATCCACCAGCAACGGCGGGAGATCGTCCGACAGCGTCACCTCAAGCGCGAGCTGCGCGCGTTCCGCCTGCGGGCGCAGATGCTCCACCGCCGGCAGGATCAGGTCCGCTGCGGGCGTGGGCGTAAAGCGCAACGGCGCGTGTCCGGATTCCAGGCGCGTCAACTCCAGCAGCTCTTCCACAATCTGGATGAGCGTATCCACCTGGGCTTCGATTTGGGACAAGAAGCGCGGTGCAGCATCCGCATCCTGCAAGGCCCCTTCCTGCAAGGTCTGGACCAGGGCCTTAAGCGAAGCCAACGGCGTGCGCAATTCGTGGGAGACATTGGCCACGAAATCGCGGCGCACCGTCTCCAAATGCCGCATGTGCGTGAGGTCCTGCAACAACACCAGATAGAGGCGCTGCGGCTTTTCCACATCCAGGGGACTGATGATGACCTGCACAAACGGCCCCCCTGACGTCAGCTCAACCGTATCCACCACCTCCTGCCCGGCGCCCAAAGCCTCGTGCCACAGGGCAATCAGACGGTGATGCCGGACCAGCTCCGCGAACAGCTTGCCGAGCAGGGACGCCATGTCCTCCCCCAGGATGCGCGCCGCCGCCAGGTTGCCCATATGCACCAGCCCAGCCTCATCCACCACCAGCACCCCATCCGCCATGGTGTCGAAGAGCGCCGAAAGCAGCGCCTGCTCACGGCGCAAGGCGTCAAGCTGCTCCTGCAGGCGCTCGGCCATGGCGTTCAGCGTCAGGGTCAAGGTGCGCAGTTCATCTTTGGTGATGGGGACCAGCCGGGCGCTCAGGTCCCCGTCGCTCAGGCGCTGCGCCATGCGCGTCAGTTGCTGGATGGGGACCACCGTGCGGGCGGCAATCAGCAGCGCCAGCACAAAAACCACCGCCAGGGTCACCAGGGCGCTTGTGGCCAGCAGGCGGTTGAAGGTGGCCAGTTGCGCATCAATGGCCGTCAGCGGCAGAGCCAGACGCACGAAGCCGATAATCGCCTGGTCCTGCTGCACGGGGACAGCCACATACAACATGTCGTAATTCACCGTGCGGCTGTAGCGGATACTGCTCCCCGATCGCCCAGAACTCAACGCGCGTTGAATTTCCGGGCGGTAGAGATGATTGTCCATCGTCGCACGGTCCTCGTGCGATTCGCCCAGGACGTCCCCGCTGCGGCTGATAAAGGTGACGCGCGCCTCAAGACGCCTGGCATACGTCTGCGCCAGCACATCCATGTCCGCGGTCGGACGCTGGAAATACGGCGCCAGCGCCTCGGCCAGCAATTCGGCTTCGCCAATGAGCTGCGCTTCCAGACGCTCCAGGTACACCTGCTTGAGCCGCGCGTTAAAAAATAGCCCCAGGCCGATGACCAGGGCCGTGATCAGCCCCAGATAAGGGATAACAATACGCCATCGAATGCTGCGAAAAATCATTTTGCCCCCCATCATGTTCAAGATAGGCGCACAGTTTAACGCAAAGCGTTTAGAAAAGCAAGTACCCCCAGGCAGTAGCACTAAAAACAACAGAGGCAGCGGAACGCCTCTGCCTCTGTTCCGATGGCATGTTTCAGCCTATTGAGCCGTCACTGCCTGACAGATCAAATGCGCCGCCAGATCGTAACTGATATGCCCGGTGTTAATGACCAGATCGAAGTGATTGGGATCGAGCCAGGTGACCCCGTAGTAACGCTTGAGGTACTCCGCCCGGTCGCGGTCGCTCTGCTCCACGCGCTTGCGCGCCTGACGCTCGTTGAGCTGCATGCGCTCCATGATGGTGCGCACGCGCTGCTCAAACGGCGCGATGATCAAAACGCGCAACACATCAGGGCGCTCGGCCAACACGATGTGACCGCCACGGCCTACAATCATCGCGTTACCCTCGCGCGCGAACTCCTCAATCACCGCGCGAATGAGCTGCGCGTAATTCACGGTCGGCTCCAGGCGGGCGGAAAGCGAAACCCAGGTTTGTGTCGTCTCATCGAAAATGTAAGGCGGCTCGCGCAAAGTGGCGCTTGGGATCATGGGCACCGTCGGCATGCTGGCCAGGGCGTACAACACGCGGTTGATGAAGTCCGGCACAGTTTCCGGGTTCTGCAAATCGGCTTCCAGCTCGGCACTGGTACCCTCGGCGATTTCGGCGGCACGCTGGACGATCTCGCGGTCAAGATAGCGCAGGCCCAGCTCACGGGCGACCTGAGTGGCGATGTAACTACCACCGCTACCCAACTGACGGGACACAGTGATAACGGCCATCTCACACCTCCCTTCACAAAACAAGGGGAAATGAGTTAATCTTAGTGTAGCACAAAACCCTTGAGGGTGCAACGGGTTGACAAAAAAAACAACGAGCCGTTACCCACCCCGCACCTCTCCACCGGCCATGGCAAGGCAAAACACCTTGCCACCATGGCCGTATCAACCTGATGGGGAAATCAGGTATAATACACCGCATGATGCCGAAGCTGACTCGCATGGAAGGTTGGATTACGCGCCTGGTCGAAGAACCATTTGTGCGCCTGTTCGCCAAACGCCTGCTCCCTCAAGACGTGGCGCAAGCCCTGGCGCGCGCCCTGGAAGACGCGGAAGAACGCCTGCCCGATGGACGCACGGCCATTCCGGGCACCGTGCAGATTTTTCTCCATCCCGATGACTGGATGGCCCTGCGCACCCACCTTCCCGCCATAGATACACAGCTCACGCAGGCTCTGGCCCAGATAGTCCAACACGCGGATCTGGTCCTCAACGGAGCGGCGGAGGTCCAGCTCCAGCCCGATAGCACCCTGGCGCCCCACAGCGTGCGCATCGCCTTCAAGAAACCCTCTTCCCCAGAAGCCACCGAACGCCTGCCCGTGCAGGCACCGCGCGCCACGCCGGAGGTGCCTAAAGCCTGGTTACTGCTATCCACGGGACAAAGCTGCCCGCTCACCCAGGCCTTTGTGCGCATAGGACGGGCGCTCGATAACGACCTGATCCTGGATGATCCGCGCGTCTCGCGTTACCATGCCCACCTGCGCCTGCGTTACGGGCGCTATCTGCTGCAGGACGCAGGGAGCAGCGGCGGCACGCTGGTCAACGGCTACCCCATCGAAGAAGTCATGCTGCGCAGCGGCGACCTGATCAGCCTGGGGGGATACACGCTCATCTTCACCGAAGGCGATAAGCCAGAGGCACCTCCCACGTCGGAGGGCACACGCCCCATGCCCACCCTGCGGAGCCGGTGAGATGGGAACAACGCTATTCTGGCTGCGCGTCACCCTGGCCGTTGCCCTTTACGGATTCATCGGCTGGCTCTTTGCCCTGCTCTGGCGCAGCCTGGACGCGGAGCGCAAGCGCCCCGTCTCCAACGTGACAGCCGCGCGCCTGGTTTGCCTCTCGGATGCCCTGCCGCGCAAACGCACGTACAGCCTGCGCCCCGTCACGGCGATCGGACGCGCCCTTAACAACGACATCGTGCTGCACGACCCGTTCGCCTCGGCCCATCACGCCCTCATCCTGTGGCGCGACGGGCGCTGGTGGCTTGAGGATCTGAGCAGCCAGAACGGCACCTGGCTCAACGAGGAGCTGGTGTCCTCCCCAACGACTTTAACTTTTGGCGATCTCATCCGCATCGGCAAAACGGAGCTCTTTTTCGAGGCGGATGATACGCCCGACACGGAACCGGTTTCCACGCAAAAGGTACGCTAAGGATGAATACACCGACCCTGAACCTAACCATCATCACCCGCAGCGAGGCCCTGGCCGCTGCCGTGCGGCGCTGGCTGCAGGAGCCGCGCGTCGCCCTGGACACGGAGTCCAACAGCCTGCACGCCTACCGTGAGGAGGTCTGCCTGATTCAGGTCTCCACGGCGACGGAGGACGTGCTGCTCGATCCCCTGCAGATACCCGACTTGACACCGCTGGGCGAGTTGCTGAGCGCCCCGCACGTCGAAAAAGTCTTCCACGCCGTGGATTACGACGCCGCCGTGCTGTTGCGCGATTTCGGCTTCCGCATCACCCACCTGTTTGACACCATGTGGGCCGCGCGGGTGCTGGGCTGGTCTGCGGCGGGATTGGGATCCCTGCTAGAGCAGCATTTCGGCGTGCACACGGACAAACGCTACCAGCGCTACAATTGGGGACAGCGCCCCCTGGACGAAGACGCCATCCGCTACGCCGCCCTGGATACGCACTACCTGCTGCCGCTGCGCGATCTGCAATACCAGGAGCTGGTGCGCACCGGGCGCTGGGAAGAGGCCCAGGAACTGTTTGCCTATCTGACGGAAACGATCACCGCCGCGTCCAGGCCCACCGTGGAAGAGCTGTTCTGGCGCATCAAGGGCGTGCATGAGCTGAGCACCGCCGAGCAGCAACGCCTGTACGCGCTGCACTTGTGGCGCGAGTCCACCGCCCGTTGCATGGATCGCCCCACCTTCAAGGTCCTGAGGGATGCTCACCTGGTGCAACTGGCCCGCACCGCCCCCCTTCACTACGAGGCGCTGCTCAACAGTGACCTGCCGCCCAGCATCGTCAAGCGCTTCGGGCGGGACCTGCTGCACGCGCTGCACCACCCTCAGACGCCCCCACCCCAGCAACATGATTACGAACGCCCCACGGAAGAGGTCATCGAACGCTACGAGTGCCTCAAAGCGTGGCGCAAGGAAGTCGCCCAGCAGCGCGGCGTGGACCCGGATGTGATCCTGCCCAACGCCACCCTGTGGCGGCTCGCCCAACAACCGCCCGCAAAGCTGGAGGAGCTGGCCGGTGTGCCCGGCTTTGGTCCCTGGCGCCAGAAAACCTACGGCCCCGCCATCCTGGCGCTGTTTGCGATCAACCCAACGTCGCTAGAAAGGAGAAAAAAGTCATGAAAATCCTGGCCGGAGCATTGGGGGATTGTGTCCACGTCGCCGGGGTGACGCGCTTTTTGAGCCTGGCCGAGCAGCAGGGCCACGAAACCCTGTTCACCGGTCCGGCCACGGAGCCAGAAAGCTTCATCGAAGCGGCCCTGGCCTTTCAACCGGACATCATCGGCGTGAGTTACCGCCTGACGCCCGAAAACGCGCGCATTCTGTTGCAGGAGTTCTGGGGCATGGTGCAGGCGGCGGGGCTGAGCCATCTGCGCTTTGTATTCGGCGGCACGCCGCCGGTGGCGGCAATCGCGCGCGAGTTGGGCTATTTCGAGGCTGTGTTTGACGGGTCCGAGCCGGCCAGTGCCATCATCCGCTACCTGCGCGGGGAGGAGAAAGCCCAGGGTGCGGCGGGCATCCCGCCGCAGAGCACGGTGGCGCGCATACGCTGGAAGGCGCCCTACCCCATCCTGCGCCATCACTTTGGCATCCCGGCCATGAGCATCGAGCCAACGGTAGAAGGGATCGCGCGCATCGCTGAGTCCGGGGTACTGGATGTGATCTCCCTGGGCGCCGATCAGGATGCGCAGGAGAATTTTTTCCGCCCGGAGCTGCAAAATCCCAAGAGCAAGGGGGCGGGCGGTGTACCTTTCCGCTCGGAGGCGGATTTGGAGCGCCTGTATGCCGCCTCGCGCCGTGGCAATTACCCGCTGATGCGCTCTTATTCCGGCACGCGCGACCTGCTGCGCTACGCGGAGCTGCTGGTGCGCACCATCAACAACGCCTGGTGTGCCACGTCGCTGTTCTGGTTCAACGCCATGGATGGACGCGGCCCCTTGAGCCTGGAAGAGTCTATCTGCGAGCATGTCGCGCTCATGGCGTGGCATGGGGAGCGCGATATTCCGGTGGAGGGCAACGAGCCGTATCACTGGGGGATGCGCGACGCGCCGGATGTGATTTCGGTTGCGGTTTCCTACATTTACGCCCACAACGCCAAAAAGGCGGGCGTGCGCGATTACATCAGCACCTACATGTTCGAGAGTCCCAACACGCTCTCAAACCGCATGGACCTGGCCAAGGCGCTGGCGCAAATCCAGATGGCGGAAAGTTTCGCCGATGAGACGTTCCGCGTCTGGCGGCAGACGCGCACCGGCCTGCTGAGCTACCCGGTGCAGACGGCACGGGCGCGCGCGCATCTGGCCGAGTCCGTGTACTTGCAGATGGCGCTGAGGCCCTCGATCGTGCACGTGGTCGGCTACACGGAAGCGGATCACGCTGCCACGGCGGAGGAGGTCATCGAGTCGGCGGAGATGGCGCAGCAGGTGATTGAGACCGCGCTCTACGGTCAGCCTGACCTGACGGCGGATCCGGTGGTGCAGGCACGCGTCGCCGAGCTGGTGGAGGAGGCGCAGGTCCTGCTGGACGCCATCCGCGCCCTCAGCCCGGAGCTGGAGGATCCCCTGAGCGACGCGGCCACGCTGGCACGCGCGGTGCGCATCGGCCTGCTGGATGCGCCACAATTGCGCCGCAACCGCTTCGCGCCGGGCCGCATCCGCACGCGCGCGGTGAACGGTGCCATCGTCGCCGTGGACGAGCGCGGCAATCCTCTATTCGAGCGGGAACGCACCGCGCAAATCCTGCGCGAGCACGCCCTCATGTAGGGCAGGGTTTACCCCGTCCAGACCACAAAAAGCACCCCGCAAATGGGGGGAAAGTTCGGTTTTGAAAATTAAACCGATACCAGCGCCGAACGGATTCTCAGGTTCCTTTGCCCGCCGATAAATCGGCGGGCAAGGCAAATGGACATGGGACGTTAACCTGATGCCCATAGGCCAGGGTTTACCCCGTACCGCTGTCCAGGGTGACCGGGCCCCATGCAGGACGGGGATTACCCTGTCCCCCGCTGGAGGGCCTCCTACAAGCGGACAACGGCCGCGCTGCTCGTCCCTGGGGGGCGGGCACGCGCGCTTGCCATAACGCGGGACGCGGGCCATTTGCGGCTCTCTTTCATCCTGAAAAATAATGCTTTGTAAGAGGTGGGTGTATGCCGTTTGAGACGGATGTGCTTATCATTGGATGTGGTATCGCCGGCGCCAGTGCGGCGATCCGCCTGGCTCAGGATAGCCAACGCCAGGTGACGGTGATCACGCGCGCGCCTGAGGCCGAGGAGACGAATACGCGCTACGCGCAGGGGGGGATCGTGGCCCGCGGCGAAGGGGATTCCCCCCAGGCGCTGGTCAAGGATATTTTGAACGCGGGCGCGGGCTTGAGTTACCCCGAAGCAGCCTGGATCCTGGCCACCGAAGGCCCGGAGCTGGTGCAGCGCGTGCTTATCGAGCAGGTGGGGGTGGCGTTCGATACGGAGCAGAGCAGGCTGCGCTATACGCGCGAGGGCGGACATACGCTGCCGCGCATCCTACACGTGGGGGATGCGACGGGGAATGCGATCCAGCGCGCGTTGATGGCGTATCTGAAGCGCCTGCCTAATGTGCGCCTGGTCACGCAGGGCACGGCGGTGGATTTGATCACCGCGCCGCATCATAGCCGCGACCCAATGGATGTGTACCGCCCGATTACGTGCCACGGGGCGTATGTGCTCGATCGCACAACGGGGGAGATTCATCGCTATCTGGCCGCGGCGACGATTCTGGCGACGGGCGGGCTGGGGCGGATTTACCGCCATACGACGAATCCCGAAGGGGCACGCGGGGATGGCCTGGCGATGGCTTATCGCGCCGGCGCGCGCATCGTGAACGCGGAGTTTATTCAGTTCCACCCGACGACGCTGGCGGTGCCGGGCGCGGATAATTTCTTGATTTCCGAGGCGGTGCGCGGGGAAGGCGGGCAGCTTTTCACGCCGGATGGGCGGCATTTCATGGATGAGGTGGCGCCGCGCTGGGGGGATCTGGCGCCGCGCGATATTGTGGCACGCGCGATTCATCATGAGATGGTGACGCATGGGTATCCGCATGTGCTGCTCGATTTGACGCGCGCGATGTCGGCCCAGCAGATTCGTGAGCGCTTCCCCACGATTTATGAGCGTTGTTTACAGTTGGGGCTTGATATTACGCAGCAGCCCATCCCTGTGGTGCCGGCGGCGCATTATTTCTGCGGCGGGGTGCTGGTGGATGGCTGGGGGCGCACGTCGCTGGAGCGGTTGTACGCGGTGGGTGAGGTGAGTTGCACGGGGTTGCACGGCGCAAACCGCCTGGCGAGCACGTCGCTGCTGGAGGGGTTGGTGTGGGGGGACCGCGCCGCGCGCGATATTGCCGCTCGCACGGATCTCAAGCGCATCCAGGCGGATTTGATTCCCCCCTGGGAGCCGGTCTCCAATGCGGCGGAGCCGGATCCGGTGCTGGTGTACCAGGACCGGCGCGCGCTCCAGAATTTGATGTGGTTGTATGTGGGGTTGTCGCGTAATGCGCGCCGACTGGCCCGCGCGCTGCGCGATTTGAACCATTTGTGGGAGATGATTGATGATTTTTACCGCACGTCGCGCTTGAATGATGATCTCATCGGGCTGCGCAACATGGCCCAGGCGGCCTGGATTGTGACGCGCGCCGCCTGGCATAACCGCGGCTCGCAGGGGGCCCATTACCGCGAGGATGCGATGGATTCGCCTTTTGCGCATTTGGGCGATAATGATGGGCATCTGCCCGGATGGAGTGAGTTCTAGGCGTTCGTGGAGGGATGGGGAGCATGGAGGCTTTTCGGTCGCTGGATCCAACGGCGTTGCAGGAGAATGTGTTCCGCGCCATCGGCGAGGAGTGGATGCTGGTGACGGCGGGGACGCCGGCGCGCTACAACACCATGACGGCGAGCTGGGGCGGTCTGGGCGAGTTGTGGCATCGGCATGTGGCGTTTGTGTTTGTGCGCCCCCAGCGCTATACGTTCCAGTTCATGGAGAGCGCGCCGGCTTTTACGCTGAGTTTTTTCCCGCCGGAATACCGCGAGGCGTTAAGTTATTGCGGGCGCGTCTCCGGGCGTGAGGTGGATAAGGCCGCGGCGACGGGGTTGATGCCCGTCGTGGGGCCGCTGGAAACGGTCTATTTTGCGCAGGCGCGGCTGGTGCTGGTGTGTCGCAAGCTTTACGCGCAGGACTTGCGCGCCGAGTGTTTTGTGGATACGTCCGTGTGCGCGGAGGTGTACCCGCGCGCGGATTTTCACCGCCTGTATGTGGGCGAGATCACAGCCTGTCTGGAGCGCGTATGAGCATTCGAGCGATCATTCTGGACTTTGGGGGCGTGCTGATTCACAGTTACGATGAGCGTTACCGCCAGGCGTGGGAAGCGCGCCTGGGCCTGGCCCCCGGCGAGCTGGCGCAGCGCGTGTTTTACAACCCCGTTGCGGAGGCGGCTGTCGTCGGCCTGGCGACGGAGCGGCAGGTCTGGCAGCATGTGTGCGGGCAATTAGGGCTGGATGAGGCTACCTGCGCCCAGTTGGAAAGCGACTTCTGGCGTGGGGATAGCATCAACCACGCCTTGATCCAATACGTGCATCAGCTCCGTCCGCGTTACAAGACGGCCATCCTCAGCAACGCCTGGCCCATGTTGCGGTATTACCTGAACGAGGTGTTCCGCATCAGTTACGCTTTTGATACCATCATCGTCTCAGCGGAAGAGGGGCTGGCCAAACCAGATCCACGCATCTACGAGCGTGCCGTCGCGCGCCTGGGCGTGCGTCCGGAGGAGGCGGTGTTTGTGGATGATCTGGAGGAGAATATCGCTGCCGCGCGCGCCTGCGGCCTGCACGGCATCCGGTATCAAACGCTGGAGCAGGTGTTGGACGAGCTGGCAACCCTGTTGGATGGGCGCTGACCCCCCCGTAGTTCCCCTCAAGGGGGGAGGTAAGTGGGTGGGTTGTTATCGCATGGCAGATTTTCAGGATTTAGATTTGCAGCGTCCAGTAAACCGGACCTTTAAAGCGTTCACAAGGGGTTTTCTGTGCCTTTGACGTTATGAAAAATTTACTGCACAAAGGTAACTGCCTACTCATAGCGATTGAAATCGCCTCTGATGGGCTTATAGTCTG
>FWWL01010824.1_pt1 | contig 10323 bp, 8 predicted proteins | sample 2228331 | NCBI WGS metagenome assembly FWWL01 (sample SAMEA103939775, study PRJEB20133) | metagenome
TTTTTCGCTCCGCCGGGGCGATACGCCGAAAGCATCTCAACGATCTACCGCGTCGAGGTCACCTTGCCGGAAGGTGCGGTCGTCGACGATCTGCTGCTGCCCGAATGGGGCAACCTGCGGTTTCTCAAGAATTGTCCGGCTCGTCTGGGCGCTCTCAAGGGGCTGCGCCTCGCCGACGGCGGTTTCTATGCGTGCGGTCCCTCGAGCCAGGCGTCGAGCTTCAGCATCGACAGCGCGCGCCTGTGGGGGATCGGGCTGCTGCCGATGGGGTGGGCGACTTTCGTGCGGGCACCTGCGCATGAATTCGCCGACAGGGTCGTCGACGGATCGACCGACCCCGCATTCGCCCATTTCGCGCCACTTGCGGCTGCGCTCGCGGCGGAAACCGACGACGACGATGCGGAGCTGCGCCTTGTGCATGACTGGCTCGACAGGCTCGCCAGACCGCCGCGGGACGAAGCCCGGATCAGAACGGTCCAGGCGACCATGGCCGACCCCATGCTGGTACAGGTGACCGAATGCGCCGCCGCCGCGGGTCTCAGCGTGCGGACGCTCGAAAGGGTATGTCGGCAGACGATCGGGTTCAGCCCCAATGTGATGCTGCGCCGCCAGCGACTGGTCCGCACCCTCGCGGCCTTCGTGGTGGAGAAGGGCAAGCGGTGGAACGAGAACATGGACCGGCATTACCATGACCAGTCCCATTTCGTTCGCGAATTCCATCATTTCATGGGCATGAGCCCGACCGATTACATGGCGCTCGACCATCCGATCATCGCCTCGTTCATGGAAAACAGGCATCGCACCTGGGGCGCTCCGGCCCGGGCCGGTTGAAGGTGCCCGGCCGCGCGTCCACGACGTGATGCGCATTGCGCTTCTCACCCTTGCATCGCTGTGGCAACGCGTCATACTGGGCGCAGGTGCATGAGGGTCGTTTGACAGAAACATCTGGTTCGACAGCTGAATTTGCACGCGGAGGCATGCGCTTGCGCGTCGCTCCGCCGCCCGGCGACCTCGCGCCATACGTTTCGGCCTTCTACCGGACCGAGGTCGATGCAGGCACGGTCATCGAAGACTGGTTGCCGCCCGAAGAAGCCAATCTGCGCACCGGTGCGGCCGATGTCTACGACGCGGCGATCGGCGCAAATGCAATCGTCCGTGCGCCCGAGACCGTCCTGTCCGGCCCCAGCGACAGGGTGACGCATCTGCGCATCGGAGGGGGGCGTTTCTGGGGGATCGGCCTGACGCCTGCCGGCTGGACTCGCTTCATCGGCGAAGCGGCTTCGAACAAGGCCAACCGGTTCGTCGATATCGAGGGTAGCGGCGTCGATCCGGGCATTGCCGCCATGCTCGACATGCTGCGCAACGACATCGACGACATGGGCGAAGCGGCGGACCTTATCGCCCGCACGCTGCGCCCCATGCTGGGCCGTTCATGCAGCGCGGAAGCGACGGTGCAGCGCGTCCACCGGCATATCGTTTCGGAAGATTGCGTCTCGGTCGCGGCACTGGCCGACTTGGCCGACATGAACGAACGCACGCTGGCGCGATTCTGCAAGCGGCATTTCGGCTTCGCGCCAAGCGCGCTGCTGCGACGACAGCGGTTCCTCCGCAGCCTGGGCCAGTACATGCTCGACCCGTCGCTGCGCTGGATCAATTCGCTCGACCCGAATTACTGGGACCAGGCGCAGTTCATCCGCGATTTCCGAACCATCATGCGCATGACGCCGAGCGAATACGCCGCGCTGCCGCATCCCATCGTCACGGCGGCGGTCGCGGTCACCCAAGCCGGAAGCGGGGTGGCGATGCAGGCCCTGTTCCATCCCGACCGGCCACGCGAGTCCGAAACTGTGCTTTAGCATTGGCGCACATGCCGCTAGAGGCACCGCGCAAGACTGAAGCCGAGGACCGAATGACCGATTTGCCAACACTGCAGCAGGACGCGCTGGCGCGCATCGACGCGGCGGGCGATGCTGCCCAGCTCGAAGCGCTGCGGGTGGAGTTCCTCGGCAAGCAGGGTTCGATCTCGGGCCTGATGAAGACGCTGGGCGCGATGAGTCCGGAACAGCGCCAGACCGAGGCACCGAAGGTTCAGGGCCTGCGCGCGGCAGTGGCTGACGCGCTGGCGGCGAAGAAGGACGCGATGGAGAGCGCGGCGCTGGAAGCGCGCCTTGCCAGCGAAACGCTCGACCTGACCCTGCCGGCGCCCGCCGCGCCGATGGGCTCGGTCCACCCGGTCAGCCAGGTGATGGACGAGCTGGCGGAAATCTTTGCCGATCTCGGCTTCTCGGTCGCGACCGGCCCGGAGATCGAGGACGACTGGCACAACTTCACCGCGCTCAACATGGCCGAAACGCATCCGGCCCGCGCGATGCACGACACCTTCTACTTCCCCGACGTCGACACCCAAGGCCGCAAGATGCTTCTGCGCACGCATACCTCGCCCGTGCAGATCCGCAGCATGATGGCGCAGGGCGCACCGATCCGCATCATCGCGCCGGGGCGGGTCTACCGGTCCGACAGCGACGCGACGCACACGCCGATGTTCCACCAGGTCGAAGGACTGGTGATCGATCGCGACATCCACCTCGGCCATTTGAAGTGGACGCTGGAAACCTTCCTCAAGGCTTTCTTCGAGCGCGAGGATATCGTGCTGCGGCTGCGCCCGAGCTACTTCCCCTTCACCGAACCTTCGGTCGAGGTCGATGTCGGCTGGCAGGACGTTGGCGGGCGCCGCGTGCTTGGTGGAGACGGCAATGCGCCGGGCCATGGCTGGATGGAATTGCTCGGGTCGGGCATGGTCAACCGCCGCGTGATCGAAATGGCCGGGCTCGATCCCGACGAGTGGCAGGGCTTCGCCTTCGGTGTCGGCGTCGACCGCCTGGCCATGCTTAAATACGGCATGGACGATTTGCGCGCCTTCTTCGACGGCGATCCGCGCTGGCTCGGCCATTACGGCTTCAGCCCGTTCGACCAACCGACCCTGTCGGCAGGCGTGGGAGCACGGGCATGAAGTTCTCGCTGACCTGGCTCAAGGATCATCTCGAAACCACGGCGAGCCTGACGGAGATCGTCGAAGCGCTCAACCGCATCGGCCACGAGGTCGAGGATGTCGAGGACCCGGCGGAAAAGCTCGCCGGTTTCCGCGTCGCCGAAGTGCTGACCGCTGCGCCGCATCCCGATGCCGACAAGCTGCAGGTGCTCACCGTCGATACCGGCGAAGGTGACCCGCTGCAGGTCGTGTGCGGTGCGCCCAATGCCCGTGCCGGCATGAAGGGCGTGCTGGGCCTGCCGGGCGCGGTCGTCCCCGCCAATGGCATGGAACTGCGCAAGAGCGCGATCCGCGGTGTCGAATCGAACGGCATGATGTGCTCGGTCCGCGAGCTCGAGCTGGGCGACGAGCACAATGGCATCATCGAACTGCCCGCCGATGCGCCGGTCGGCACGAGCTTCGCCGACTACCATGGCGCCTCGCCGGTGATCGACGTGGCGATCACTCCCAACCGCCCCGATTGCATGGGCGTCTACGGCCTCGCCCGCGACCTGGCGGCGGCGGGGCTGGGGACGCTCAAGCCGATCGCGATCCCTGCCTTCGCAGCATCGGGCGCCTGCCCCGTCGAAATCCGCACCGACGATCCGGAAGGCTGCCCGGCGTTCTACGGCCGCGTGGTCAAAGGTCTGACGAACGGTTCCTCGCCAGACTGGCTGCAGCAGCGGCTGATCAGCGCGGGCCAGCGGCCGATCTCGCTGCTGGTCGACCTCACCAACTACCTGATGCTCGGCTACGGCCGTCCGGCGCATGCCTATGACCTTGCCAAGCTCACCGGCGCTGTCGTTGCGCGGCGGGCCAGGGATGGCGAGCAATTCCAGGCGCTGAACGAGAAGACCTACACGCTCGACAGCAGCATGACGGTCATCGCCGACGATCATGGTGTACACGATATCGCCGGGATCATGGGGGGCGAGCATTCAGGCGTCACCGATGCCACTACCGACGTCCTGCTGGAAATCGCTTATTTCAATCCCGAACGGATCGGCGTGACGGGGCGCAAACTCGGTCTCTCGTCCGATGCACGCACGCGGTTCGAACGCGGAGTTGATCCGGCGTTCCTCGAAGACGGGCTCGACCTCCTAACAGGGCTGATCGTTGATCTGGCCGGTGGTCAGGCCTCGGGTGTCATCCGCGCCGGTGCTGCGCCCAGCGAGCCGCTGGTGGTCACATTCGACCCGGCGCTAACGAAGCGCCTCGGCGGGATCGATGTGGCCGAAGACGAACAGAAGCGCATCCTCGCGTCGCTCGGATTCGAGGTCGGCGCGGATTGGCAGGTCACCTGCCCGTTGCGCCGCCACGATATCGAAGGCCCGGCCGACCTCGTCGAGGAAGTCGTCCGCATCGTCGGGCTCGACAACGTCGCCAGCGCCGCCCTGCCGCGCGCCGATGGCGTGGCGCGGCCCACGGCGACCCCGCAGCAGGCGCTCGAACGCAAGCTGCGCCGCACTGCCGCTGCGCGCGGGATGCACGAAGCGGTGACCTGGTCGTTCCTGCCCGTGCCCGATGCCGAACACTTCGCCGACGGCACACAGCTGTGGGTGCTGGAGAACCCGATCAGCGAGGACATGAAAGCCATGCGCCCCTCGCTTATCCCCGGCCTGCTCGCCGCCGCCAAGCGCAACGCCGATCGCGGCGCCGACGGCTCGCGCCTGTTCGAGATCGGGCGGCGCTATTTCCGTAGCAGCAATGGGGCGAGCGACGAAAAGCCGACGCTGGGCGTGGTGCTGGCGGGCGAGAAAACCGCGCGCGGCTGGTCCAACGGCAAGGCGCAGGGCTTCGATGCCTTCGATGCCAAGGCCGAAGCCGAAGCCTTGCTCGCGGCGGCAGGTGCCCCGGTCGAAAAGCTGATGGTCTTCGGCGAAGCGGGCGACCAGTTCCACCCGGGGCAGTCGGCCACCCTGCGGCTCGGGCCCAAAAACGTGCTGGCCCGGTTCGGTGCGCTTCACCCGGCGACGCTCAAGGCCTTCGACATCGATGGGCCGGTGGTGGCGGTCGAAATCTTCCTCGACGCGATACCGCCGAAGAAATCGTCCGGCTTCGCGCGCGAGGCCTATGCCCCGCCGGCATTGCAATCGATCACCCGGGATTTCGCTTTTCTCGTCCCCGCAGACCTTGCGGGCGGCGACCTGGTCCGCGCGGTGCGCGGGGCCGACAAGGCGGCAATCACCGATGCCCGCATTTTCGACGTCTTTGCCGGGCAGGGTGTGCCCGAAGGCAAGAAGTCGGTCGCGATCGAAGTGACCCTGCAACCAGGCGAGAAGACCTTCACCGACGCGGAAATCAAGGCGATCTCCGACGCGGTGGTTGCATCGGCTGCGAAATTGGGAGCGGAGCTTCGCGGCTAACCCCCGCGCACCGGCAATCTTATGTCCAATCGCCGTACCTTCGCGATCATCTCGCACCCCGACGCGGGCAAGACCACGCTGACCGAAAAGCTGCTGCTGCAAGGCGGCGCGATCCATCAGGCGGGCGCGGTCAAGGCGCGCGGCGAGGCGCGCCGCGCCCGCTCGGACTGGATGAAGATCGAGCAGCAGCGCGGCATCTCGGTCACTTCCAGCGTGATGACTTTCGAAAAGGCGTATGACGGTGAAACGATCACCTTCAACCTGCTCGACACGCCGGGGCACGAGGACTTCTCGGAAGATACCTATCGCACCCTGACCGCGGTCGATTCCGCGATCATGGTGATCGACGCGGCCAAGGGCATCGAGCCGCAGACGCTGAAGCTGTTCGAGGTCTGCCGCCTGCGCAACGTGCCGATCATCACCTTCGTCAACAAGGTCGACCGCGAGGGCCGCGAAGGGTTCGAGCTGCTCGACGAAGTGGCCGACCAGCTCGCGCTCGACGTTTCGCCGCAAAGCTGGCCCATCGGCATGGGCGGGCAGTTCGAGGGTATTCTCGACTTCGCGACAGGCGGTATCGCTCGGCCGGAAGGCGGCTCGCGCGAATTCCTCGGCAAGGTCGATATGGAAGCGCCGATCCCCGAGCAGTTCACCGAGGAGCTGGAACTGGCGCAGGCCGGCTATCCCGAGTTCGATCTCGAGGCCTATCGCAACGGCGATCTGACGCCGGTGTACTTCGGCTCGGCGCTCAAGAATTTCGGCATCGAGCAGCTGATCGATGCCATCGCCCGTTACGCCCCGCCGCCGCGCCCGCAGCCGGCCGGCGAGCAGACGATCAGCCCGGGCCATGACGAAGTGACCGGCTTCATCTTCAAGGTGCAGGCCAACATGGACCCCAACCACCGCGACCGCATTGCCTTCATGCGGCAGGTTTCCGGCACCTTCAAACGCGGGATGAAGCTGACGCCGAGCGGGCTTGGCAAGCCGATCGCGATCCATTCGCCGATCCTGTTCTTCGCGCAGGACCGCGAACTGGCCGACACCGCCGAAGCGGGCGACATCATCGGCATCCCCAATCACGGCACTCTGCGGGTTGGCGATACGCTGTCCGAAAAGAACCAGGTCCGCTTCACCGGCCTGCCCAACTTCGCGCCGGAAATCCTGCGCCGCGTCGTCCTGCGCGATCCGACCAAGACCAAGCAATTGCGCAAGGCGCTGGACGACCTTTCCGAGGAAGGCGTGATCCAGGTGTTCTATCCTGAGATCGGCGCGCAGTGGATCGTCGGCGTGGTCGGCCAGCTCCAGCTCGAAGTGCTGATCAGCCGGCTCGAAGCCGAATACAAGGTCGATGCCTTCCTCGAAGCCTCGCCCTTCGCCACCGCGCGCTGGGTCAAGGGCGAAGGCAAGCCGGTGACCGAGTTCGAAAGCTTCAACCGCGCCAACCTTGCCCGTGACCGCGACGGCGACCTGGTGTTTTTGGCGAAGAGCCCGTGGGACGTGAACTACCAGGCCGAGAAAAACCCCGAGCTGACCTTCTCCGCCACGAAGGAGCGGTGACAAGCCGGGCGATGCCGCGTAGCATCGCGCCATGGCCGAATTCTTCGACGCGCTGAGCGACAAGCATGTCGCGATGATCGGGCAGCAGCCCGTGTTCTTCGTCGCCACCTCGGCACCGGACGCGAGGATCAATCTCAGCCCCAAGGGATATGACGCCTTTCGCGTGCTCACACCCAAGGTGGTGGCCTATCTCGACCTTGGCGGGTCCGGCAACGAGACCCACGCCCACCTCAGGGCCGATGGCCGCATCACGCTGATGTTCTGCAATTTCCAGCAGCCGGCGCTGATCCTGCGGATTTACGGGCGGGGCCGCGCGGTGTTGCCGCAGGACGAGGACTGGGACGCGCTCGCAGCGCATTTCACGCTGATGCCGGGCACGCGGCAGATTTTCGTCATCGATGTCGATAGCGTGCAGACCAGTTGCGGCTGGGGTGTGCCGTTGATGACCATGGAAGCCGAGCGCAAGACGCTGCTCAAGGCGCATGCAGGGTCCGATCCGGCCGAATGGGAGGCGAAAATGAGCACGCGCATCGCCAGTATCGATGGCTTGCCCGCGCGCGCGACCGATCGCTACATCGCAGGTGCCGAGGGGACCCGGCCCGAGTGACATGAGCGTGAGGTCCGCACTGAAATTCGCCAGCTACAACATTCACAAGGCGGTCGGCGTCGACGGTGTGCGCGATCCTGCGCGGATCATCACCGTGCTTCGGGAAATCGACGCCGATGTCATCGCGCTGCAGGAAGTCGACCGCCGGTTCGGCGACCGCGAGAGCGTGCTGCCCCGGGCCATGCTCGACGACACGCACTGGCAGGTGGTGCCGGTGGCGCGCCGGCCGCGCTCGATCGGCTGGCACGGCAATGCCTTGCTCGTCAGGCGCGACCTCGAGATCGTCGAAAGCGAGCCGCTCGAAATTCCGACGCTGGAGCCGCGCGGAGCGGTGTGCGCCATCCTTGCCACCCATGGAAAGCGGTTCCGGATCATCGGGACCCATCTCGACCTGTCGGGATTGCGGCGCTCGGATCAGGTCCGGGCGATCCTCGGACATTGCAGCGCGCACCCTGCCGATTGCCCCACTTTGCTCATGGGCGATTTCAATCAGTGGACGGCCCGTAGCGGTGCGATCCGCCACTTCGGCGACTGGGACGTGATCGCGCCCGGACCGAGTTTTCCGAGCCGCCGGCCGGTCGCCCGCTTCGATCGGGTTGCCGTTTCGCCGGAATGGAAGGTCTCGGCATACGGCGTCCACCACAGCGCCACGTCCGCCAAGGCCTCGGACCACCTGCCAATCTGGCTCAATGCCGAAATTTAAGGCACTGCTTTCTTTTTGAGCAATTTTGAGTTCCGCGTATGTCCGGGGCGCCTTGCGCACGCGCCTTCCGGTAGTTTGGCACGCCTCTTGCTGCAGTTGCGAACACCGGGGCCGTCCCGGTGCGCTATCAGGGGGGACCGATGAAATTCATCATCGCCGTCATCAAACCGTTCAAGCTCGACGAGGTGCGTGAAGCGCTGGGCACGATCGGCGTCGCGGGCATGACCGTGACCGAGGTCAAGGGATTCGGGCGCCAGAAGGGCCAGACCGAAATCTACCGCGGGGCCGAGTATTCGACCAACATGCTGCCCAAGGTAAAGCTGGAGATCGCCGCCAGCGACGATCTCGCACCCAAGATCGTCGAAACCATTCAAGCCACCGCCGCTACCGATGCCATCGGCGACGGCAAGATCTTCGTGCTCGACCTCGCCAACGCGACCCGTATTCGCACCGGCGAGACGGGCGAGACCGCATTGTGATCCGGGGGGACACGACCATGATCCGTACATTCCTTCGCGGCACCGGAGCGCTCGCTCTTTCGGGCATCCTTTCGGGCCTCGTCGCCACTTCTGCATTTGCGCAGGAAGCTGCCGAGGCGGTGCCTGCTGCTGCCGCTCCGTTCACGCCGACCGCCGAAATGGTCAGCAAGGGCGACGTTGCCTGGATGATGGTGGCGACAGCATTCGTCCTGATGATGTCCGTTCCCGCTCTGGCCCTGTTCTACGGAGGCCTCGTGCGGACCAAGAACATGCTCAGCGTGCTGATGCAGGTTCTGACCATCGTCTGCGTTGCCGCACTGGTGTGGTTCGGCTGGGGTTATTCCATTGCCTTCACTTCGACCGCCAGCCCCTTCCCGGCGCTGTTCGGCGGGCTCGACAAGGCATTCCTCGCCAATGTCGATGTGACGACCCTGGCCGCGACCTTCTCCAACGGGGTCTACCTGCCCGAAATCGTCTTTGTCATGTTCCAGATGACCTTCGCTTGCATTACGCCGGCACTGATCGTGGGCGCATTCGCGGAACGTGTGAAATTCACGCCGCTGATCCTATTCGTGGTCGGCTGGCTGACCTTCGCCTATTTCCCGATCGCGCACATGGTGTGGTACTGGGCCGGCCCGGACTTCCTGCCTACCGCGCCGGACGACATGGGCCTGCTGTGGGGCTGGGGCGCGCTAGATTTCGCGGGCGGAACCGTCGTGCACATCAACGCCGGTGTCGCGGGCCTGATCGGCTGCCTCATCATCGGTCCGCGCCTCGGCTTCAAGAACGAGCCCATGCCGCCTCACAGCCTGGTGATGACCATGATCGGCGCTTCGCTCCTGTGGATCGGCTGGTTCGGCTTCAACGCAGGCTCGGCCCTCGAAGCCAATGCCTTTGCCGCCCTCGCCTTCCTCAACACCTTCGTAGCCACGGCAGCAGCGGGCGTGGCCTGGGCGGTGATCGAACAGATCCGCCACGGCAAGCCGTCGCTGCTCGGCGCCGCCTCGGGTGTCGTCGCGGGCCTGGTGGCGATCACGCCGGCTGCCGGTTTCGCCCACCCGGGCACGGCGATCATCCTTGGCGCGGTGGCTTCGGTGGTCTGTTTCTTCTTCGTGACCACGGTGAAGAACAAGCTCGCCTATGACGACACGCTCGATGTGTTCGGCATCCATGCCGTCGGCGGGATCGTCGGCGCCATCCTGACGGGTGTCGTTGCCGACCCGGCGCTCGGCGGACAGGGCTGGATCGATTATACCGCGCCTGTCGCTGTTGCCGGCGATTACGACATGGCCGGCCAGGTCGTCACCCAGATCTGGGCCGTCGGCACAACCGTGCTGTGGACCGGCATCGTGTCTGCGGCGCTGTTCCTCCTGCTTAAGTATACCGTCGGGCTGCGCCCTGCTGCCGAGGTCGAGGCCGAAGGCCTGGACATCCGCGAACACGGGGAACGCGCCTACAACTATTGACCGAATTGGCGGGGGCGGCACTCCTCTCCCAGTCGCCCCCGCCATCCGTTGTTCCTCCTGCGAACACCGACTTTACGGGCCGGAGCATAGCGCTCCGGCCCCCTTTTTTCGTGCAGAGGG
>FWWL01010825.1_pt1 | contig 10321 bp, 10 predicted proteins | sample 2228331 | NCBI WGS metagenome assembly FWWL01 (sample SAMEA103939775, study PRJEB20133) | metagenome
CGCGAGCCACCCTGGTCACGCTGGATGCCTGTCTGGGGGTCGCCGGGCTGCCGCAGTCGGCCACGGGGCAGGCCGTCTTGCTCACCGGCCGCAATGTGCCCCTGGAGCTCGGCTATCACTACGGCCCCAAGCCGGATGCGGCTGTGGCCGGGTATCTGCGCAACGGCAACCTGTTCCGCGCGGTGAGCCAGGCTGGCCGTCGTGCGGCGCTGCTCAACGCCTACCCGGCCACCTATTTCGACGCCATCGCATCCGGCCGGCGGCTCTATTCGGCCATCCCGCTGGCGGTCACGAGCGCCGGCCTGCCGCTGCTGACCGCGGCCGACCTCGACGCAGGTCGCGCACTGGCGGCCGATTTCACCGGCCAGGGCTGGCGCGAGCGGCTGAACCGGCCCAACACCCCGCTGTTGACACCCGTCCAGGCCGGCCAGCGCCTGGCCGAGCTGGCGCTGCAGTACGACTTGAGCTTCTTCGAGTACTGGCCGAGCGACTATGTGGGGCACCACCAGGATTGGGCGGCCGCGCAGACACTGCTGGCAGAGCTCGACGCGGTGCTGGGCGGATTGCTGGCTGCCTGGCCCGATGACGCTGGCCTGATCCTGATCACCTCGGACCACGGCAATCTGGAGGATCTGACCGTGCGCGGCCACACGGTCAACCCGGTGCCGGCGCTGGTGATCGGCGCCGCACCGCTACGCCGATCCTTCTGCGCATCGTTGGGCAGCCTGACCGATGTGGCACCCGCGATCGGCCGCGCGCTGGGCATCAGCACGGCGTCGGGTTAGCGCGGGGTCGGTGTCGGGGTACGCGGCATCGGCAGCTGCGCCTGAATCTGTTGATACATGAAGGCCAGCCGATAGCGGGCAATGGCGGTTAGTTGGGGCTGATTGCGCTTCTCGCTCAGCTCCGAGGCGCGCTCCATGGCCCGAATCGCTTCGGCCAGATTGCCCTGCAATTCCAGGATGCCGCCCAGATACAGGTAGGCGCGCGGCTCTTCCGGGTCGAGCGCCAGCGCCGCGTTGATGTCGGCCAGCGCATCATCGAGCAGGCCGGCGGCCGAGAAGACATAGCCGCGCTGGATGTAAAAATCGAGCGTGCTGCTGGTAAGCTGACGCGCCCGGTTGAAGCTGGCCTCGGCGGCCGCGTTGTCGCCGAGCTTCTTCTGCGCGGCGCCGAGCCACAGCCACAGGTTGGCATCGTTAGGCGTGAAAGTCAGCGCCTCCTGAAACGCCTGTACCGCAGCCTGATAATCGCCGCTTTCCTGCAGATAACGCTCCCCCTGTGACTGCCTGGTCATCGCGGCCTGCACGTTCGGGTCCACCGGCAGCAGCCGGTTGAGCAGCCAGATCACCGCCGCGGCCACCAATGCCAGACCGAGCAGGGTGAGCACGGCATTGCGGGCGTTCTGGATGCGTTTCTGGCGCACCTCGCGATCGAGATACCACCACCAGGCCGCCTGTCCCAGCGGATGGTGGCGACTGCGCAGTGCCTCGAACCCGCCGGCTGCCTTGACCTCGCGCACCAGAGCAGGCGCCTGTTTGTGCACCAGCGCCTGCAGTGTCTCCCAGCGGCCTGCTTCGGGCCGTAAGTCGGCCCCCTGCGCCTCCAACTGGGGCCAGAGTTCGGCGATCCGGTCCATTTGGGTGAGGAATTCGACCGCCGCCGCGTGGCTTCCCCGGATGTTTGGGATGAACTTCTCACATGCGGTCAGCAGCTCGCGCACCTCGTCGGCGGGCGTGATCGGTTCGGTACGAATTGCCTGTGCCATGGCTCAATCTTCGCTGACCTCCTCGGCTTCGGCCTCGGCCTTGCCTTTGGCCTTGCCGGCCTTGTCCATCTCGTTCCAGATGCGACCGATGCCCTGTTTGATCTGTGATTCCGTCTTCGACTTGAGCGTGATCGGAATCGGGAACCAGCCGGTGATCTCGCGCAACACGTTCTGCACCGTTTCCTGCCGGGTTTTGCCCTGGCGATAGTTCATCCGGACGCGCGCGCGCAGGAAGCGGATGTACTCGGACATCTTCTCGGTCGCCTCACGGCCGCAGATCGGGCCACGGCCCGGCACGATCTGGTCGGCCTTGAATTTGCGGATGTAGGTCAGGCCGTCCAGCCACTCTTTGGAGTTGGCCTGCGCCATGTACGGGTGCTGATCCACCCACACCGCGTCGCCGACGAAGAGGATGCTCTCGTTCGGCAGCCAGATCACCGAGGTGGCGGCCGTATGCCCGCCGATGCGGATGATGCGCAGATCGCGGCCCCCGCGCACGATGTCCAGGCGGTGCGAAAAGGTGATCTTGGGGACGATGATCTGGATGTCGGTCAATTGCGCCTGGATTTCCGGCTCCTTCTTAAACGAGTCAATCACCCGCTGTTTGAAATTGTCGCCGTAGCCCTTCATGTGCTTCCAGGCCTGTTCATGTGCGATCACCGGCGTGGGTTGAAAGTACTGATTGCCCAGGATATGGCCGCGGTGATGGTCGGTGTTGATGATGTAGAGGAACGGCTTGCCACCGGCCAGACGGGCCAGTTCCTGGCGGAAGGCGCGCGCCTGATCGGGCACCATGGGTGTGTCCACCACGATAACGCCGACATCGGTCAGGATGCCGGCGTAATTGGCGCCCCGATGGTCCGTCTCGATGAAAATGCCCGGGGAGATCTCCTTCATCTTCACACCCCAGTCGTGCGCTGGATGATTTCGGTTGCAGCGGTCAGCGCGGCCGCCAGTCCCTCGTTCGTCGGCGCACCACCCTGCGCCCATTCGGGCCGGCCACCGCCGCGGCCGCCAGCAGCGGCGGCCGCGGCACGCAACACCTCGCCCATGTTGAGCGGCACATCGTCGGCGCGGGCGAAAATGAGCTGTGGCCGCTCCCCGCGTGCAGCGAGCAACACAATGGCACCCGGCCGTTCGCGTAGCGCCTGGGCCAGCTTCTTCGCGCGCTCCGACGTGGCCTCTATTGCCTGTACGATGAGCCGGCGTTCCGGGGCCGCGGCCGACACAGCCGGCAGCAGCCGGGCGGCCGACCACCAGGCCGCGGCGGTCGCCTCGACCCATTGCGCCTCCAGCTCTTCCAGCGCCTTTCGATTGGCCTGATTTTCTCTGGCGAGCCGCTCCACGGCATCGGGGACCTCGTCCTGCGCGCAGGTGAAACGGCCGGCCAGGCCGCTTGCCAGCGCCTGAAGCCGCGCATAATCGGCGCGCGCCCGACCGCCACACAGAAACGATATCCGCAGCTCCGCGCCGCGGCGCTCGGCGCCGATGATCTTGATGAGGCCGACCTGGGCCGAGTTCGCCACATGGGTGCCGCCACAGGCCGACCAGTCGAAGTCGGCAACCTGGACGATGCGGATCGCCCCGGTGACCTTCGGCGGTTTGCGCAACGGCAGGTGGGCCAGTTCTTCCCGGGACACGAAGGTGGCCGTGACGGGCCGCGCCTCGTCGAGCACGCGATTGGCAGTCGCTTCTACCGCGGCCAGATCGGCCGGGCCGAGATCGGTGCGGTTCAGGTCTATGGTGCTGGCCGTGGCACCGAGGTGGAACGCGACCGTCTCTGCATTGCGCTCGACGATGAATGCCTGCGACAGGATGTGCTGGCCGGTGTGCTGCTGCATGTGATCGAAGCGCCGACCCCAGTCCAGCGTGCCGGTCACCACGTCGTTCGCCAGCCCGGCCGCCAGCACATGCCACACGAGGCCGTCCTCCGCGAACACATCGGTCACGGCCACGCCGGCGAGCGTGCCGGTGTCGTGGGGCTGGCCGCCGCCGGTCGGATAGAACGCCGTGCGGTCGAGCGCAACGACCTCCTGACCATTGCGCGTCCGTCGTCCGATGACGCGCGCGGTGAACGTGCGCAGATATGGATCCTGATAGTAGAGCGGCTCTGTGTTCATGTTCCGTTATGTTCCGAATGCGGCGTTATGCTATCACATAACGCCGCAAAAGCCAAGCACCTATTTGAGATAGCCCAGCCAGCGCTCCTGATAGGCGATGATCGTGTCCAGCATCTCCTCGACGCCGTGGTAGCGGTGGACGATCGGATCCACGAGCAGGGCCTGCAGCGCAGCGGCCTTCGACTTGTGGAGCACTGCCTCGGCGGTGAGATCGTGGACGGCTACCTGGTTCATGAGCAAACCGGCGAAGCCGGCCGGCAGCTTGCCCAGAGAGACCCCGTTGACGCCGTGCTTGTTCACGATCGCGGGCACCTCGACTACGATCCAATCCGGCAGGTTGGCGATCAGGCCGTTGTTGGGGATGTTGACCGCTTCTTCGAGGTAGCCCGCATCGGTCACGATGCCCTCGATGATGGCGATGACGCGTTCGCGCAGCTGGAGTTCGATCCTGGGCTGTACGGCGGCCAGGTATTCTTTGTAGAACCGATAGAAATCGAGGATGCCCCGATGATCGGTCACGTCGTAGGCCCAGGGGATGTACTCGCCGAAGTGACTGTCGCTGGTGATCGGCAGCAGGCCGAACTTCTCCAGGATCACCCGAAACACGCGGCGCTCGGGCCAGGCTTCGGTCTCGACCGCGTCGAAGTCGGCCCTATCCGGCCATTGGCCGGTCTCTTTGAAGTATTTGCGCACGGCGTTCATGGTGGGCATGTTGCTGAAGAAGGCGGGCGCCCTGGCCCGAATGTCGGGGTAGGCATCCTGGCCGGTCTCTTTGTATTTCGCCGAGAGGAGCACGCTGAAATGGTTCAGGCCGCCCGCCCGCAGCTCCAGCGCTTCATAGGGCACGCCCAGCATCGGCGGCAGGAAAGTGCGCAGCGAGCCGATCTCGTGACACAGGCCGACGAATTTGAGCTGGGGGAAGGCCCGATGGACGGTCGTGCAGATGCGGCTCATCGGGTTGCTGAAGTTGAAGATGGTGGCCTCGGGGCAGATCTGGGCGGCATCGGCGCAGATCTCCAGGATGGGCGGGATGATGCGCAGCGAGTGGAAGAGCCCGCCTGGGCCGCCATTCTCACCGTACACCTGGTTGATCCCGTATTGCTGCGGGATGCGCCAGTCCTGTTCCCACAGCTCGAAGCGATTGCCGACTTCGATCGAGATGATCAGAAAATCGGCGCCGCGCAAAGCCTCTCGCCGGTCGGTTGTCGCCGAGATGGTGAAGGGCAGGCGGTGTTCGGCGATGAACGCGCTGCCGGTGCGCGCCACGGCTGCCAGCGTCTCGGGGTTGATGTCGTGCAGCACGATCTCGCTGCCTTCCAGGGCTTTGCTCTGGAGGATGTCCCCGATCGTGCCGTAGCCGAATTGGGCGCTCCCTGCGCCGATCAAGACGATACGTTGTCTCATGTTTGCTCCGTTTGCAGAAAAGGATATGTTATTCGGCGCCCGCAAAGCGCATCGCGCCGATCACGATAACGACCCAGCCGGCGAACAGCACCAGCAAATTGAGCGCCAGCCAGCCGATGCCGGCGGGATCGGCCGTCAGGTGCCGGAGTTGCCCGCGCGGGGCGAACAGCAGATCAATGGCGTGGCCGGCCGGCCGCGAGCAGATGAAGAGGCCCAACACCACGCCGATGCTGCCATCCCATAACCGATTGCCGGTCAGGGTATGCCAGGCAGCCATCAGCCCCAGATAGATCAGCGCCAGCGCCAGCAACGCCCACAGGAAGCGCACGTGACGCCCATCGTGCCCACGCCGGTTCACGTCCCGGCCTCCCAACCCCTGCTCTCCGCCAGCCGATCCCTGCTTCCCATCACCACCGCTCGCGATGTACTCGCTCTGGCCGGTAGCGATCCGCCGGTCCGGCCGGCTCGGCCGGGTGGCCTACGGCGACCACGCACAGCGGCGTAATGTGTTCCGGGATCCCCAGGATCTGGCGCACACCCGCCACCCGCTCTTCTCGCGGATAGACTCCCAGCCAGACACCGCCCAGGCCCAACGCATGGGCCGCCAGGAGCAGGTTCTCGGTCGCCGCCGAGCAGTCCTGCACCCAATAGCCCTCGCGCGGGGAGCCTTTGGCATCGCCGCAGACGGTGATGGCGAGCGGTGCCTGTTTCAGCATCTTGCCGAATGGGAGCAGGTCGGCCAGAGCATCGAGCAGGCTGCGCTCGGTGGTGACCACGAATTGCCACGGCTGCTGGTTGCCTGCCGACGGCGCACTCATGGCTGCCACCAGCAACTTGTGGATCATTTCCTCGGCAACCGGCTGCCCGGTGTAGGTGCGGATGCTGCGCCGGGTCAAGATGGCTTCATAGGCTTCCATTTTCTCTCCTCTTCACAGGGCAACGCCCACTTCCTGCGCCACCGATCGCACATACGCCGCTGCTTGATCATAGTCCTCCTGGCCGGGCAGGTGTTCGAGCATGAGCGGCAAGTCGGGGTCGAGCGCGTTCAGTGTCCGCAACAGGGTGCGATAGTCCAATCCGCCCAGCCCAGGCCGCACCTCGTCCAGATGCACGGTCAGACGGTCGGCCAGGGCGATGTCTTTGGCATGGCAGCTCTTGATGTGGGGCCCCAACTTCGTCACGCATTCGCGGATCAGATCGGCGTTGGCGAAAAAGCGCTGTGGACTGTTGATCAGGTTCACGATATCCAGGTGCACGGCAAACTGCGGCCGGTTGATGGCCGCAATCAGCGCCAGGTAGCTGTCGGCCGAGTCGGGATACATCCACGGCATCGGTTCCAGGGTGTAGTATGTGCGCGTGGGCCTGACGGCATCAATGATCTCGCGCACGGTCTGCACGATCAGGTCGAAGGTCTCGGCCGTCAGGTCGGCAGGGTGGGGGCCGTCCCATTTGGTCCCGCGCGAGCCGGCGATGTTCACGCAGCAGCGTGCGGCGATGGCATCGGCCAGGGCGAGGCTGGCCTGGCATTTGGCGATGGCAGCCCGCCGCGTCTCCTCGTCCTGGCTGAGCGGGTTGCTCCACGCGCCGACCTCGGCGATGACGATGTCGGCACGCGCGGCGGCTGCGGCATACGCCTGCACCGTGGCGGCGTCGGCGTCCGGTTTGACCGGGCAGTAGGCGGCCCGATAGCCGCGACGCTGCACTGCGGCGATCCAGGCATCGGGATCGGAAAACGGTTCGTAGATCGGCGCACCCAGGCGCATGGCAACCTCCGACAGATGAATGACGATCGGAAAAACGCTCAGTTAACCCCAGCGCAAAACAGCGAGATCTCCCGCCCGGAATGCTTCGGCTGGTCCATACGGTGCCAATCCTACCGTGATGTACGGGTTGATGGCTGTGTCATCTTCTTGATAGGCGAAGCGCCACATGCGACCGCACATCGCGCGTTTGACCGGCTCATAGGCCGCGTCATTGGCCAGATTGCGCATCTCGGCGGGGTCGGCCCGCAGATCGTAGAGCTCGTCTCGATCGAAGCCGTTGAAGACATACTTGAAATCGCGTGTCATCACCGAGCGCTGTGTGTAGTACAGCTCCACGCCGTTGCATTGCGTGTGGATCTCGTCCCGCCAGCCGGCCGGCGTCTGGCCGGCCAGGAAGGGAAGCAGGCTGGTGCCGCTGAAGTGGCGGTTGAGCGGCAGGCCGGCCGCTTCGAGGAAGGTCGGGCCGAAATCGGCCAGCGAGACGAACGCGTCCTCGCGGCGGCCCGGATTGGCGATGCCCGCCGGCCAGCGCATGAGCGCAGGCACTCGATAGGCACCCTGGAAGCAAGGGATGCCCTTGGCGAAGAGGCCGTGCTCGCCGCAGTAGTCGCCGTGATCGGCGGTGTAGAGCACGAGCGTGTTCTCGGCCTGGCCGGTGGCGTCCAGTGCAGCCAGCAGCCGGCCGAACAGGTCGTCCAGGTAGGTGCAGTACGCCCAGAAGTGCCGGATCGCCTCCTTCACCTCGGCCGCCGAGAGCTGGCCGAAGCGGGTCTCGCGCATCCGCCGATAGATGCCCGGCTTGTCGGCCATCTCATCGCCATAGGAAGGTGGGAGCGGCACCTCTGCCGGGTCGTACAGGTCGAGGTATTTTTGCGGCACCAGGTAGGGGTCGTGGGGGCCGATCAGGCCGACGAAGAGGCACCACGGCTGTTCTTCTGCGGCGAGCCTGGGGAGCAGCTCCAGCGCCTTCGCCACCGCGGTCTCGTCGTGCTGCAGCGCGCCGGTCGTCTCCACCTCGGCCGCGCCGTACAACCGATACGTCCCATAGCCGGGCCGCAGGATTTCTCCCTCTCCCCTTGTTTCCTCGTCTCCTTGTTTCCCATCGCCCGCCAGCCTGCGATATTGCTCCCACGTCCAGCCATGGTGGACACCCTTTCCCGCGCTGACGAAGTGCTCGATCCAGCCCCGATCGGCCGGCGATTCCTCGGCGCTGACATGCCATTTGCCGGAAAAGTGCAATGCGTAGCCCGCCGTGGCCAGGTCTTCGCTCCACAACCGCACGCCCGGCTTCAGCCCTCGCCTCAGCGCCTGGGCGTTGCAGACGTTGTTCCAGACGCCATGGCCGGTGGGGTAGAGGCCGGTGAAAAAGGTGGCCCGCGCTGGACAGCAATGCGGCGAAGGGCAGAAGGCGTTGGTGAAGACGATCCCGGCGCGCCCAAATCGCTCCAGGTTCGGGGTGATTGCCGGGTGTTCGGGCAGGGCCGTGTCTGCCCGCTGATGGTCGGCCATCACGATGAGGATGTTGGGGCGAACGTTGTTGTTCATGGGATACGCGGCTTGGCGAGGATTTCACGGATCTCCAGGTCCAGGAAGGTGCGCGGGTAGGCCGGCTTGCAGACGATGGCCGTATCCGCGCCGCTGCCTGTGCCCGCAATGGCGATGACTTCCTGGTGCATGTCGAGCAGGCCGGCATCGGCGGCCATCAGCAGGCACTCGACCGCGACCTTCATCCCCTGCGCGAAGCGATAGAGCGTGTCGCGCACGATCTCGGCGGGGGAGCGGCCGCCGAATCGGGCCGAGAACGCCGACCCGACCCCATCGCCGAGCGCGTGGATGCCCGTGTGGACGACCACGCCGAGCTGCGTCAGTTCGGCTTTGGTGCGGGCGTCCATCGTCCAGCCTTTTTCTTCCCAGCTGTGGCAGATGGAGACCGCGATGACGCGGATGCCGTGCGGCCCGAAGAGGGCCTGTGCCTTGCGCGCGGTCTCGCCGTGCGACGAGGCAACGACGACCTGGCGGATGCCCAGCGCCTGTGCCCGCTCCAGCGCGATGGCCAGCGTGGCATCGGTATTGTGTTCGCCGCTTTGTTCGAAAAGCAGAGTCCGTAGCTCCATGGGTTCTCCTCCTGACCACGAGGGCCTATCTGAAACTCCGTCATCAGGCCAGCAAGGCAGCCTGCATCACGTCCAGCGGCGGCTCCAGGCCGGTATACAGCCGGAACTGAGCGGCCGCCTGGAGCAGCCGCATGCGCCAGCCGGGCACGACGGCCGCGCCGCGTGCGCGCGCTGCGGCCAGCAGCCGTGTCTCCAGCGGCTCCGGAACGACATCCATCACGACCCAATCCGGCCGGAGCCAATCGTCGGGGATCGGTGTGCTGGCCGGATCCCGATAGCCGACGGAGGTGGCATTGACCAGGATGTCGCAGGTGGTCAGCGCGGGCAGATCGGTCAGCGGATGGCCGCCGGCGAGGCCGAAGGCGGCTGCCAGCTCCTCCGCGCGCGCCACTGTGCGGTTGAACACGTGCACCGTGCAGCCGGCGCGCGCCAGCGCATAGCAGACCGCGCGGCCGGCCCCTCCCGCACCGAGCACGGCCGCGATTTTGCCTTCCAGCGCCGTGACCTCGGCCAGGGCCTGTCGGGCGGCCAGCCAGTCGGTGTTGTAGCCGGTGAGGATGCCGTCGTCGTTCACGATGGTGTTGACTGCGGCGATGGCAGCCGCATCCGGGTCGAGACGGTCGAGCAGGGGGACGACCATCTCCTTAAAGGGCATCGTGACGGCGCAGCCGCGGATCGAGAGCGCGCGCATGGCTGCGACGGCGGCCCCAATATCCTGGATGCTGAACGCGACATACGTGTAGTTGAGACCGAGCGCGCGGTAGGCCGCGTTGTGCACGCGCACGCCCACCTGGCTCGCTCGACCGGCAAACGAACCGCAGAGAACAGGATAGGATAGCGGCATGGGATAGAGTATACTCAGAAGTCGCGACTTTGTCCAGGGGCGCACTAGCTCGCCCGGCGATAAATCGGCCGGGCTACCAGGCAGCGCTCCATCCCACAGGGGGGCTTCGCGCTTAACGGGGCTAGATGGGGCGCGGCGGGCCAGCCCGGTTTAGTGCGCAGCCTCCCTGTGGGACCGGGCGTTGCTCCGTAGCCCGACCATTCATGGTCGGGCGTGTGCAGTTTGCGGCATCTAACCCCCACCCCCATCCCCGCATACGCGCCAACTTAAGCTTTGTGACTTGCTATCGGCTCGCCGGTCGGCCCCCC
>FWWL01009239.1_pt1 | contig 10310 bp, 7 predicted proteins | sample 2228331 | NCBI WGS metagenome assembly FWWL01 (sample SAMEA103939775, study PRJEB20133) | metagenome
ATATGCACGACAGAATTAAACATAAAGTGACGGGACAAATGAACCACCAGACAGCCGACACAAAAGCCAACGCTTCTGTATTTTTATTTTTTACCACCGCACATTTTTTAAAAACAATTTTAGCGAGCCGCACAAATGGCACATTTGGTTTTGCCCGACACACTAGCCAACCCTCCGCAAAACCAAAAGAGCAATTTTTTTGTCAACGCACAGACAGTATAAATAAATTAATTCAATAAACTTGTAGCAGATGAAAAAACTATTCTTTTTAACTCTTTTACTTTTGACAGCTTCAGTTGGGTTCAGCCAGTCATATTTGGGCTGGGTGACAAAACAGGTGAACTTCCGACAAGGGCCCGGGACAGACTACGGAGTAATTTCATCGTTGAAACCGGGAACACAAATTTTTATTGTTTCCCTAGAGACGGAAAATGATTTCTACAACATTATTGACATTGCTACCGACAAAGAAGGCTACATACATAAGTCGTATGTAAAACTTGGGGACGTTGTTAAAAATAATGAAAGAGGAATGTTTACCCCAAGCGGTAAAACTTCGACTTATAATCCTGAAATTGAAATATTCAACAACACTACATTAACCTTAACACTAAAACTCAATAGTGAAACATACACTTTTTTACCAAAGCAAAAACGAACATTAACATTAAGCCCGGGAAAGTATAATTACCGTGCCTCTGCACCTGGTGTTATACCAAACATCGGCACAGAATATTTAGAGAATAATATGAGTTACACTTGGCAGTTTTATATAGTAACTGAAAGAAGATAAAATGAATAGTATTTTAAACAACCCATACAGGACAGTTGGTTTGCTTGTCGGGGCGACAGCAAAGGAGCAGACTAAACAAATAAGTAGGCTCAAAAAATATATTGAAGCCGAACAATACCCACAGGACGACTTTAGTTTTCCTGCACTTGGCGACTTCCATAGAACGATTGATAGTGTTGAAGAAGCAGCATCAAAACTTAACCTTGATAATGACAAAATAAAAGCAGCTTTATTTTGGTTTTGGAATGGTAACCCAATTACTGACGAAGCAGCATTTGAAAACTTGAAAACCGGAGACATAGAAGCAGCTTATGAAATTTGGGACAAACTGATTACAAAAACTGACGAAGAAGGAAAAAGATTTTGGAAACCTGTTACTGAAAAAAACTACTCTGCTTTTCACAATTGTTCAGTTCTAAATTTAATCCGAAGCAATGGTAATTTACATAATGCTATTGTAGCAAGCCTGTATTTTCTTGAAAGTGATTTGGTTCATAAATTCGTTTCATCTGTTGCAGATGAAACGTACAAAACCAGCAAAAAAGAACTGCAACTAATATTTCTCAATCAACTTCATTCAGACCTTGAAACCAACAAAAAAGCATCGCTACCTAAGTTTCTTGAAATTCTAAAAAAACAAGAATTTGTTGCGAAACAAGATTTTATGAAAGGATTTGTTCAAAGGCCCATAGAGCAAATTGAGCATAAAATTGAAACAGCAAGAAACAAACGAAAAGCAAACAAAGCCAATGCAGCAAAAGCGGGAGAAGAACTATTTACAGCTACTGCAGACGATTTGACACAACTTAAAAGTATTGTTGGTGCAACTGATTTAAAATACACTTCAATTTCTGATAAAGTTGCCAATGAAATTCTACAATGTAGCATAGACTATTTTAATGACAGCCAAGAAAAAGACAGCAGTTCTGATTATGCGGAAACTGCAATGAAATTAGCAAAACATGCTGAAACCCTTGCTGTTGGTAAACTTACAAAAGACAGGGTTAAAGACAGCATTGAAACTCTTGCTGAAATGAAAGACAGAGAGCTTTCACAAGCTATTGCAGTGTTGCAATCCATCAAAGCAGCTTACGAAGAAGCCTGCCGTCAAATTGATAAACTAGTTGATGACTTGCAATATTACACGTTCGGAACTACAAGAATTCCCAAATTCAATGTTTCAATAAATTGGAGCAAGGTTGAAGAAATGAAGCGTAGCTGTCTTGATTGGGATAAGGTTGTAGATTTAATATTAAAGGTAATACCGCATAAAAACGTAGAAAAAATAAAAATAACTAACAATCCAGCTAAAATAAGCGAATACAAAACTTTAGTTGATTTCATTATCAGTAAGCTAAGTTTTTCGCAAGTTAATAAGGTGAAATACATCTGCTACTGGAAAACTGAAAACACAGTTGCCAATGTTGAACTCACAGTCAAATCACTTCCTCTTTGGGCTAAATGGTGTTTGGGAATTGCTGTTTTCCTATTACTTGTAGGACTGATATGGGGCGAAGAAGGATTAGAGGTAGTGTTTGGTATTGCTGCATTTTTAGGTGTAATGTTTTTAATTGGTTGGTTAAGAAGCTTATAAAATAATAGTATGAAACGAACAATAGTAACAATATTCATTTTGGCAAGCCTTAACGCTTTTGCCCAAACAGAAACTTTAACTAAAGAGGATTTGGCTAAGGAACTTCAACCTTTAAAAACAAATATTCAGAACTTGCAGAAAGAGAACAACAGATTAAAATCTGAAATAAGCAATCTGAACACCAAACTTTCAAATGCTAACAAAAGCATTGACAGCTTAAGAACTCTAACACAAGAAATTAGCTCCGCTATTTCTCGAACCGCAAATCAATTAGGCAGTCAAATCACAACAACTGAACAAACAGCAAACAAAAGAATTGATGAAGTTGGGCAATCTTTAAGCACAAATTCTCTCTACGGAATTATCGGAGTGCTTTCAGCAATCTTGCTTTCAGGTCTATTGTATTGGCTATTAAGCAAACGCCAAAAAACGGATAAAACAGAGGTAGTTGAACAACTTCAAAAAACAAAATCTTCAATTGAAGAAAGTTTGCTAAAAGAATTTTGCAAACAAACCAGTTTGATTGAAAGTGAATTGCAGTTGTTGGCTCAACAGAAAATTGATAGTCCTAAAGCTGAAAATGCCGAACCAGACCATTCACTGGCTTTAAAGGTTGCAAGTGAAATCAACTTGATAGAACGAAACATCAAACTAATGGATAAAGGAACTAAAGGTTTGAAACAACTTGAACGTTCAGTTGGCAAATTGAAAGATAATCTTTCAGCAAACGGTTATGAGATGCCTGAACTTTTAGGCAAACAATATCATCAAGGAATGAAAGTAATTGTAGTCAGTTCAATTCCTGATGAAAATTTAGAAAAAGGCTCGGAAATCATTACCAAGGTATTGATACCGCAAGTAAACTTTAATGACAAAATGATACAAACAGCACAAATTGAGGTTTCTGTCGGAATTTAATTTTTAAGAATTTAACAACAAAATCAATAAATAATATGACAACACTTTTAATAATCGGAGGTATTGTAGCCATAATTTTCATAATCAGAGCGATAAATACAAGTAGTAGAAAAAATAATAAAAATGAACTGCAAAGTTTATTATCGAAAATGCATAAAGAAATTTTTCCAAATGGGAAAAAAGATATTGATGAAGGAACAAAAGAACTACTTCGTATTTTGAATTTTAGCATTGATGAAAAAACAGCAGAAAATATTTTTATAAAATCGTCAAGTATCTGTTACATTACAAGTATGAATAACGAATTTAGCAAAGAACGTTTAAAACAGCACCTCTCCTCTTATGCTCTACATTTTTTTAATGACACATCATTAAGTAACTTCTATGACTATTTGCTTTCAAAAAACAGAAGGGCAAAAGCCCTAAATAATTTGATAGAGGTTGCAAGGGCATTTGCTCATTCATCAAACCCTACGGGAACGGACAAAGACGAAATGCCGGAAGGATACGGAGAATTTGGACTTGAAATTACTAATCCAATTCCTGTAAGTTCTATTCCTGACGGTTATTTATATCTGAATAGGTTAAGAACAGAAAGTGGTTCTAAAATAACATACCAAAGAATAGGAGGAATGAAAGCTCCTAACATAAGTCATATTGTTGATGCTTACAGAATTTTTGTAGATGGAAGAGAAATAACAAAAATTTATATCTGTGCGTACAATAAAAAAACAAGCACAAAAGCTCCAAGAGGTTTCATATTGGTTTAATCACAACAACAATAAATAAATATGAGAAATAAAATTGACTACGGAATTGATTTGGGAACAACCAATTCGGCAATCGCAAGAATGGAAAACGGAGTTCCTACAATTAAGAAATCGGACACCTTGAAAGACACCGTTCCGTCCTGTGTTCACTTTAACAAACGCAAGGACATTTTGGTGGGTGATACCGCTTTCAACGTGATGAAAAATGATAACACCCGGGCATTAAAATCATTTGAAGCAGGTAAAACAAACACATTCATAGAGTTCAAACGGACGATGGGAACTACTCACACTTACGAAAGTTCCAATATGGGAAGGGGGTTTACATCCGAGGAATTATCCGCAGAGGTATTGAAAAAATTGAAATCGTTTATACAAGATGAAAATATTTATTCCATCGTAATAACTGTTCCTGCAAAATTTTTAAACCCTCAAAATGAGGCAACAATAAAAGCCGCAAAAATGGCAGGGTTTAAACACGTTCAACTATTACAAGAACCAGTTGCAGCAGCAACTGCTTACGGATTAACTGCAAAAGACAAAGATAGCTTTTGGTGTGTATTTGACTTTGGCGGTGGAACTTTTGATGCAGCTTTGGTAAAGTCGGAAGAAGGTATCTTGTCTGTAAAAGATACAGAAGGAGATAACTGGTTAGGCGGTAAAAATATAGACGAAGCAATTGTTGACCAACTTATCATTCCCTTTTTACGAGAGACATATGCCATCGAAAGTATATTGGAAGATACGACCAAAAGGGAAATATTGCGCAACGCTTTAAAACCGTTTGCAGAAGAAGCAAAAATCCAACTATCATTCAAAGACACACATAATATACTCTCCAACCTGGGCGATTTACCATTTGAAGATGATAATGGAGAAGAACCTGAAATTGATATAACGGTTACTCAAAAAGATATGGAGATGGTGGTTGCTCCTATTTTCCAAAAAGCAATTGACATTACTAAAGAACTTCTGAAACGTAATAATTTAAAGGGTTCTGATTTGGGTGCTTTGATATTGGTTGGTGGTCCGACATATTCACCTATTCTACGAAGAATGCTCAAAGAGCAAATCACGGATAAAGTTGATACTTCCGTTGACCCTATGACCGTAGTCGCAAAAGGTGCTGCATTGTTTGCCTCAACAATAAACGTTTCAGATGAAGTTAAGGAAGAAACGAGAGATAAAACAAAATTACAGTTAGACATTAAATATGAAGCCACAACAGTCGAGTTGGATGAAATGGTGAATATCAAAGTGCTGAAAGAAAAATCAGTTGGCACATTTCCCGAAAAGATTTTTGTTGACGTAGTTCGCTCTGACGGGGCTTGGAGTAGCGGTAAAAAACAAATAGGTGAGAAAGCATCAATAGTTGAAGTGTTATTAAATGAAGGACAGTCCAACTCTTTTGATGTAAATGTTTATGATGAAGCGGGCAATAAGTTAGAATGCCAGCCAAATCAATTCAGCATTTTACAAGGTATTAGCGGTTTGGATGGAATGCAAGTTTTACCTTATCATATTGGTATTGCAAAATATTTCGAGGCAGAGGAAAAAGATTTGTTTGAGCCAGTTAAAGGATTAGAGAAAAACAAAAAAGTTCCGGCAACCGGTGTTCGGAATGGATTAAAAACAAGGTCAGCAATTAGACCTGGAATGGCAAGCGATTTTATTCGCATTCCAATCTATCAAGGCGATTACAATGCAGAGGGAACAAATCCAATTCTGAATAATCTAATCACCGAAGTAATCATCAGCGGTGAAACTTTGCCAAAACTGCTCCCTGAAGGAAGTGATGTAAACATCACAATCAAAGTGGACAGGTCGCAGATAATGCAGTTCATAGCAGAGTTTCCAACCATTGAACACACCGAAGAACTAAAAATTGAAATCAAGCAAACAGAACCACCGACAGAAGAATTTTTAACGAAGGAAATTTCAAAAGCCAAACGCATAGCACAAAAAGTAAATGCTGTTGACGTTTCCGAAAAATTAGAAACACTAGAAGAACAATTGAAAAACGAAAAAGGAAGTGCGGACGGCAAAATGAAAATTTTGGATGGCTTGCGTAAGGAGTTATTGAAATTAGACGGTGCTGAAAAATCGGCAGCATATCCAAAAGTGGAAGAAGAACTAAAAGAGGCGTTTTACGAGTTGGAAGATTTGATTGGAAAAATTAAACGAAATGGGGATGACGGCAATTTGAATATCAGACAAATTGAAAGCCATTTAGAGGAATACAGAAAAAAGGTTGAACACATTGTTAGGGAAAAAAACATGAAGGAGGCAAAAGAGCTGACAAGAGAAATTAGACAGTTGGATTTTGAATTACGAAATGCTATGGATGTTCAATTTTTACGTCATATTAATGATACGTTCAATTCATACCATTGGAAAGATGCCACTAAAGCAAGACAATTAGTAAATCAAGGATTACAAATGGCTACCAATGGAAACACATCAGGTATTCGCAATATTCTTATTCAAATAATTGGTCTAATGCCTGATAATGAAAAACCAACCAATACTCTAAGATAATGAGCAATAGCAAAGGCATATTACCAAAAGGTTTTTCCATAAATGATAAATACAGCATTCTGCTTTTTATCAAACAGGGAAGTAATGCCGAAACTTATCGGGTCAAAGGAACTGACGGGAAGTTGTATTTTTTGAAATTATTCAACTACTCCAAATTGCATCATTCAGCATTTGACAGAGACAATAACCTTTTGGAAATCGAAATTTTGAAAAATGTAAAGCACGAAAATATTGTTACCTACAAAGATAGCGGAGAGGTTATTTACGAAAACAAGAAGTTTGGATATTTAGTTTTAGACTTCATTGCTGGTGAAACATTAGCGGAGAGAATAAGCCGTGAGATGTTTAACAACTACTATGATATTCAAAGCATAATATCTGATGTTTTAAAGGGTTTAAATTATCTGCATAGTTTACCCGAGCCGATAATTCATAATGAGATAACACCGCAAAACATAATGCTTGACTTGTCAAGTGATGTTCCCAAAGCAAAAATTATTGACTTTGGTTACGCTCGTTCATTTCATCAATCCACAAAGGCATTCAATAAAATAGGGTTGAATTTGAATTATGTTGCTTCCGAGTGTTTTAATGGATTGTATTCACCTCAAAGTGATATTTTTTCAGTTGGTGCAGTAATGTATCAATTACTATTCGGATTACCACCTTGGTTTAAAGACGTTTCAAAATTTCAAGCAGACAGAACGAATGCAGAAGAACTTGTTTTGCAAGAAAGAAGTAAACCCTTATCATTTCCAAAGATTGCAAATGACTTTATTGGGTATGAAGAGCAGACAAACTTGCTTTTGAAAAAAGCACTAAGTCAAGATACAGAAGACCGTTTTCAGAATGCTAATGAGTTTCTACAAGCATTGAATGGAGAGATTGAAGTTGAAGACGTTGACAAGGTTCAAAAAGTAAAGTCAGACGACAAGAGAGAAAAGAAAATACAAAGCAAAAAAGCCAAAGGAAAAGGATTTGATGCTATTGCAGGTATGAATGAGTTGAAAGCACAATTAAAATTAGATGTTATTGATGCCCTAAACAATCCGGAAGAATATGCAAAATATGGTGTTACTATTCCTAACGGAATGCTTTTATATGGCCCACCAGGTTGCGGAAAAACATTCTTTGCAAAACAATTTGCAGAGGAGGTCGGATTTAATTTTATGTTGGTTACTCCAAGCACATTAAAAAGCCGATACATAAATGCAACCCAAGAAAACATTGCTAAAATGTTTGAAGAAGCAGAAAAAAATGCACCAACAATCATATTTATAGATGAAATAAATGAGCTATTGCCAAACCGTGATAGTGATGCCCACGAAATGGCTAAAAGTGCAGTAAATGAAATGTTGGCACAAATGGACAGAACAGGAGAAAAAGGAATATTCATAATCGGAGCAACTAACTACCCCGATATGATTGACCCTGCAATGCTTCGTGCCGGTCGTTTAGAAAAGAAATTTTATTTACCCCCACCCGATTTTGAGGCAAGAAAATCAATGTTTGAAATGTATTTGAAAAATCGTCCATTAGATTTTGGTATTGATTACGACCAACTCTCCAGAATGACAGAGCATTATGTTTCGGCAGACATTGAACTTTTAGTTAATGAAGCATCAAGATTGGCGTTGAAAACTAAGTCAAGAATATCAATGAAAATTTTGGAGGAAGTAATTAAAAATACAAAGCCCTCTGTATCATTACAGGAATTGAAAAAATATGAAGTAATAAAAGCAAAAATGGACGGAGAAAACATTGAACAAAAAAATGATAGACCAAGAATTGGTTTTAAACTTTAATAGAAATAAATATGGACACAATTAGCTTTGACAAACTTTTGCTTAAAACAGCATTTTGCTGTATGGCATCAGACGGCAAAATTGATGATAGGGAAATTTCCCTTATAAAATCAATGTGCGAAAAATCTCCACTGTTTAACAATTTCAACTTTCAAGAAGAAATCAATCTACTTGTTGGTAAAATAAACAGTGGTGGAAAAAACTTTATTCAATATTATTTTGACTTGCTAATGCAATCTCAACTTAATGAAGAAGAAGAACTAATTTTGATTGATTTTGCAATACAAACAATCAATGCAGACGAACAAATCGAGTATTCCGAAATCAAGTTTTTCAAAAATATTCGGCACCGTTTGAATGTAAGCGATGAAAAAATATTAGCTCGTTTCCCTGATATTGAACAGTATTTGGAAGACGATATAATAACTGACACTTTCCTTGACAAAATCACAAGCCAATATTTTGAAATTTCTAAGCTACCGCAGTTTGACTTAATCAGTATTGCTGACAACAATAAACAAGATGAATAACGCCATTAAAATAGTATTAGCCATTTTATTTTTTCTGTGTTTAGCAGATATGCCTTACGGTTTTTACCAGTTTGTAAGGTTCGCTGGGTTAATTGGCTTTGCAATATTAGCTTATCAAGCAAACCAATAAGGCAGACAAACAGAAATGATAATTTACGGTGGTCTTGCTTTGCTATTTCAACCGTTTTTCAAAATCGCACTTTGCAGAAAAATGTGGAATATAGTTGACGTAGTTGTGGGAATAGGACTTTTAATATCAATATTTATGAAACCAAAAGAAAGCCAGCCCTAAAAGCAAGCACATTTGCAATTCGCACAAGCCAACCCACAGACCAAAAATTGCAAAAGAGCTTGCTTTGCCAACGCAGACAAAAATTGTTTTTAAAAAATTTCCAACGCTAAAAAAAATAAAAATACACCGACACACAGCCCGACAAACACAGCAACAATGACACGAAAATTCAATATTGAAAAGGCTTACAACGACACAGTGGACAGAAGGCCAGCAGGTAACAGCATGTTGCCTCAATTGGCAGTGACGTGCAAAATTGAAGCTGAGTACTCCTATCAAACTTTTGTGCAGGTTGCAGTTTTGTGCTACGAAATCGCCAACTGCGGCAACACGCAAACCGTCAGACTGTGAAAAAACTATAATTTCAAAAATAATTCATTAAAAATTCCGGAAGTTGAGATAATATGAAGCTATTAAATGCGATATAAAAGCAGTAGGTTTTGGGGTTGATCCTGGCATGGGTAAAACCGGCAGAGCTTATAAGTGATTTTTGAAAGCCAGATTTTGAGTAAAAAATAAATACCAGAGTAGTCTGGTTGCCAATCCTGTAATAATTGCATGAATTTGTCGAATCCAAGGATATTTTTAACCCTGACAAAATTGTAAGCAGTGAAAATTAAACCCATTTCTCCATTGACTTTTTGTAAGCCTTTGAGCAAAACATATGAAAATCCCCACGCTCGCTTGATGGTTCCAAATGGGTGTTAAACAATGGCTTGTCTGCGTTTATATAGTTCTTTTTCAGTGAGTAAGCGTTTATTGTTACGGTCAACTACATCCTGATGTTCGGAGCGTTCTATCATGCGTCCTGACTTGTTTTTTGTGCATTTTTCCTTTAACAGGCATGTTTTGCAGGCTGGAGTTTTGTATTGTTTTATTCTGTAATTGGTGATGTTTTTACGTGTTTTTTTCTTCTTTTCACTGTCGTGGGTTTTAAAATACCAGTTTCCATCGCTTCTTAATATTTCTCCCTGAGGACAGGTATAAGTGTCGTTTTCTTTATCGTAAATAAAGTTTTCTACAAGATATTCATTTTCAAGATGTTTGACAGCAGGTTGCTCACTACAGGC
>FWWL01010829.1_pt1 | contig 10310 bp, 10 predicted proteins | sample 2228331 | NCBI WGS metagenome assembly FWWL01 (sample SAMEA103939775, study PRJEB20133) | metagenome
GTGCCAGCCGCTCGACCGGCCCCGAGGTCAGCGCCCGGTGCGCCGTCACGGCCGGGACGCCCAGCGAGGCCCCCACGTCGTACGACGCCGGGTCGGGCAACCGCACGAGGCGGCTCGCCGGCTGGACCGTCTGCTCGGCCGCCGTGCCGCCCGGCCGCTGCCACTGGGCGAGGATCGTCCACACCCGGTCACCGACCGCCAGGCCGTCGACCCCCTCGCCGACCTCCTCGACGACCCCGGCACCGTCCTGACCGGGCACGACCTCGTCCCAGTCGCCGTTCATGCCGTTGGCCCGGAACTTCCAGTCCGTCGGGTTCACCCCGGCGCGGACCAGCCGCACCCGGGCCTCCCCCGGCCCGACCGGCGGCACCGGCCGGTCGACCACCTCCAGCACGTCGGTGGCGGACCCGGTCTCTCGGTAGACGACTGCTCGCATGCTTGGCCCAGCCGTCGACGCGCCCGGATCATTCCCGGCCACGAGGACGAGGTCAGAGCGCCTCGGCCATCCCCGCGCACGCCTTCAGCCACGAGCGCCGGGTCGCCTTGGACAGCTCGGCGTAGGGCACGACCGAGCCCGCGACCAGGGCCGGGTCGTAGGGCACCCGGTAGACCGCGCGGGTCCGCTGCTCGTAGACGTCGACCAGGTCCGCGGCCAGCTTGTCGTCGACCTTCGGCGAGGGGTCCGAGAGCACGGTGATGGTCTTGTGCTTCACGTCGGCGTACCCCGCGTCCTGCAGGGCGTCGAGCATCCACAGGCCGGAGTAGCCGGTGTCCTCGCGCACCGTGGAGGTGACGACGAGCAGGTCGGCGGAGTCGGCGGCGGCCAGCCAGTTCTCGGCCCGCATGTTGTTGCCGGTGTCGATGAGCAGGATCCGGTAGAACCGCTCGAGGAGCTTGTGCACCGCGACGTAGTCGTCGGCGCGGATCGTGCCGGTCACGTCGGGCCGCTCGTCGGAGGCCAGCACGTCGAAGTGCGCGTCGCCCTGCGAGCGGACGAAGGCACCGAGGTCGCCGATCCGGGACTGGTAGACGTCGCTGAACCGCTCGAGGTCCTCGAGCAGCTCGCGGGTGGTGTTGCGGTGGTTGCTGCGCGTGCCCCGGATGCCGAGGGTGCCGCGGGTCTCGTTGTTGTCCCACGCCACGACGCCGCCACCGCGCACGGTGCCGAAGGTGTAGCCGGCCGCCAGGACGCCGGTGGTCTTCGCGGCCCCGCCCTTGGGGTTGATGAAGGCGATCGTGCGCGGTCCGTCGAAGTCGCGCTGCAGCGCCCGCCTCAGCGTCTCGTGCTCGACCTCGGACGCGCCCATGCCGAGCTTGAGCAGGCCGCCGGAGACCCGGTTGAGCCAGCCGCGCCAGCCCCACGTCGCCGGCCCGAAGCCGACCTCGTCGGCGCGCCGGTCGAGGAAGTCGGTGGCGGTCATGAACCGCCGCGGCATCTCCGGGGAGGCCGGCGGAGCACCGGCGACGGCAGCGGGACCAGCCGCACCGACGGGCTCGGCCGGCACGGCCGCCACCTGGGTCGTGCCCGTGCCCGCAGGCTCGGCCCAGGGGTCGGCCAGCGGGTCGCGGCGGCGCCCGTACGCCGCCCGCTCCTCGGTCGTGTACAGCCGGTCGCTGGTGTCGCCGGACGTGCCCTGGGTCATCGCTTCCTCCGAGATGTGGGGACGGACCCCCGTGTCCTTCCCAGCACCGCCGCCCGTGACACCACCTGTGGCGCGGCCTGTGGCGCACGCGACGGCAGCGTCACAGGCCGGTGTCGCGCAGGGCGGCCTCCACGACCCGGTGGAAGGTGGGGTAGGCGAAGTGCATCCGCTTCAGGACCGGCACCGTCAGCCGCGCGTGGACCGCGGTGCTGAGCAGCCCCAGCACCTCCCCGCCGTACGGCGCCACGGTGGTCGCCCCGACGACGACCCCGCTGGAGGCGTCCGCCACGACCTTGACCACGCCGGACGCCTCGTGGATCCAGCCGCGCGAGCTGGAGCCGACCTCGGCGGTCCCGACGGCGACGGTGATCCCCTCCTCGCGCGCCTGGGCCTCGGTCATCCCCACCGAGCCGACCTCGGGATCGGTGTAGGTGACCCGCGAGACGGCGTGGTACTCCCCCCAGGGGCCGTCCTCGCCCAGCAGGTCCCGCACCACGATCTCGCCCTGGTAGAGCGAGACGTGGGTGAACGCTCCGCGCCCGGTGATGTCCCCGACGGCCCACAGCCGCTCCCCCGCCCGGCACCGCTCGTCGACCCCGACCTGGCCGGCCCCGGGGTCGAGCCCCACGGTGTCCAGACCGATGTCACCGAGGTTGGGCGAGCGACCGGCGGCCACGAGCAGCCGCTCGACCTCGAGCCGCCCGCCGTCGACGTCCAGCAGGAACCTCCCGGCCTCGTGGGAGACCCGGTCGACGGAGACGCCGGTGCGCACGTCGACGCCCTCGTCGCGGAGGACCTGTGCCACCACCGCCGAGGCCTCCGGCTCCTCACCGGACAGGATCCGCTCGTCCTGCTCGAGCAGGGTGACCCGTGATCCCATGCGCGCGAACACCTGCGTCAGCTCGGCACCGATGTTGCCGCCGCCCAGGACCGCGAGCGAGCGCGGCACCTCCTCGACGTGCACCGCCTCGCGGTTGGTCCAGTACGGCGTGCCGGCCAGCCCGTCCACGGGCGGGACGCCGGGCGAGGTCCCGGTGTTGAGGACGACCCCGCGACGACCGACGAGCAGCACCGGCCCTTCCCCGGTCTCGACCCGCACCCGTCCCGGGCCCTCCAGACGCCCCCGGCCCCGAACCAGCAGGACGCCCTTGTCGAGCATCGGGCCGGCGTGGGCGTCGTCGTGCCAGTCGTGGTTGGCCTCCCGGATGCGTGCCGCCGCAGCAGCCAGGGACGGCTCGACCACCTCGACCCGGCCCGAGAGCCGCCCGGCGACCCGGGCCTCGGCCAGCGCCCCGGCCGAGCGGATGAGCAGCTTGGAGGGCGTGCAGCCCCAGAACGGGCACTCCCCGCCCACCAGCCGCGACTCCACCGCGGCGACCTGCAGACCGGCCCGGGCCAAGCGACCGGCGAGGAGCTCGCCGCCGGAGCCGACTCCGAGGAGGACGACGTCGACCTCGTGGGTCGTGACGGGTCCGCTCACGTGCTGAGGTGCTTGGCCCGGGCCAGGCAGAACACGCCGTAGCTGATGATGCCGAGGGCGATCGCGCCCAGCAGGACCGGGCCGAAGGGCGCCTCCAGCACGGTCTGCAGCGCCACGTCCAGCCCGCCCGACTTCTTCGCCGAGTGCTCGAGCGCCGCCCACACGAAGAGCCCGCCGATGATGCCCACCGCGATGCCCTTGGCGACGTAGCCGACCTTGCCGAGCAGGACGTACGCCGAGCCCACGTCGCCGTTCGTCGCACCGGCCTCGAGGTCCTCGCGGAAGCCCTCGGTCCAGCCCTTGTGCACCTGGCGGAGGCCGTAGCCGATGATGCCGAGCCCGACCGCGCCGACGAGCAGCTGTCCGGCGGGCATGCCCATGAGCTGGGCGGTCCAGGAGTCGGTGCCGCCCTGGGAGCCGTCGCCGACCGCGATCTGCACGGCCGAGACCCCGATGGCGGCGTACAGGACGGCCTTCACCCCGGCGCCCCACTCGTGGTCCACGACCACCTCGAGGGCGCGCCAGACGACGAGGAGCAGCATGCCGACGGCGACGCCCCACACCAGCGCCGCCCCCATGGGCTGGTCGGCCAGCTCGTGCAGCGCACCGCTGCTGCTGGCGCTCCCGGACTGGTCCCCCAGGGCGAGCTGCAGAGCCAGCCAGCCGATGAGCAGGTTCACGACGCCGTAGGCCACCATCCCCAGCCGGGCGATGGTGCGCACCCACGGGTGGTCGTCACCGCGTCGTGCCAGGTCCTGCGCTGCCCCTCCGACTGCTCCCATGCAGGAGGGTCTACCCACCCCCACGGGAGACCCACACCACCCGGAGGGAAGAGCTTGCTCAGCCCAGGTCGGCCAGGGCGGACTCGATCGCCCGGTGGAAGGTCGGGTAGGCGTAGATCATCGACCGCAGGGTCGCCAGGGGGACCTCCGCGTGCACCGCGAGCGCGAGGTGGCCGAGCACCTCGCCGGCGGCCGGACCGACGACGGTGGCCCCCACGAGCACGCCGCGCTCGGCGTCGGCCACGAGCTTCACCAGGCCCTCGCCGCCGGGGCCGTGCAGCCAGCCGCGCGACCCGAGCCCGCCGGACCCGACCTGCACGGTGAGCCCGCGCTCGCGGGCCTGGTGCTCGTTGAGGCCGACCCCGGCGACCTCCGGGTCGGTGAAGGTCACGTGCGGCAGCGCGTGGTACGACGCCGGCGGGCCGTCCTGGCCCAGCACGTCGCGCAGGGCGATGGCCGACTGGTACATCGAGACGTGCGTGAAACCCCCCTTGCCGGTCACGTCGCCGATCGCCCAGAGCCCCTCCTGCACGCGCAGCCGCTCGTCGACCTCGAGCGTGCGCGCGGACGGGTCCAGGCCCACGGTCGCGAGTCCGAGGTCGTCGAGGTTGGGGGTGCGGCCGGCGGCGACGAGCAGCTTCTCGGCCGTCACCGTCTCCTCGCCCACCTGGACGGTGAACTGCCCGTCGGCGTAGGCGACCGACCTGGTCGCGGCACCGGTCACGACCCGCACACCCTCGTGCGCCAGCACGTCGGCCAGCATCGAGGAGGCCTCGGGCTCCAGCGGGCCGAGGATGCGCGGGCCCGCCTCCAGCAGCGTGACCCGCACACCGAAGCGCGCGAAGACCTGGGTCATCTCGCACCCGATCGGGCCGCCGCCGAGGACCACCAGCGAGGACGGCAGCGACGTGGCCTGCACGGCCTCGCGGTTGGTCCAGTACGGCGTGCCCGCCAGCCCGTCGATCGGCAGCACCGCGGGACGCGTGCCCGGGTTGAGCACCACCCCCCGCTCGGCGGCGTACGACGTCAGCGACCCGTCAGGAGCCTCGACCTCGACCCGGCCGGGACCCGCGAGGCGCGCGGTGCCGTGGAGCACCGTCGCCCCCGCGTCCCGGAGCCGGTCGACGGCGACAGCGTCGTCCCAGTGGTCGGTGGCCTGCTCGGCGATCCGAGTGGCGACCGGCGCCCAGGCGGGCTCCACGGTCACGGAGCCGGCGAGCCCCCCGACTCGACCGGCCTCGGCCAGCAGGTCACCGGCGCGGACCATCATCTTCGAGGGGACGCACCCGTAGTAGGGGCACTCGCCGCCCACAAGGTGCTTGTCCACGGCGACGACCCGCAGGCCGGCCGCGGCGGCACCCGAGGCGAGCGCCTCACCGCCGGGGCCGAGCCCGATGACGACGAGGTCGCAGGTCTGGTCGGTGTCACTCATCCCGCCAGCCTGCCAGGCTCCGCGGCCACGCGCCGGACCAGAAGGGTGACGGATCAGTGACGAGCCGGCGCACCGCCGGCGAGTCAGACCTCGAGGGTCGACTTGTCCCGCAGGATCGCGCTGAGCAGGCCGCTGACGAAGGTGGGCGAGTCGTCGGTGGAGAGCTCGCGCACCAGCTCGGTGGCCTCGGAGACCGCGACCTGGTCGGGCACGTCCTCAGCCCAGACCAGCTCGTAGACACCGAGCCGCAGGACGTTGCGGTCCACGGTCGGCATCCGCTCGAGCGTCCAGTCCTTGGAGTACTGCGAGAGCAGGGCGTCGATCCGCGCCTGGTGCTCGGCGACGCCGCGCACCAGGACCCCGGTGTAGTCGTTGGTCGGCGCGGGGCCGTCCGTGGTCACGCGCTGGAGCGCCTCCACCGGCGACTCGCCCCGCAGCTCGGCGGAGAAGAGCACGTCCAGCGCCCGCTTGCGGGCCTTGGAACGGGCGGACACAGGCGGTGCCTCAGCCCTTCACGCGGCCGAGGTAGGAGGAGTCGCGGGTGTCGACCTTGACCCGCTCCCCCTGGTTGATGAAGAGCGGCACCTGGATCTCGTGGCCGGTCTCGAGCGTGGCAGGCTTGGTGCGGCCGGTGGCGGAGTCGCCGGCGACACCGGGCTCGGTGAAGGTGATCTCCATCTCGACCGAGGGCGGCAGCTCGACGAAGAGCACGCGGCCCTCGTTGGTGGCGACGATCGCCTCGTTGTTCTCGAGCAGGAAGTTGGCGGCGTCACCGACGATCTCGGGGGCGACCTCGAGCTGCTCGTAGGAGCTGGTGTCCATGAAGACGTAGCTCGTGCCGTCGTTGTAGAGGTACTGGTAGTTGCGCTTGTCGACCGTGGCGGTCTCGACCTTGGTGCCGGCGTTGAAGGTCTTGTCCACCGTCTTGTTGGACTCGACGTTCTTCAGCTTGGTGCGCACGAACGCGGGGCCCTTGCCCGGCTTGACGTGCTGGAACTCCACCACGGCCCAGAGCTGACCGTCGAGGTTGAGGACCATGCCGTTCTTGAGGTCGTTCGTCGTTGCCATGCGCGCGCGTCAGCCTTCTTCGTCGAGTTGTCCGAGGTGGTGCCGGGGCCACGGGGGCCAGCGCCGGAGTCTACGGGGCGAGCGCCCGGACGAGCACGTCGAGGGCCATCCGGTAGCCGTCGATCCCGTGGCCCGCGACCACCTCGACCGCGTGCTCGGTCACCACCGAGTGGTGACGGAACTCCTCGGGCCGGTCCTTCGGCTGGGAGATGTGCACCTCCACCAGCGGCGCGACCAGCTGCGCACAGGCGTCGAAGATCGCGTAGGAGTAGTGCGTCCAGGCCGCGGCGTTGAGCACCACCGGGGTCGCCGAGTCCGCCGCCTCGTTGAGCCAGTCGAGCATCCGGCCCTCGTGGTTGGTCTGGCGCACCTGGACCTCGAGCCCGCGCTCGCGACCCCACTGCTCGCACAGCTCGACCAGCTCGTCGTGGGTGGTCGCGCCGTAGATCTCGGGCTGCCGGCGGCCCAGCCGCCCGAGGTTGGGCCCGTTCAGCACCAGGACGGGCCCGAGGTGCCGGCTCATGCGCGCGCCACCATCGCGTCGTACGCCGCCCGGAGGTGCTCCTCGGAGGGACCGGCCAGCACCCGCGGGTCGGCCAGGTCGTGCAGCACCACGAAGCGCAGCTGGTCACCGCGGGACTTCTTGTCCACCGCCATCGCCGCCCGCAGCTCGTCGTAGCCGGCGCCGGCGTAGCCCGTGGGCAGACCCACCCGCCCGAACGCCGTCGCGTGCCTCGCCGCGGTCGCCTCGTCCAGCACCCCGGCCAGCCGCGCCAGCTCGGCGACGAAGACGGCCCCGACGGAGACCGCCTCGCCATGGCGCATGCGGTAGCCCTCGGCCCGCTCGATGGCGTGGCCCATGGTGTGGCCGTAGTTGAGCGCCTCGCGCCCGGGGTGGCCCTGCCCGGCGGTGCCGGCGGTCTCCTTGAGGTCCCCGACCACGACGTCGATCTTGACCTGCACCGAACGCTCGACCAGCTCGCGCAGCACGGGGCCGTCGGCGGCGCCGTCACCCGTCAGCGTCGCCGGGTCGGTGCTCTCCACCAGGTCCAGGATGCGCGGGTCGGCGATGAAGCCGCACTTGACGACCTCGCCCAGGCCGGCGACGAGGTCGGCGCGCGGGAGCGTGCGCAGCAGCGACAGGTCGCACAGGACGCCGGCCGGCTCGTGGAAGGCGCCGACGAGGTTCTTGCCGGCAGCGGTGTTGACGCCGGTCTTGCCGCCCACGGCGGCGTCGACCATCGCCAGCAGCGTGGTCGGCACGTGCACGACCGGCACGCCCCGCAGCCAGCCGGCGGCCACCCAGCCGCCGAGGTCGGTCGTCGCGCCGCCGCCGAAGGTGACGACCGCGTCGGAGCGGGTGAAGCCGGCCTCGCCGAGGCGGTCCCAGCAGGCGGCGGCGGTGGCGACGGTCTTGGCCGCCTCGCCGTCGGGGACGACCACCTCGCTCAGCCGGTACGCCGCGGACAGGGCGTCGCGCACCGGGCCGGCCAGCTCGCGCAGGGTCTCGGGGACGACCAGCGCCACCCGGCTGGGGGCCGCTCCCAGCAGCCCCGTGAGGCGTCCGGCCACACCGTGGCCGACGACGACGTCGTACGGGCTGGCGCCGCCGACGTGCAGGGTGGTCTCGGTCGTCGTCTCAGGCACGGAGCAGCCCCTCGATCTCGGCCGCGACCTCGTCGGGGGTGCGGCCGTCGGTGTCGACGGTGTGGGTCGCGACCGACTCGTAGACCGGGGTGCGCTCGTCGAGCAGCGCCTTGATCCGCCCCCGGACGTTGCCCATGAGCAGCGGCCGGGACGTGCCCAGGCCCACCCGCTTCACCGCATCGCCGAGCCCGACGCTGAGGAAGACCACCGTGTGCCCGGCGAGCAGGTCGCGGGTGCCCGGGTCGAGCACCGCTCCCCCGCCCAGCGACAGCACGCCGTGGTGCTCGGCCAGCGCCCGCGCCACGGCGTCGCGCTCGAGGGCGCGGAAGGCGGCCTCCCCGTCGTCGACGAAGATGTCGGAGATCTCGCGGCCCTGTGCGGCGACGATGTCGGCGTCGGTGTCGCGCACCTGCACGCCCCAGCGGGCCGCCAGCAGCTCCCCGACGGTCGTCTTGCCGGCCCCCATGGGGCCGACCAGCACCACGCGAGGACTCACCCGCGGGCCCACGTCAGCGCATCGGGCAGGGCGGCGAGGTAGGACTCGACGTTGCGACGGGTCTCGCCGACCGAGTCGCCGCCGAACTTCTCCAGCACCGCGTCGGCGAGCACCAGGGCCACCATCGCCTCGGCGACGATGCCGGCGGCCGGGACCGCGCAGACGTCGGAACGCTGGTGGTGGGCCACCGTCGCCTCGCCGGTCGCGACGTCGACGGTGCGCAGCGCGCGCGGGACGGTGGCGATGGGCTTCATGGCCGCGCGGACGCGCAGGACCTCGCCGGTGGTCATGCCGCCCTCGGTGCCGCCCGAGCGGGCCGAGACGCGCCGGATGCCGTCCTCGCTCGGCACCATCTCGTCGTGCGCGAGGGAGCCCGGGGTGGCGGCCAGCTCGAAGCCGTCGCCGACCTCGACGCCCTTGATCGCCTGGATGCCCATGAGGGCACCCGCCAGGCGGCTGTCGAGGCGCCGGTCCCAGTGGACGTGCGAGCCGAGGCCCGGCGGGAGGCCGTGGACGACGACCTCGACGACGCCGCCGAGGGTGTCGCCGTCCTTGTGGGCCTGGTCGATCCGCTCGACCATCGCCCGGGCGGTGTCGGGGTCCAGGCAGCGCACCGGGTCCTCGTCGAGCGCCGCGACCACCGCGGCGTCGGCCGACTGGGGCCACGAGCCGCCGGGGGCGCGCACGCCGCCGAGCTCGATGACGTGGGAGACGATCCCGATGTCGGCGACCTGCTGGAGGAAGTTGCTCGCGACCCGGCCGAGCGCCACGCGGGCCGCGGTCTCGCGGGCCGAGGCGCGCTCGAGGATCGGGCGGGCCTCGTCGAAGTCGTACTTCTGCATGCCCGCCAGGTCCGCGTGACCGGGGCGCGGCCGGGTCAGCGGGGCGTTGCGGCCGGTGTCCTTGAGCAGCGCCGGGTCGACCGGGTCGGCCGACATCACGGTCTCCCACTTGGGCCACTCGGTGTTCCCGACGGTGATCGCGACCGGGCCGCCCTGGGTGCGGCCGTGGCGCACGCCGCCGGTGATGGTCACCTGGTCCTGCTCGAACTTCATCCGCGCGCCGCGGCCGTAGCCGAGGCGGCGCCGGGCCAGGGAGTCGGCGATGTCGTCGGAGGTGACCTGCACGTGGGCGGGGAGCCCCTCGAGGATCGCGACCAGGGACGGGCCGTGGGACTCGCCCGCGGTGAGCCAACGCAGCATGGGGCCAGTGTTCCACGCAGGCCAGGGGCTCCCCCGGCCGGTCAGGCACCCGTGAGACTCCCCAGCACCGCCGGGCCCAGCACCAGGCCGACCAGCGCACCGACGACCATGAACGGCCCGAACGGGTAGGCGACCCGCAGCAGGCTCCGGTCGCGGCGCACCAGCGCCAGCAGCAGCCCCGGCACCGCGAAGAGCAGGAACGAGGAGTAGGTGCCGACCACCAGCTCGGACCAGCCCGCGTGGCCCAGCAGCAGCCCGAGCAGGGCGGCGAGCCGGACGTCGCCGAAGCCCATGCCGGCCGAGTGCACGAACCACAGCACCCAGAAGACCGAGCGGGCCACCCCCAGCCCCAGCACCGCGCGCAGCGGCGCGTCGTGGTCACCGGTGACGGCCCACTCCGCGGCGACGACCAGCAGCAGCAGCCCGGTCGCGGGCAGCACCAGCCGGGAGGGCAGCAGCCGGGTGTGCCAGTCGACGAAGGCCAGCGCCACGCACACCGGCACGGCCGGCACCACGAGCGCCAGGGTCCACCCGGGGCCGACGACCGCGCCTGCGAGCCC
>FWWL01010830.1_pt1 | contig 10310 bp, 9 predicted proteins | sample 2228331 | NCBI WGS metagenome assembly FWWL01 (sample SAMEA103939775, study PRJEB20133) | metagenome
CACCCAGGCGAGCCGGGCACCGGTCTTGGCCACGAGGTCGGCGACCGCGCTCAGCGCGCCGGGGACGGCGGCGAGCCGCTCGCCCACCAGCACCACGGCGCCGGCGTCGATGCCGTGGTCGGCCTTGCCCAGCAGGTCCGCGATGACCGCGGGCTCCTGGCCCGGGACGGTCGGGACGAGGGTGCCGTGCATCTTGCGCAGGCCACGGGTGGTGTACGGCGCCAGCGCGAGCACGCGGGTGCCGCCCTGGCGCACCGACTTGCGCAGGCGCAGGAAGATCGCGCCGGCCTCGTCCTCGGGCTCGAGGCCGACCAGCACGACCGTGCGGGCGGTCTCGAGGTCGGCGTACGTCACGCCGCCGTCCCACGGGCCGGTGAGGGCGACGTGGGCGGCGAGGAACTCCGCCTCCTCGGCGGAGTGGGGGCGGGCCCGGAAGTCGATGTCGTGGGTGCCGAGGCTGACCCGCGCGAACTTGGCGTAGGCGTAGGCGTCCTCGGCGGTCAGGCGGCCACCGGTGAGCACGCCGACCCCGCCGGCCGCGCCTGCAGCGTGGAGGCCGCGGGCAGCGACCGCGAAGGCCTCCGGCCACGACGCGGGTCGCAGCGAGCCGTCGCCGCCGTCCTCGACCCGGTCGCGCACCATCGGGTGGGTGAGCCGGTCCTCGAGGGAGGCGTAGGTGAAGGCGAAGCGGTCCTTGTCGGTCAGCCACTCCTCGTTGACCTCGGCGTCGTCGCCGGCGAGGCGGCGCATGACCTTGCCGCGACGGTGGTCGACGCGGATGGCCGAGCCGCAGGCGTCGTGCTCGGCCACGCTGGGCGTGGAGACGAGGTCGAAGGGCCGGGAGCGGAAGCGGTAGGACTCCGAGGTCAGCGCACCGACCGGGCAGATCTGGATGGTGTTGCCGGAGAAGTAGGACAGGAACGGCGCGTCCTCGGCGATGCCGATCTGCTGCTGCGCGCCGCGCTCGACCAGGGCGATGAAGGGGTCGCCGGCGATCTCGTCGGCGAAGCGGGTGCAGCGCTGGCACACGATGCAGCGCTCGCGGTCCAGCAGCACCTGGGGCGAGAGGTTGATCGGCTTGGGGAAGGTGCGCTTGACCCCGCCGGAGCCGGAGGTCGCGAAGCGGGACTCGCCACGGCCGTTGGACATCGCCTGGTTCTGCAGGGGGCACTCGCCGCCCTTGTCGCAGACGGGGCAGTCCAGCGGGTGGTTGACCAGCAGGAACTCCATGACCCCCTGCTGCGCCTTGTCGGCGACCGGCGAGGTCGCCTGGGTGCTGACGACCATGCCGGGGGCGACGGGGAGCGTGCAGGAGGCCTGCGGCTTCGGGAAGCCGCGGCCGTTGCCGGCGTCCGGGACGTCGACCAGGCACTGCCGGCAGGCGCCCACCGGCGCCAGGAGCGGGTGGTCGCAGAACCGCGGCACCTGCACGCCGATCTGCTCCGCGGCGCGGATCACCAAGGTGCCGGCCGGGACGCTGACCTCGACGCCGTCGATGGTCAGCGTGACGAGGTCGACGTCGGTCTTGTCGGGGGTGGTCGTCATGCGGGTGCTCCGGCCGTGGCCGCGCCGGCCCAGGCGGTCGAGGCGGCCGGGTCGAACGGGCAGCCGCCGTGGGTGAGGTGCGCGAGGTACTCGTCGCGGAAGAACTGGATGGAGCTGGAGATCGGGCTCGTCGCACCGTCGCCGAGGGCGCAGAAGGAGCGGCCCAGGATGTTGTCGCACTGGTCCAGCAGCAGGTCGAGGTCGGACTCGCTGCCCTCGCCGCGCTCCAGCGCTGCCAGGGTCTGGCTCAGCCACCACGTCCCCTCGCGGCACGGGGTGCACTTGCCGCACGACTCGTGCTTGTAGAACTCCGTCCAGCGCAGCGTCGCCCGGACCACGCAGGTGGTCTCGTCGAAGAGCTGCAGTGCGCGGGTGCCGAGCATGGTGCCGACCTCGCCCATGGACTCGAAGTCCAGCGGGACGTCGAGGTGCTCGGCGGTCAGCAGCGGCGTCGAGCTGCCGCCCGGGGTCCAGAACTTCAGCTGCCGCGGCTGGCCGTCGGGGCCCTTCCGCATGCCGCCGGCCAGGTCGAGCAGCTGGCGCAGGGTGATGCCCAGCGGCGCCTCGTACTGGCCCGGTCGGGTCACGTGGCCCGAGAGGGAGAAGATGCCGTAGCCCTTGGACTTCTCCGTGCCCATGGAGGCGAACCACGCAGGCCCGTTCGCGATGATGCTCGGCACCGAGGCGATCGACTCGACGTTGTTGATGACCGTGGGGCTGGCGTAGAGGCCGGCGACCGCGGGGAACGGCGGGCGCAGGCGCGGCTGGCCGCGACGGCCCTCGAGGCCCTCGAGCAGCGCGGTCTCCTCGCCGCAGATGTAGGCGCCGGCGCCGGCGTGGACGACCACGTCGAGGTCGAAGCCGGACCCGTGGATGTCCTTGCCGAGGTGCCCGGCGGCGTACGCCTCCTCGACGGCGGCCTGGACCCGGCGGATGACGTGGAGGATCTCGCCGCGGACGTAGATGAAGGCCTTGTTGGCGCGGATGGCGAAGGAGCTGATGATGACGCCCTCGACCAGGGTGTGGGGGCTGGCCATCATGAGCGGGGTGTCCTTGCAGGTGCCCGGCTCGGACTCGTCGGCGTTGACGACGAGGTACTTCGGCTTGGGGTTGTCCTGCGGGATGAAGGACCACTTCATGCCGGTCGGGAAGCCGGCGCCGCCGCGACCGCGCAGGCCGGAGTCCTTGACGGCGGTGATGATGTCGTCGGGCGCCATCGTCAGCGCCTTCTTCAGGGCGCCGTAGCCGCCGTGCTGCTCGTAGGACTCCAGGGTCCAGGAGCGCTCGGCGCCCCAGTTGGCGGTGAGGACCGGCGTCAGGGTGTCGACCATGGCTACTGCGCCTCCTTCTTCTCGGCTGCGGTGGTGGCGGTGGGGGCCTCCTCCTCGACGGCCGCGGCCTCCGACTCCTGCGAGGTGTCGGTGGCAGCCGCGACGTCGGCCGGGGGGCCGGAGAGGTCGGTGCCGCGGGAGCCGCTCGCCCCCTCGGGCGCGGCCCAGCCGCGCTCGGTGGCGATGCCGAGGCCGACCAGGGACGGACCGCCGGCTGCGGGGCCCTCGTGGACCCGGCCGTCGGGGAAGCCCGCCAGGACCCGCTCGGCCTCGCGCCAGGTGCACAGGCGCGGACCGCGGGTCGAGGTGACCTCCTTGCCCGCGCGCAGGTCGTCGACCAGGGCGACCGCGGACTCGGGGGTCTGGTTGTCCATGAACTCCCAGTTGACCATCACGACCGGGGCGTAGTCGCAGGCCGCGTTGCACTCGACGTGCTCGAGGGTGATGGTGCCGTCCTCGGTCGTCTCGTCGTTGCCGACGTCGAGGTGCTCCTTGAGCCGGGAGAAGATCTCGTCCCCACCCATCACCGCGCACAGCGTGTTGGTGCAGACCCCGACGTGGTAGTCGCCGACGGGGCGGCGCTTGTACATCGTGTAGAAGGTCGCGACCCCGCTGACCTCGGCGGGGGTGATCTCGAGGATCTCGGCGCAGGCCTGGATGCCCTCGGGGGTGACGCGGCCCTCGGCCGACTGCACCAGGTGCAGCATCGGCAGCAGCCCCGAGCGCGCCTCGGGGTAGCGGCCGGCGATCTCGCGGAGCTCGCCGTAGGTCTTCTCGTCGAGTGCCATTACCGGTCAACGCCTCCCATGACGGGGTCGATCGAGGCGATGGCCACGATGACGTCGGCGACCTGGCCGCCCTCGCTCATCACACTGGTCGCCTGCAGGTTGTGGAAGGACGGGTCGCGGAAGTGCACGCGGAACGGGCGGGTGCCGCCGTCGGAGACGACGTGCGCACCGAGCTCGCCGCGCGGGGACTCCACCGGCACGTAGGCCTGGCCGGCCGGGACCCGGAAGCCCTCGGTCACCAGCTTGAAGTGGTGGATCAGCGCCTCCATGGACTCGCCCATGATGTGCTTGATGTGGTCGAGGCTGTTGCCCATGCCGTCGGACCCGATCGAGAGCTGGCTGGGCCAGCCGATCTTCTTGTCCGCGACCATGACCGGGGCACCCTCGAGCCCCGAGAGCCGGTCGGCGGCCTGCTCGACGATCCGCAGCGACTCCCACATCTCGGCCAGGCGGACGCGGAAGCGGCCGTAGGCGTCGGCGGTGTCCCACGTCTGCACGTCGAACTCGTAGTCCTCGTAGCCGGAGTAGGGCTGGGTCTTGCGCAGGTCCCACGGGTAGCCCGTGGCGCGCAGCACCGGGCCGGTGAGGCCGAGCGCCGTGCAGCCCTCGAGGTCGAGGTGGCCCACGCCCTCGAGGCGGGCCTTGAAGATCGGGTTGGCGTTGCAGAGCGCGGCGTACTCCGGGATCCGCTTCTTCATCAGCGCGATGAAGGAGCGGATCTCCTCCAGGGCGCCCACCGGGAGGTCCTGGGCGACGCCGCCGGGGCGGACGAACGCGTGGTTCATCCGCAGGCCGGTGATGAGCTCGAAGAGGTCGAGCACCAGCTCACGCTCGCGGAAGCCCATCGTCATGACGGTCAGGGCGCCGATCTCCATGCCGCCGGTCGCGATCGCGACGAGGTGGGAGGAGATGCGGTTGAGCTCCATGAGCAGGACCCGCATGACCTGGGCCTTCTCGGGCACGTCGTCCTCGATGTCGAGCAGCCGCTCGACGCCCAGGACGTAGGTCGCCTCGTTGAAGAACGGGGAGAGGTAGTCCATCCGGGTGCAGAACGTGACGCCCTGCGTCCAGGTGCGGAACTCCATGTTCTTCTCGATGCCGGTGTGCAGGTAGCCGATGCCGCAGCGGGCCTCGGTGACCGTCTCCCCCTCGAGCTCGAGGATGAGCCGCAGCACCCCGTGCGTGGAGGGGTGCTGGGGGCCCATGTTGACGACGACCCGCTCCTCGGCCTCCTCGGCGAGGCCCTGGCTGATCGCGTCCCAGTCCTGGCCGGTGACGGTGAAGACCCGTCCCTCGGAGGTCTCGTTGGTGCCGGCGTACGCGTCGGTGGTGCTCATCAGTTGTACGACCTCCGCTGGTCGGGAGGCGGCACGGAGCCGCCCTTGTACTCCACGGGGATGCCGCCCAGCGGGTAGTCCTTGCGCTGGGGGTGGCCCGGCCAGTCGTCGGGCATGAGGATGCGCGTGAGTGCGGTGTGGCCGTCGAAGACCACGCCGTACATGTCCCAGGTCTCCCGCTCGTGCCAGTCGGCAGCGGGGTAGACGCCGGTGACCGAGGGGACGTGCGGGTCGGCGTCCGGGGCGGTGACCTCGAGCCGGACCCGGCGGTTCCACGTCATCGAGCCCAGGTGGTAGACGACGTGGAGCTCGCGGCCGGTGTCCTCGGGGTAGTGCACGCCGCTGACGCCGGCGCAGAACTCGAAGCGCAGCGCGGGGTCGTCGCGCAGCACCCGGACGACGGCGACGAGGTCCTCGCGGCGCACGTGGAAGGTGATCTCGCCGCGGTGGACGACCACGTCGCCCAGGGCGTGCTCGACGCCCGCGGCGCGGGTGCCGGCCTCGAGGGCGTCGGCGACCTCGTCGAACCAGCCGCCGTAGGGCCGCGGGGTCGCGGCCGGGAAGGTGACGGCGCTGACCAGGCCGCCGTAGCCGGAGGTGTCACCGGTGCCCGAGACGCCGAACATGCCGGTGCGGACACCGACCTGGCCGACCTGCCCGGTGGGCGCGGGGACGTTCTCCGGGGACTGCTCGGGCGCGCGCTGCTCGGGGCTCTTCTCGTCGCTCATCGCAGCAGGCCCCGCATCTCGGAGGTGGGCAGCGCCTTGAGGGCGGAGTTCTCGAGCTCCTCGATCTGGGCGCGGCGGTTGGCGCCGAGCTTGGTGTCCTGGACCTGGTCGTGGAGCTTGAGGATCGCGTCGATGAGCATCTCCGGTCGCGGCGGGCAGCCGGGGAGGTACATGTCGACGGGCACGACGTGGTCGACGCCCTGGACGATGGCGTAGTTGTTGAACATGCCGCCGGAGCTGGCGCACACGCCCATGGCGAGCACCCACTTGGGCTCGGCCATCTGGTCGTAGATCTGGCGCAGGACCGGGGCCATCTTCTGGCTCACGCGGCCGGCGACGATCATCAGGTCGGCCTGGCGCGGGGAGGCGCGGAAGACCTCCATGCCGAAGCGGGCCAGGTCGTACTTCGGGCCGCCGGTGGTCATCATCTCGATGGCGCAGCAGGCCAGGCCGAAGGTGGCGGGCCAGAACGACGCCTTGCGGAAGTAGCCGGCGACGCCCTCCACGGTCGTCAGCAGGACGCCGCTGGGGAGCTTCTCTTCAATGCCCATCAGGTGGTTCCTTCCTCACACGTCGCTGAGAGTCGCGAGGTGCTGTGCATGCCAAGGCGGACGAGGGAAGGCGACCTCGGTGCGGAGCGGAGCGGAGCGGTCGCCGACCGAGGACGACGCAGGCAGGTGCAATACATCGCGGCTCTCAGTCCCAGTCGAGGCCGCCACGACGCCATTCGTAGGCGTAGGCGACGGTCAGGTTCAGCAGGAAGAGCGCGACGGCCACGAGGCCGAACCCGCCGAGGACGTCGAAGTGGACCGCCCAGGGGACGAGGAACATGATCTCGACGTCGAAGACGATGAAGGTCATCGCCACGGTGTAGTACTTCACGGGGAACCGCCCGCCGCCGATCGGCTGCGGGGTCGGCTCGATGCCGCACTCGTAGGAGTCGAGCTTGGCGCGGTTGTAGCGCTTGGGGCCGGTCAGCGTGCTGACGGCGACCGAGAAGATCGCGAAGCCCGCCGCCAGGGCGGCGAGGAACAGGACCGGTGTGTAGAGCTCCATGTGCTCAAACTCTCCTCTCCGGCGCCGCCGCCTGCCGGGCTCTCGTGACCGGTCGGCGCCGGGCTCCGGGCCCGACGCGTGACCTTGTGAAAGGAATCACGAGGTGGCGCGCCCCACATCTTGCCACTCGGGTGGGGATGGGACCACCGGGGGGTGGGTGAGGTGCGGACGAGGCCGGATGTGCCGCTGACCTGCGTATTTATCGCACGGGAGCGTTGCCTAATTCAGGCTCGCCGGCGCGGTCAGGCGCGGGCGCGGTGGAGCGCGACGATGCCGCCGGTGAGGTTGCGCCACTCCACCCCGGACCATCCCGCCTCCTGCAGCAGCGTGGCCAGGCCGGCCTGGTCGGGCCAGGCGCGGATCGACTCGGCGAGGTAGACGTAGGCGTCGGGGCTGGAGGAGACGGCGCGGGCGACCGGCGGCAGGGCGCGCATGAGGTACTCGACGTACGCCGTGCGGAAGGGCGCCCAGGTGGGGTGGCTGAACTCGCAGACGACCAGCCGGCCGCCGGGACGGGTCACGCGGAGCATCTCGCGCAGCCCGGCGACCGGGTCGACGATGTTGCGCAGGCCGAAGGAGATCGTGACCGCGTCGAAGGTGTCGTCGGCGAAGGGCAGCTTCGTGCCGTCACCGGCGGTGAACGGCAGGTGCGGGCGGGCCTGCTTGCCGACCTGCAGCATCCCGAGGGAGAAGTCGCAGGGGACGACCGTGGTGCCCTTGTCGTGGAACGGGACGCTCGAGGTGCCGGTGCCGGCCGCGAGGTCGAGGATCCGCTCCCCCGGGACCGGCGCGACCGCGTCGACGACCTCGGTGCGCCAGCGGCGGTCCATGCCCAGGGAGAGCACGTCGTTGGTCACGTCGTAGCGCTTGGCCACGGCGTCGAACATCCGACGGACGTCGGTCGGCTGCTTGTCGAGGTCTGCGCGGGCCACGGGTCGAAGAGTAGGCGGTGGGTCCTGGCCGGGTGGTCCGCGGGACTGCGGTGATCCTGATCTCTCGATGTCCGGCACCCCGTGGCCGGTGAGTAGGCTCGACCCGTGACGAGCGGTGGTGCCATCGGCGACGGGCTCGGGGCTCCCGCCCCTTCCCTGGTCGCCCGCACCGTCGCCATCGACCCCGACCGCGTCGAGGACCTGCTGGCGCTGCTGCCCCCCACCGAGGACCCCGTCAGCTGGGTGCGCCGCGGCGAGGGCCTGGTCGGCTGGGGCCGAGCGGCCGAGCTGCGCACCTCCGGCGCCTCGCGCTTCGCCGACGCAGCGGACTGGTGGGCCGAGCTCACCGCACGCGCGGTGGTGCGCGACGAGGTCGGGGAGCCGGGCACCGGGCTCGTCTCCTTCGGGACCTTCGCGTTCGCCGACGACCCCGGTGACTCGGTGCTGCTCGTGCCCTCGGTCGTCGTGGGGCGGCGCGCGGACCGGGCCTGGCTGACCACCGTCGGTCGTGGCCTGGAGCACCTGGAGCACCCGCTGGTCGCCGCGGACGCCCCGACCGCCCCCGTCGGCGTCACCTTCACCGACGGCTCCCTGGACGGCGAGGCGTGGATGGCGGTCGTCGCCGACGCGGTCGCTCGGATCGGACGGGGCGACCTGGAGAAGGTCGTCCTGGCGCGCGACCTGGTCGCGACCGCCGAGCACGACGTGGACGTGCGCTGGCCCCTGCGTCGCCTCGCGGCGTCGTACCCCATGTGCTGGACGTTCCACGTCGACGGCATGGTCGGCGCGACCCCGGAGATGCTGGTGCGCCGCGAGCGCGGTCTGGTCACCTCCCGGGTGCTGGCCGGCACGATCCGCCGCACCGGCGACGACGAGCGCGACCTCGGCCTGGCCGCGCACCTGGCGCGGTCGTCGAAGGACCTGGAGGAGCACGAGTACGCCGTCAGGTCGGTCGCCGATGCGCTCGGCCCGCACTGCTCGTCGATGAACGTGCCCGAGGCGCCGTTCGTGCTGCACCTGCCCAACGTGATGCACCTGGCCACCGACGTCGCCGGCGTCGTGCAGGACACCCACTCCTCCCTCGAGCTGGCCGCGGCGCTGCACCCCTCCGCCGCCGTCGGCGGGACGCCCACCTCGGACGCCGTCGCGCTGATCGCCGAGATCGAGCGGATGGACCGCGGGCGCTATGCCGGGCCGGTCGGCTGGATGGACGCCGCCGGCGACGGCGAGTGGGGCATCGCCCTGCGCTCCGCGGAGGTCACCGGGTCGACCGTGCGGCTCTTCGCCGGCTGCGGCATCGTCGCCGACTCCGACCCCGAGGCCGAGCTGGCCGAGGCGCAGGCGAAGTTCGTCCCGGTGCGCGACGCGCTGTCCTGACCGCCTCTCTTGCGGGTCGGCGGCTAGAGGTCGGCGCCGTCGGGCAGTCGGAGGTACTCCTGGCCCCGCGGCTCGAGGAAGGTCCGCAGGTGCCCGTCGGCCATGCCGAGGGCGAGGTCGGAGTAGACCTTGTCGTGGATAGCGAGCGTGCGCGGGGCACCGACGGCGAGCGCGAAGTCGATGGCCTCGGAGATCTTCAGCCACGGTGCGGAGACCGGCGCCAGCAGCAGGTCGACGGGGCGACCGGGACCGTCGAGGGCGTCGCCGGGGTGGAACAGCGTGGTGCCGCCGACGTCGAGCAGGTAGCCGGAGTTGCGCACCCGGTCGTAGTCGGGGTGGATCACGGCGTGGTGCTCGTTGACCACCTCCACGCCGATGCCGCCGGCGGCGAAGGAGTCGCCCGGGAGCACCCGCTCGACCCGCTCGGCGAGGTCCGGCGCCTGGGCCGCGATGGCGTCGGCGACCTCGGCGATGGTGCGCACCGGGGCCTCGGCCCGGCGCAGCTGCTCGGGGGTCCAGTGGTCGGCGTGGACGTGCGTGACGAGCACCAGGTCGGCGCCGTCGACGGCCTCCGGGTCGGTGAAGGCCCCGGGGTCGATGACGACGGTCGTGCCCTCGTGCTCAACACGGACGCAGGCGTGGCCGAACTTGGTCAGGCGCATGGCGCCACCGTAATCCGCTGGGCCGCTCCCGGGACCGTCCGACAGGATGCCGCTCGTGCTCGATGTGGTGGTGTCCGGACTCGTCACCGGCTGGGCGATCGCCGTCCCCGTCGGTGCGGTCGCCGCGCTCCTCGTGACCCTGACGGCGCGCACGTCGTGGCGGGTCGGGGCGTCGGCGGCGATAGGCGTCGCGACCGTCGACGGGGTGTACGCCGCGGTCGCGGTCGTCTCGGGAGCCGCCCTCGCCCAGCTGTTGGCCCCGGTGGCCACCGGGCTGCGGATCGCCTCCGGCGTCGTCCTGCTCGTCCTGGCCGCGCTCACCGCGCTCCACGCCTGGTCGCGCCGGTCGACCCCGCCGCAGGCGGGTCGGGTGGCGGGTCCGCTGTCGGCGTACGTGCTCTTCGTGGGGGTGACGGCCGTGAACCCGGCGACGGTCGTCTACTTCGCCGCCGTCGTGCTGGGCAACCGGGACCTGGTCGACGGGGCGCTGGAGGGCGGCGTCTTCGTGCTGGCGGCCTTCGTCGCCTCGGGGTCGTGGCAGCTCTTCCTCGTCG
>FWWL01002396.1_pt1 | contig 10308 bp, 7 predicted proteins | sample 2228331 | NCBI WGS metagenome assembly FWWL01 (sample SAMEA103939775, study PRJEB20133) | metagenome
AACTTTTTTTGATAAGCAATTCACTTTTTTGTTTTTGAGCTTCGGTAAGTCTTTCGTATAAAGCACTTCCTTCTTTCGAAATATCAATCAAGTTATAGTTTTGGCGAAATGTTTTCAGGTTGTTTTCATTTTGTGATAAAGAGTCGGTTATCTCTGCCAATTGTTCGTCTATAAAGTTAATGGTGTTTTGTGCAATTTGATTTTTTTCGTTAAGTCCGTTTTGAATGTAAACGTCTAATAACTTATTGATAAAATCAACTTCTTTTTGTGGAACTAATCCAGTTGTTGAAATTTCGACTACGGTTGATTTTTTATCTGTTGTAACAATATTGATTTTATTTCTATATTGCTTAATCAGGTTGATTCGGTTGTTAAATACGAAAAAATATTGTCTTTGACCAGGATGAATGCTGTCAATGTTTTGATTATTATTCAACATTAAACAGAAATGAAAATTTTTGCTTTGATACCATTCTCCGAATTTCATTTTTTTGTTGAGTATCTTGTCTTTATCTATTTGCAATATATATTCTTTGTTGTTAAGAAGCTTAATGTACACAGGTGTTTCGTATAAATTTTTATCAGAAGTGTCTGCAATAACATAAAAAGGGCAGGTTTTGTATCTTTCTATTGTTCTAATTCTGCCAACCGAGTAATAAGAAATATTAAATTCGGGTAGCTGTTCGATGGCTTGTTTTATTATTCTATAGCTTTTTAATACGGCAATTTCATTCTCGACTACTTTTTTTCGGGTTCGTCTTATGATTCCTTGTTCTTCTAGGATGTTTTCGATACCGCCCGACAAAGTGTTTTCTTTATCCTGAATTAGTACATAAGAACTTAATTTATATACAGGGTCGGAATAACGATTGATAAAATAAGCAATGCTGATTGCAATGAAAACAGTAAGAGCAAACCAATACCAATTGGTTAGAATTTTGAATAAGAATTTCTGAAGGTCAATGTTTTCTATATTTTGATTAGGATTATTCAGTAATTGTTGTTCCATAATGTTTAAATTTTTAACACGAAACTGATAACAAGTATTAATGTGCTAATAGATGATAATATAATAGACACATTGGCAGAATTTAATTTCCATGTTTTGGTTTTTAGGGCTTCTACGTAAATTATGTCGTTGGGTTGTATGAAGTAATTGGGATTTTTTAGAACATCTTTGTCTAGTAAGTTGATTCTGAAAGTTTTAATGCCTTTACTGGTGGGTCGAAGAATAAGAATGTTTTGACGATTACCGTATTCATTCAGGTCGCCAGCTTGCCCAATAGCTTCAAGTATGGAAACTTTGCTGTTGTAAAAATAAAAAACACCAGGTCTACGAACTTCACCTAGTATAGTAACTTTAAAGCCACCATATTTTACTGTAACATAGGCTTCTTTAAAATATTCCAATGTTATGCTTTGCAGCAAATGCTGGGTCTCAGATAGTGTTTTATTTGCTACTTGTACTTTACCAATTACCGGCATCTCGATAAAACCGTCATCAGATACCATATAGCTTTTGTAATACATAGCCGCTTCATTTACTGCAGAAGTTGCGAGAAAATCGTTTGGATTGAAAAGTTCATTAATTTCTTTGTTAAGACTGGAAATTCTAATGAACAATACATCTCCTGGCTGTATTTTGTAAGTTTCCTGACCAAAACTGTTTTGAATAAGACTGTCTTGTTCATTCAAATGCTGTAAATACGTCATTTTTCGGTAAGAATTGCATGACCAAAGTACAGTACATAATATGACAAAAAGGCTTACTTTTGAAATATGGCAAAAAAATTGCATATCAATTATTGATTAAATATGAATGTTCAAAATTACAAAATATAACGATTTAAAAGTAATAAAAATTGTAAAACCATGACACTCTTACCAAACATATTTACCATAAAGCAAAAAGTAGAGCCAAAAGCAGGTAAATTGCTTGTTGCCGAACCATTGCTTCTGGATGGTATATTTGGAAGGTCGGTGGTTTTGCTTGTTGAGCATAACGATGAAGGTAGTATAGGATATGTCTTGAATAAGAATTCTGGTTTTACTATTCAGCAATTATTACCTGCTTTTAAAGGGTTTCGAACTCCTGTGTTTCTTGGTGGTCCTGTAGCTACCAATACTCTTCATTTTATTTACAGAAGTAATGAAGCTGTTATTAACTCGCAAAAGGTCGATGAGGGATTGTTTTGGGGAGGGGACATCAATGTATTGGCCAACGCAATGAAGAAAGGCTTAATTAAAGAGTCTGATATTCGCTTTTTTATAGGTTATTCCGGTTGGGGCAAGAAGCAGTTAGAACAAGAATTGCAAAAGCATTTTTGGGTCGTAAGCCATCTTGATATGGACTACTTGTTTAGTGAAGACCCCGAAATGTTGTGGAAGAGAAGTGTAATTTTACTCGACAAGAAATATCATTTCTGGTTAAATGTGCCTAAAAACCCTTCATTGAACTAAAGCTTTTTCAGATTAGAAGTTATTTGTGTAATTTTGTCGAGAAAATTTTTTCTCATGCAATTTTCCGATATAGTTGGACAAAAACATATTGTAAACCGATTAAAATTTTTAGCATCAAGCGAGAAAATACCTCATGCTTTATTGTTTGCTGGTCCTGAAGGTGTAGGTAAGTTAACAACAGCTCTGGCGTTTGCTCAATATATAAACTGTAATAACCACATTGACGAAGACTCTTGTAATATTTGTTCACAATGTCATAAGTTTTCACATTTAATTCACCCCGATTTGCACTTTGTTTTTCCCGTTTATAAAGGTAATAAAACCAGTGTGGTTTGTGACGATTTTATTCAAGATTGGCGTGATTTTTTGCTAAATTCTACCTATTTTAGGTCTTCAGAATGGTATCAGATTGTTGCTGAAGAAAAAGGACAGCCCATTATATACGCAGATGAAGCTTTAGAAATTATTCAGAAAATTAGTGTTAAAAATTACGAAGCAAAGTTCAAAGTTATTATCATATATCAACCCGAAAGAATGCATGTGGCAACAGCAAATAAGTTGCTCAAAGTTTTGGAAGAGCCACCTGCAGCTACTGTGTTTATCTTAGTATCTTCGCAACCCGAACAATTACTGCCCACTATTGTTTCAAGGTGTCAGTTAATTAAATTTTCTTTGGTTGATGATATCAGCATTAGAGATTATTTGACCAATCGTTTTCCACAATATGCTGAACAAGAAATTCGTCAGGCGGTATTGTTGTCAAACGGAAGTGTGCCTCAGGCATTACAATTTTTAGAAAAAAGCGAAAATAATAAACAATATTTTGATTTGTATGTGCGTCTGGTTCGCTTGTGTTATGAGATAAAAAGAAAAAAGCCCAAAGTTGATGAACAAATCAAATGGGTGCACGATGTGGTTCAGTTATCGAAAGAAGGGCAAAAGGATTTTTTAATCAATAGCATGCGTATTACACGTGATAACTTTTTACATCATGCTCAGTTAAAATCTATGATACATCAAACAAAGGAAGAAGAGGAATTTTCTCAAAAGTTTTCGCAGTTTATGCCTTATCAAACAGCGTTATTTGTTTATAATTATCTTAGTACAGCATTGTATCATATAGAGCGTAACGGAAACGACCGTATTGTTTTTACCGATTTGCTCTATCAAATGATGAAACATTTTTAAATAAAAAAAACCGCTCAAGGCGGTTTCTTTTTCTAATTTGCTAATTCTGAAAGAAACATTAATCGTACCAAACGGACTTCTTCATCAGTAATATCAGGATCGTCTATTTCTTTGATAGCTACATTAATATCATCGGTTTCTGCTGTTCTAAAATAGTCGTATATTTCTTCAAGTTTTTCTTCCTCAACCAATTCTTTGACGGCATAGCTTAGATTAATTTTGGTTCCACTATAGACAATGCTTTCGAGCTCATTAAGCAGCTCTTCCATTTCAAGTCCTTTGGCATGACAGATGTCTTCAAAAGAAATTCTACGGTCAATGCTTTGAATAATGTAAACCTTTAAACTGCTTTTATTTACAACAGATTTTACAACTATGTCCTGAGGTCGTTCTATTTCGTTTTCTTCTACATATTTTTTTATAAGTTCAATAAATGGTTTGCCATATTTTTGAGCTTTGCCTTCACCAACTCCCACTATGTTTTTAAGCTCATCCATGGAGATAGGGTATTGAATAGACATTTCTTCCAGAGAATTGTCCTGGAAAATAACAAATGGAGGCAGATTAAGCTTCTTGGCTATATCTTTTCTGAGGTCTTTCAACATAGCAAAGAGAGTTGAGTCGAGGGCGCTATCGCCAATTTGACGGGGTATAAAATCTTCATCGTCTCCTTCTTCATATTCATGATCGCGAAGAATGAGAACTTCATGGGGATTTTCGAGGAATTTTCTTCCTTCGTCGGTTACTTTCAATAAGCCGTAGTTTTCAATGTCTTTTTCAACCATCTTTTTAATCATTGCCTGACGTATGATAGAAAGCCAGAATTTTTTGCTTTCGTCGCTTCCAACGCCAAAGCTATCGAGCATGTGATGGTTATAGCTTTTTATTGTAGCAGTGGCATTTCCAGTAAGAATGTCGGCTATATGCTCTGATTTGAATTTTTCGTTTACTTCCAGAATACACTGGAATAAATTGATGAAGTATTCTTTTCCATCGAATTCGGTCTTAGGATTGAGACAGTTGTCGCAATTTTCGCAATTATCTTGATGGTAGTCTTCACCAAAGTAATTTAGCAAAATTTTTCTTCTGCATAACGACGATTCGGCATAAGCCACAGTCTCAAATAGCAGGTGTTTGCCAATTTCTTGTTCGGCAAGATGCTTGCCCTGCATGAACTTTTCAAGCTTTAATATGTCGTCGTAGCTGTAAAATGCAATACATTGTCCTTCGCCCCCGTCTCGTCCTGCACGTCCTGTTTCCTGATAATAGCCTTCGAGGCTTTTGGGCATGTCGTAGTGAATAACAAAACGAATGTCTGGTTTATCTATTCCCATTCCAAAAGCAATAGTTGCAACGATAACGTCCACTTCTTCCATCAAGAATGCATCCTGATTGCGGTTTCTTGTTGCGGCATCTAAACCAGCGTGATAAGGCAAAGCTTTTATTCCATTTGCTACCAGCTTGTCTGCCATTTCTTCAACTTTCTTTCGGCTTAAACAATAAATGATGCCAGATTTTCCAGGATTATTTTTAATAAAGCGAATGATTTCTTTGGTAGCACCAATTTTTGGCCTTATTTCGTAGTAAAGATTTGGTCTATTGAAAGAAGTTTTAAATACATCAGCATCTTGAATAGCTAAAGTCTTTAAAATATCGTATTGTACTTTAGGAGTAGCAGTTGCCGTAAGAGCAACAACAGGCCGGTTGCCTATCTGGTTAATCATTGGGCGAATGCGGCGGTATTCGGGTCTGAAATCATGACCCCATTCCGAAATACAGTGGGCTTCGTCAACAGCATAAAATGAAATATTTATTTTCTGGAAAAATTCAATGTTTTCTTCTTTTGTGAGTGATTCTGGGGCTACATATAGCATCTTTGTTTTGCCTTGAACAATGTCGTTTCTAACTTTTGTTATTTCGGATTTTGACAATTGGGAATTGAGAAAATGGGCAACGCCTTCTTCCATGCTGAATGCACGCATCGAATCTACCTGATTTTTCATTAGTGCAATAAGGGGTGAAATAATAATTGCTGTGCCCTCGAGAGCTAAAGCAGGCAATTGATAAATGAGCGATTTACCTCCACCTGTAGGCATTAGTACAAAGGTATTTCTTCCAGCAATGATGTTTTTTATGGCTTCTTCTTGTTTGTTTTTGAAGTTATCAAAGCCAAAATGCCTTTTTAATAATTCGTGTAAGCTTGCAGAGTTAATTTTTGTTTCTAATTCCATATTTTTTGTCCTCTTTATTATGCGATTTTATATCTAAATTTGCAAAACTAAATTAAAACCTTTTTTTGATATAAATAATGCTTTTTGTCGTATTTTTGACGAAATATTGAAATATTTACATGAATAGTAAAATTAGAGACATAATTGAACATGCAATTTTGACAGAGGCAGAAGCAGTTAAACGTTTAGTTAACTACATTAACGATTCCATAGAAAATGTGATAACAAAAATTTTATCATCAAAAGGCAGAGTTATTGCAACCGGTATCGGAAAAAGTGCCATAATAGCTCAAAAATTTGTGGCAACTTTGAACAGTACAGGAACTCCTGCTGTTTTTATGCATGCTGCAGATGCTATTCATGGCGATTTGGGTGTTATTCTGCCTGATGATATTGTTTTTTGTTTATCTAAAAGTGGTAATACTCCAGAAATAAAGGTTTTGGTGCCATTGATTAAACATAATGGTAATTTGTTAATCGCCGTAGTATCAGATACTCATTCCTATCTGGCAAAACATGCCGATTATGTGGTAGCTGCAACTATTGAAAAAGAAGCATGTCCTAACAATTTAGCCCCTACAACAAGCACAACTGCTCAATTGGTTGTGTGCGATGCAATAGCTATAGCCTTGTTACAATTGAAAGGCTTTACTGCCAGCGATTTTGCAAAGTATCATCCTGGCGGCACTTTAGGTCGTAAGTTGTACATGAGAGTGTCTGATATTTTACAGAAAGAAAACATTCCACAGGTTAGCCCATCAGACGATATAAAAAAGGTAATTGTTGAAATTTCGTCAAAAAGGTTGGGTGCTACGGCTGTTGTTGAGCAAGGTAAAGTAGTTGGTATTGTTACCGATGGAGATTTAAGAAGGATGCTTGAAAAAAATGATAATATATCAAGTATTAAGGCAAAAGATATTATGTCGCTCAATCCTAAGAAAATTCAGGCAGAAGAAATGGCAATCAATGCTTTTTATTTAATGGAGAAACATAAAATAACCCAATTAATTGTTATGAAAGGTGAGGAATATATAGGAATGATTCATTTGCATGATTTATTTCAGGCAGGTGTAGTTTAATTCTGATAACTGAGCTTTCAATACCTTATTTATACTATTATTCATTACGAACCGATTTTCTATTTTTGAGTATGTTATTAAAATGGTATTGTTGAAAAGTATTGTTTTATTTAGTTAAAACAGATGTTTTGACGATGTAATTTTGAGAAAAGATTAAGTATAATGACTTTACGAATTGGTGTTATAGGTGCCGGACATTTTGGCAAATATCATATAAATGCATTAAAACAGCTTCAAAATATTGAATTGGTTGGCTTTTATGATATAGACTTTTCAGTTCAAGAACAAGTCAGCCGTCAGTTTGAAATAAAAGCTTATCCTTCTTATGAAGCAATTTTAAATGATATTGATATTGTTGATATTGTAACTCCTACAATTACTCATTTTGACTGTGCTGTAGAAGCCATTCGTTTGCAAAAACATGTATTCATAGAAAAACCAGTAACTCATTCTATCGAAACAGCCGAAAAACTCATTCAGCTGGCTTATGAGGCAGGAGTGAAAGTTCAGGTTGGGCATATAGAACGCTTTAACCCTGCATTTCTGGCAATTGAATCTATGATTAATCGTCCTATGTTTATTGAAGCACAGCGTTTGCAACCATACACACAACGTAGCCTTGATGTTTCGGTGGTCTTAAACTTAATGATACACGATTTGGATATCATTCTTCATATTGTAAAGTCAAATATTAAAAAAATTAGTGCTAGTGGGGCAGCTGTAGCAACCAATCTGCCCGATGTTGCCAATGCTCGTATAGAATTTGAAAATGGTTGTGTTGCTCATTTAACAGCAAGTAGAGTTTCTATAGATAATTTGCGAACTGTAAAAATATTTCAACGAGAAAATGCTATAACCATAGATTTTTTGAATAAAAAAAGTGAAATTCTTTATACCAAAGCTAATCACGATAATGAACAGTCACTTTCCTTTATCGAACTTCGCTCAGAAAAACCTACTATTGTGCCTAATAATGCAATTTTAGAAGAATTGAAATCTTTTATTCAATCAATAGAAAATAATTCAAATCCTGTAGTAACTCTGGAACATGCTCATTATGCACTTAAAGTTGCTTTCGAAATACTAGAGAAGGTAAAATTTTCGTTTGAGTAGAAAAAATTACAATATCTTTGCACGGTTTTCGTTATACTTTTAATGATGAGATTTTTTATTATTGTACTTTTATTTACTGTTCTTGTTTATTCCTGTAAAAAATGGGATAAAGAAGAAAAGATACCTTCATATCTGCAAATTACTTCAGCAAACATTCAAACAGATTATTCAACTCAGGGTGCAGCTACACATAAAATAAGTGATGTATGGGTAAATATAGACGGCAACTTGCAGGGGATATATGAAATGCCTGTTACATTTCCGGTTCTTGAGACAGGAAGACATTCTGTTACTTTGCGGGCAGGTATTAAAGTCAATGGTATAGCTGCCAGTAGAGCGATTTATCCCTTCTTTAATCCAATAACTATTGATACTATTTTGCCTGAAGGACAAATATTGAAGTTAAGCCCAAACTATACTTATAAAAGTGAAACAAAATTTTCGTGGATTGAAGATTTTCAAGGGAACGGCTTTAGCTTAGACCGAATGACTGGTTCAGATACCATTTTAACAACGGTTGCAGATACAATAGGGTTCAACAAGTATGGAAAGTTTACTATTGATGCTATTCGTCAAAAGTTTTATTATAAATCTTCTGAAGCTTTTCAATTGCCAATTAATGGCAGTGCCGTTTTTTTAGAAATGGATTATCGTTGCAATCATCCCTTTACCATTGGATTATTGACCAATAAACTTCAATCGTCGGTATCAAATGAAATCATTATATTAAATCCATATCCAAATGGATTTAACCATATTTACATTGATCTTACTTACACAGTTACTCAAAATATGGATGCATTGGATTTTAATGTTATTATTAGATCTGTATTACAAGACGGATATGAGCAAGGAACCATAGAGATTGATAATTTAAAACTAATTCATTTCTAATGAACAAAAGGTTACAAACGATTAAATATCTTGTTTCAGATTTTGTTTTTTCTGCCATAGCCTGGTTTTTATTTTTTACATATAGAAAAGTTATTATTGAAACTAAGTACTTTGGCTATGATATTCAAATCAATTATGATGTAAGGTTTTATGTTGGACTTGTATTGATTCCACTTTTCTGGATATTTTTGTATTATTTAGTAGGCTATTATTCCAATGTATATAGACGTTCGCGATTAAAAGAATTATGGCAGACTTTTTACATAAGCATAATTGGAACAGTTGTATTGTTTTTTGTTTTATTGCTCGATGATTATGTTGTAAACTATTACGATTATTACCGAACGTCGTTGACTTTATTCTTTTTGCAGTTTGTATTGACCTACGTTCCCAGGCTTATCATTACCACAAATACTATTAGAAAGATTCACAAGCGTAAAATAGGATTTAACACGATTTTGATAGGAACCAATAAAAAAGCATTCGATTTATATCAGGAATTAGAAAGAGCACCTCGTGGTAGTGGAAATATTTTTGTGGGTTTTGTAAGAGTGAGTGAAAAGGGAAAGTTTCGCCTGGAAAAACATTTGCCTTTGTTGGGTGAAGTTTCCGATTTGCCGTGGATTATAGATAAATATAAAGTAGAAGAGATTATTATTGCTATAGAAAGTAAAGAACACGATCAGATAAACTCAATCATCAATCGCATTGATAATAAAAATGTTGTAATAAAAGTTATTCCATCACTTTACGATATTTTAACGGGTAGTGTTCGTTTGTCAACGCCTTATTCTGCTCCATTGCTTGAAATATCGCGTGAGCTGATGTCACCATTTGAAGCCAATTTAAAAAGGTTCATAGATATTGTGTTTTCAATAATAGCAATTATTCTTCTTATTCCAGTGTATATTTTTCTGGCAATAGGAGTAAAGTTATCTTCTAAAGGTCCAATTATTTACACTCACGAACGCATTGGCAGGTATGGCAAACCATTTAATATTTATAAGTTTAGGAGCATGTATGTAGATGCAGAGAAGCATGGACCAAAGTTGTCGAGTAAGGATGATCCAAGAATTACGTCATTTGGAAGATTTATGCGAAAAGTAAGACTCGACGAAACACCGCAATTTTTTAATGTGTTAAAGGGCGATATGTCGCTGGTAGGACCACGGCCTGAGCGTCAATATTATATTGATCAAATTGTTAAACGTGCTCCTCATTATTTACATTTACAAAAGGTGAGACCAGGAATTACTTCGTGGGGTCAAGTAAAATATGGATATGCCGAAAATGTTGATCAAATGATTGAACGCTTGAAGTACGATTTAATATACATTGAGAAC